>Ga0302315_10001904_pt1 | contig 20314 bp, 17 predicted proteins | sample III_Palsa_N3_1_FD_200532 | JGI IMG/M metagenome (GOLD analysis project Ga0302315, IMG submission 200532) | Peat permafrost microbial communities from Stordalen Mire near Abisko, Sweden - III_Palsa_N3_1 | ecosystem: Environmental > Terrestrial > Soil > Palsa > Peat permafrost | place: Sweden...
CGGAAGAATCCAATGGTTTCAACGAATCCTATTCGCATTCTTATCGTCGAAGATCACCCTGTATTTCGCGAAGGGTTGAGCCTGATCATCGCGTCGCAAACCGACATGACGCTTGTATCCCAAGCGGCTGACGGACGTGAGGCGATTGCAATGTTTCGCAAGGAGCGGCCCGACCTGACGCTGATGGATTTGCGGCTTCCAGGGATGGATGGAACAGCCACTTTGCTCGAGATCAGGAAAGAGTTCCCTGACGCTCGTGTCATACTCCTTACCACCTCAGAGTCCGACGGCGATATCCAACGCGCCATGCGGGCTGGAGCAGCCGCATACATCCTGAAGAGCATGCCTAAAGAAGAGATTCTTGGTGTGCTCCGAGTTGTCCATAAACGCGGCCGCTTTGTACCAACACAGGTCGCGGCGCTTATTGCAGAACATATGGGTGAGGAGCAATTGACCGCGCGTGAGTTGGATGTCCTGCGATTGATTCGCGACGGACACCGCAACAAGCAGATTGCGGATCGGCTCTGTATTGCTGAAACAACGGTGAATTTCCACATCAAGAATTTGGTAGACAAACTGCAAGCTAACGATCGCACGCACGCAGTCACAGTCGCGGTCCGCCGAGGACTACTTGAGCTATAAGGCAAATCCAGGACTGTAGAAATCTGTAGCTATAGAACTCCTGTTTTGAAGGGTTCTTCGAAGCCTTAGTGAGTCTGAAGATAGACTACCGCTCAGAAACCAGTTCGGATCGGCTGCACGGGGCTTCATATTGAAGTGAATGGAGAAAGCGTGATGACTCGGCGACTACGACGCCTCATGATCTGCGGATGGATGCTCTTGCTATTTGCGGCCAGGCTCGAGGCTCTCGACCCCCATTCACGCATCACGCAGTATGGACACTCTGTATGGAGAGTGCAGGACGGTATTCTCAGCTCTGCTCCCACCGCTATCGTACAGTCGAAGGACGGTTATCTCTGGATAGGGACCGAGACAGGGCTCCTCCGGTTTGATGGTGTACGCTTCGTTCCCTGGAGTTTTTCTGAAATCCCTGATCCTCAAGTGACAGCACTTCTTGCCGCAACCGATGGCACGCTCTGGATTGGAACAGCAAGTCGATTTGCCTCGCTAAAAAATGGCAAACTCACAATATTCCCGATAGTCGGGCATAACAATGCCATCGTTGAAGATCGTCAAGGCAGAATATGGGCAACGTTTTCGAGAAGCCCGACGCGCCAGCCCCTTTGCGAGGTCTCTACCGGAACGGCTCGCTGTTTTGGCGCTGCCGAGGGGATTCCTTTTCCCTTTGGCGGAGGTATGGACCTGGACAAGGATGGCAATCTACTCGTGGCCTCCGCCTCTCAAGTCGTCCATTGGAGTCCCGAGCGCGGTCTGATTTCTTCCTATTCTTTCGACGCCTTGAAGAGTCAAGAGAACCTACACGGAATCTCTAACGTTCTCGCCGACACGGACGGTGCTTCCTTGGTGAGCATCGGATTTGCGGGCACGGGCCTCGGTTTGCAGCGTTTACAAGACAAGAACCTTTCTCCCTACGAATCTCCAGGGCTGGATGGCAGCTCCATTGCGCCCGAATTGGCCTATCGAGATCGAACCAATTCGCTTTGGATTGGAACCTTTTCCGATGGCCTTTACCGGATAACGGATTCAACAACCGAACACTTCACAACTAGGGAAGGACTGTCGGGCGACTCGGTTCGCGACTTCCGTGAAGACGAAGAGGGCAACCTGTGGGTAGCGACTGATGGTGGGCTTGATTGCTTTCGCGACCTCAAGGTTATCTCTTGGGGTCGCCATGAAGGACTACCGTCCGGATTTGTCAGTTCAGTATTGGCAGCACGGGACGGTAGCATTTTGATAGGCACTCATAGCGGCCTCAATATCTTGCGTAACGGCCACGTTACGACTCTGGATGCATCACAAGGGCTACCTGGCAATGGAGTTACAGCATTATTGGAAGATACCGCCGGGCACTACTGGATGGGCGTGAGTAATCAGCTTGCCGTCTACGACGGACACAACTTCACCGTCATCAAACGTCCCGATGGTCAACCCATCGGAATCGTATATACCCTGGCATTGGATTCAGACGGAAGCGTCTGGGCCACTACGGTTAGCCCTCATCCAGACATTGTCCATCTGCGGAATGGCAAGTTCGAAAGCAGCATGCCGACTGACTTGTCAATATCTCGCCTGTCCAATGATCGCTCGTCCGGCCTCTGGCTCCTCGACCGGACTCGGCTGGGTCACTACTCCAACGGAAAACTGCAATGGTTTCCGACGAAAGTGAGTCTCGGCGCTCCAGGGACTCTCTCTACATCCCCTAACGGCTACGTTCTTTCGACTAGCCCCAATGGTCTCTGGAGTATGAAAGACGGGAAAGTACAATTCCTCGGAACGGCGAACGGCTTGCCTTGTCAATCAAGCAACGGATTCTCTTTCTCCGGCGATCAGAAACTCGTGATTCGCACACCTTGCGGTCTTCTTGTGATCGCAGCTGACTCACTGAATGCATGGTGGTCAAATCCATCGAGACAGGTTCCCTACATCCTGATCGACTCCTACGACGGGGCACGTCTTTCGTATGCCACATTTTCTCCGCAGATGTCGCAGGCTCCAGACGGTCGAATCTGGATGGCGAATGAGGGAGGCATTCAGACCCTCGACCCAGGGCATGTAGCTACGAATTCACTGCCGCCTCCGGTTCACATCGAAGAGGTTGTTGCAGATCGTATTCGGCTTGCTCCAAAAGCTCGGCTCGAGTTGCCGCCTCTCACGCGCGACCTAGAAATCAACTACACCGCATTGAGCTTCAGCATTCCGCAAAAGGTTAGCTTTCGTTACATGCTCGAAGGTCGAGATGCAACCTGGCAGGAGCCTGGAACTCGGCGCACGGCGTTTTATCAAGACCTCAAGCCGGGTCGCTACCGCTTTCATGTAATCGCGGCGAACAACGACGGTGTATGGAACAATCTTGGCGACAATTTGGAATTTAGCGTGAGGCCAGCGTGGTTTCAGACCGCATGGTTTCGTATGTTCTCGATACTGTCGGCAGGTCTATTGATTTGGGTTGCATTCCGCCTGCGCGTCCGCTCCATCGCGGCCCAGATCAGCGCCCGCTTCGATGAGCGCCTCGATGAGCGAACTCGCATGGCTCTTGAACTCCACGATACCTTCCTGCAAACGGTGCAAGGCAGCAAGATGGTCGCGGATGATGCGCTTGATCCGGCCGCCGATAAGCTAAGAATGCGCCATGCTTTGGAGAAACTGTCGCTTTGGTTAGGCCAGGCTGTGACGGAAGGACGAGCGGCTCTTCATGCTCTTCGAGTTACGACGACAGAGCGAAACCACTTGGCTGAGTTCCTTGATCGAACGGCAAAAGAGCAGTTCCAGCGAACTTCTACTTCCTATGCGCTGACCGTTATTGGCGATGCGAAGGACGTGCATCCGATCGTTCGCGACGAAATTGCACGTATCGCCGAAGAAGCGATCAGAAACGCTTCTCTCCACTCTCACGCAAGCCAGTTGCTTATTGAGCTACGCTACGCGCGCGACTTGATCCTCTGTTTCAAAGACAATGGGGTTGGCATCGACCCCGAAGTCGTGAATTCTGGAAAAGCGGGTCATTTTGGCCTACAGGGCATGAAGGACCGAAGTGCCCGCATCCGCGCAACAATCAAAATTACCAGCACCCTTAATGCAGGCACACAGATCGCACTACGCGTCCCCGGCGACGTCATCTATCGGCACGATAGCCGATCAATCAGGGCGAAACTTCGTGACCTAACGCCATGGTCCCGTCGCCGGACACCAGAGGCGAACGATGTCGACGCTGAATAATCGCATGGTCTCCTCTGATGGGCCAGCAATTCTTAAAGAGTCTCGCCGTGACCGACCAGGACGCCGCTGCAACCACAGGCGCAACAATCAATAAGCCGTTCCGAATTCATCCCTAAAGAGAAATACAGGGAAAATCCCATCGTTCCTGATATATTCCCACACCCTTTACAGCAATTATGTTTGCGTTGGAAGCTCACGGCGTCGAGTCGCGCTTCACTAGCAAACTTAAAGGAGATGCATCCATGCCATTCGTAAATATCAAGCTGATTGACGGCGTTTTCACGACAGAGCAAAAGCACGCGATGGCCGAAGCCATCACTGACGTGATGGTGAAGTTCGAGGGATCGGAGGCGTTCCGCGAAGTCGTTTGGGTTCTGATCGAAGAACTCCACAAGGACGGCTGGCATATCGGCGGCAGGCCATTCATGGGGCCCGCGTCACTCATGACTACCCTCCGGAACAGCAAGCAAATTGTTGAGGCCATTCAAGGAAACCCGACCACACATGATGAGCTCGCAGCAGCGCTGCCGGTGTTATCAACGTAACGACCGCTGCCAGCGCAAGTCCGTAGAACCTTAAAATACGCGGCCGGAGGCCATCTCCTCCGGCCAATTCCTTGCTGCCTGAAGAGAGGACACATGAAAAAGCTACTGGCAGTTAGCTGGTTATGTCGCGGGAGAATGCTGACCTATGCGGTGCTTTTGCTCGTGTCGGGGCGAACGGTGACATACGGTCAGTCCGCGGCGGGAGCAAGCCCTGATCGTCCAACACCTGAGCCCGTCATTGAAGAAGTGGGAGATGGCAAGGCGTACACCCTGCACGTAACGACACGCGAAGTCGTGGTCGAGGTGGTGGCACGTGATCGTAACAACCATCCCGTAAACGATTTGAGTGAGAGCGATTTCGAGGTATTTGAAAGCGGCCACAAGTCAAAGGACGAGCGTAGAGACATTTCTGCTTTCCGGACCATTGATCCGGCCACCGAGCCCGCGGACTACGATGAACTCTCAAGGAGTGTTGTCCTTCCATTGGGAGGGAGATGCGAGATTCGCTCCACTGTTCATTACGAAATCGCGTTCCATCCGACCAAGTGGGTAAGTGGCTATCATTCGATCCGCGTGACCACAACTCGACGGCACATCACCCTCTCGTACCGTACCCAGTACTACGTGGGAATTTCTGATGTTGATGCACATCCCGCGCGTGTGGATGCGAGCCGGCTCGATTCCGACCTGGTGAACGCTGCCTGCTATCACTCCGCAGTTCCATCTTCGCTTTCGCTGAGCGCAAGAAAATTAGTAGCCAATGATCCATCTGAGTTGTATTACTCGGTGGACGTTCTGCCGAGTTCACTACAGGCGGCAGGAGTCGAAGAAGGTTCTCACCATATTCAGCTTCAATATGGAGTGTGCACATTCGATAGGACCGGCGATGTGGTTGGTTATTGGCACTTCTCCGAGGATCGCTCGCTGAATGCGCTTGAGACAGAGACTGTGCTAAGTGACGGCTGGACGGAGTCCGTGGTGGTGCCTCACAAAGGGACCCCAGCGCTCGCACGGTTTGTAGTTCTCGAACCCAAAAGCGGCAACATTGGCTCGATCGAGCTTGCCACGAATGTCCGCACGCCGCCTGATGATCCTGGGGAATCGGAAGCCAATGATCCAAAGCATGTTTTGATCCCTTCGGACGAGTCTTATGTGCGTGGACGAACTGCACAATCACTGGGATCCCCAGTCCCAAGGCGTGGTGCGCTCTGCGGGGATGTATATGAGTTGCCGACGACCACGACTTTCCTGCCGAGCGACTTCAAGGTGTTGAACTCTGTCGGGGCCGTCTATACGAACTCACTCAATGTCGGAGAACAGATCTTGCACCAGGGCATTCCAGGAAGCACGTCGCAACACGAGTGGTTTGGCATCGACTACTATGGCGAGTTTTGGGTTAGCAAGCCAGGAAAGTACCTCTTTGTCTTGAACGCGGATGATGGCGCCGATCTCTACGTAGACGACCAAAAGCTCATTAGCGACGACGGGATCCATCCACCGCAGACCGTCAGCAAATCCATCGCGCTCAAAACTGGCAGGCATACGATTCATCTGCCCTACTTCCAAGGTCCCACGTACGTGAACCTCATTCTTCAGGTCAGACCACCTGACGAAGTTGTGAAGGTATTCGATGTTCGGGGCTTTGCAAATCCCTCACTGCATCCGAAATCTGCACCCTAATCGCGGGCAGTTCTCTCAAGCCGCGGTATCTAAATGGTTGAATTGGCATGGGAGTGCCGATCGCTTTGTCGATGCAGCTCCAGAGTTAGAAAGTACGTAAGAAATCGGGATACGAATTCTTATTTGGCTTATGGGGAACAATGTGGGGGAGGATGTGGAAAACCATCGTATCCTTTTTGTTTGCAATGCCCGTGGTTCCCTGGGGGCAACTAACCGAAATAAGTCTTTTGCAATCAATAAGATAAATTTCACGAACAGGGATTCGAATCAGACCTTTGGTCACCGAGAAATCTGCGGAAGACCTACGTCTTGTGCGCCTTTGTGTGAACAGATCAATTGGGTGCGAGGCGCTGTATGCCCTGCGCTCATTCGCGTTCGATGAAGCCGCCGCCGAGAACGAGCAAGTCGCGCGGAACTCGGGCGTATGAACACCGATGACCACAAGTCCGCTGTCTTTGTATTTGTCGGCCCAGGTGCGGATATAGGGATCGCTCGAATGCAGTTGATGCAGGAGTAATCCCAAAAGTCGACGAGCACCACCTTGCCCTTGAGGTCATTCGCCGTTAATGGCTTTGAATTGATCCAGCCCGTTGCGCCAGAAAGCGAATACAAAGGAGAGCTGCCGACGATGCTGGGTGCATCCTGCCCCTGAGCCGTGGATGGATGGAAAGTGATGCAACCCAGGAGCGCTGCGAAGGTTGCACCAATGAGCTGCGTTCTCTTCCTGCCCTGGATAAGTCCCGCAAGACGCCTTCCTCCCCTCAGCCGGATTCGGATCGTCGTTAGGTTGTTCGATCGTATACGCTGCAGCATTTCTATCCTCAGCTTCCATGGACCGGGACGGCAGACCAAGCTTGAGTCCGACCAGAGAACCGTCTAGACATCAGACTTCCACTCCTCCGAATAGTTACAGCGGCTAGAATCGCAGGCTCGAACAAGGAGTCTCTCTTCAAGTAGGAGCAAGCGTCATCGCTCGTGAGTGCTCACGAATCTTCCACATCTCGTGGCGTCTGCTTCACTCCGTCACCCCGGTGTTCTTCAAGTTCAAGATCAATCCGCGCGTGCAAACGCTCACTGAACCCAACCGGCAACTCGAATATGCGGTCATCAGCGGTCAGAATAATGACGTTTCGCGTGGAGTCGAGAATCGCGGAACAAATCTCGCAGTGCTCGAGGTGTTTTTGAACATCCGTCCTCGCTTCTTCAGACAGCGTTCCGTCAATGTAGTCGGAGATAAAATTCCAAACGTGTTTGCAATCTATGACCATGGGAACCACCTCCTTCTTGATTGTCGTGTGGCAGCTTTCAATTGAGGAGCCAACTGTTTTTGCAACATCATACGCGCTCTGTGCAGCCGAACCTTGACGTTGGGAACACTGATATTCAAAGTTGTGGCTGTTTCATTGACATTCATTTCTTCTACGTCCCGAAGCAGGAAGACCTGACGGTAGATATCAGGAAGGCAGACGATAGCATCTTGAAGAAGTTTCCTGATCTCTCCTCTCTCAACCGCCTCAGATGGGATCTCGCGCCAATCGCGCAGTAAAGCCGGAGACACATGCCCGTCTTCGTCCAAAGGTGTATCGAGTGAATCCATAGGAACGAGCTTCTGCCTGCGAAGCCGAGTCCGCGCCTCGTTAAGCGTGATGCTGATGAGCCAAGTGCTGAACTTCGATTCTCCACGGAATGACGCCAGATTGCGGAAGGCCCGCACGAACGCTTCCTGGGCCACGTCTTCTGCATCCGCCTCATTCTTCATATAGGACAAAGCCATCAAATAGACGCCTCGTTCATACGGGCGAATCAGATCATGAAAGACCTGCGTCGCTCCGCCAAGAATCGCGGCGATCATCTCCGGTTCAGTCCGATTTGAAGTCTCAGGCTCGTTCACTGCTCGAAAGCTTTCACACGTTTTGCGATCAGGGTATCGACCGCGAACAAACCTGCCCCGAAGATAAGGACCATCAAGGAGGCGAACAGGAAGGTGTAGGGGTCGGCGACATAGAACTTGCCCGGATCGGAGAACACAGAGGTGAGCGCTTCGTGGTCCGCGGTCCAATAGGCGACGAACATATTGCAGGCCAGGAGGAAGGCAATTGGCCTTGAAAAGAGACCAAGCATAAGAAGGATACCGCCGACGAACTCCAAGGTCGAAATGGCGGATGCAGTGAAGCCCGGTACGGGCACATGCAGACTTGCGAAGAATCCGGTGATCTTCACAAGGTTGTGGAGCTTTCCTCAGCCGGTCTGGGCGAATTGAAACCCCCAGTAAAGGCGTACCGCCAAGAGCATGGGCGATTGCAAGAAAGACAGCCCCACGGTGATACGGCGGTAGACGTTCAATAGCGTTTTCATGACTTCCTCGCGAAGTAAATAGCGCAGGCTCATTCTTGCGCTTCCGATTCGTTAGAGCCACTGGAAGCTGATTGGTTACAGAAGAATGGTACAGACAGTCCGTGTACATCACATCTGTGTCATCTCGATCCACCCGCGCGAAAGTCGCGGAGCGGGTTGGCGACTGTCATGCACAGGAGAACAATGATCCAACCGCGATCGACAACTCGTGCCGGCCTCGTTCAGCCGAATCAGCTTCCTCCGGAAGCTAGCCAACGTTCGAGACGGTCGGAATAGGTACGGCTGGAGCGATGTTCTGAGCCGTCAGAAAGCTTAACCGTGAACTCCCGGTTCTCGATGGAGCGTAGCTCTTGAATGCAGTCGGTTCGCACAATGCGAGAACGATGGATGCGGAGAAATTTTGCCGGCTCGAGCCGCTGTTCCAAAGAAGCCATGGTTTCGCGCAGCAGGTGAGAACGGCCGCCGGCATGCAATTCCACATAATCCCCTGCCGCCCCGATCCACTCAACATTCTCCGCCAGCACGATCTGAATTCTGTATCCGGTTTGAACGCTGAAACGAGTGGCATATTTCTCAGGGGCGCAGTCGAGCATTTGCAAGACGCGTTCTGCTATCGTCGTCTTCAATGCCGAATCCATCAACTTGCGCGCCCTGCCGATGGCTGCGGCGAAGCGTGCGTCGTCCACCGGCTTGAGCAGGTAATCCAAAGCGTGAACTTCGAATGCCCGCAACGCGTGCTGTTCATAGGCAGTCAGAAAAATCACAGTGGGCAGATTTTCCCTGGGCAATGCCCGAAGAACATCAAAACCGTCCATGCCGGGCATCTGGACATCGAGAAATACGACATCGGGGGAGAGGGCCAGGATTTTTTCCACGGCCGAAGATCCATCCCCACATTCTCCAACGATCTCGATACCTTTGAATTTGCGCAGCCGTAGAACCACGCCGCGCCGGGCCAGGGGCTCGTCGTCGACAATCAGCGCTCGCAAGGCAATGCCTCTTGATTGTGCTCAGCTTTGCGGAAAGGCAGCTCCACCGTCACCTGACAGCCGCCCGATTCCGGCCACGTTACCAAAAATTGCTGGTTCGTTCCATACAGTGCCCGCAGACGTTCTACTGTATTGTTCAAGCCAATTCCGTTGTCATTTTCCTTTTGCCTTTCGGCTCTTCTCGGCCCGGAGTTGCGAATGACGATTCGCATGCGGCCTCCGTCAAGCCCGCTCTCGATGGCAATTCTCCCGCCCTCTATTACTGGGACCACGCCATGGCGCACGGCATTCTCTACGAGCGGTTGCAGCAACATGCTGGGGACAAGCGCATCGAGGGTTTCGGAAGAAATAGCCAAATCAACCTGCAAGCGCTCTCCCAGTCGGGTTTGTTCGATGGCAAGATAACGTTCCGTGAAGGCCATCTCTTGTGCAAGCGATACCTCCGGGAGTACGTCATTATCAAGACTGGTGCGCAAAAGCTCACCGATCTGCGCCAGCATCTGGGTGGCGGCAGGAGCGTTGCCATCCAGAACGAGAGTGGAAACCGCATTGAGCGAATTAAACAAAAAGTGCGGATTTAACTGATACCGCAGAGCGCTGAGCCGGGCTTCGCGGGCCTCGGTTTCGGCGCGAAGCAAGCGCTCTCTTTCCTGCACTGACTGCTGCCATTGTTTGATGCTGAGATACAAGCTGCACCAGAGAGCTAGAACAAAGGCATACTGCACGGATCTTCCAGCCACACTGGACCAGACTATTCTTTTTAAACCCACCAAAGTGAGTGCGGCGGCGGACGCGGCGGCAGCTCCTCCTACCAGGCACCAAGCGTATGCCCTCCACGCAAAGGCCAGCCAGGAAGGCGCACGGTGCAGCAGCGAGCGGCAAAAAGGATGCAGCGCGCAGCTGCTCAGGAACATAAAAGCAAGAGACACGGCGTTATCGCGAAGCATCCAGGGTCGCCGGAAGATGTCAGGGATTGACCCCGCAAGCCCCATCAGATAGAAACAGCCCCACCCCATCATCTGCATCTGCCAGAAGGATGGGAAACGCACTGGGTTCTCCTGCGCCATGAGCAATTCTAGCGTGGGTATGCTGTAGCGCAGCGGCGGACTGCCGCACCAAACCTGCGGTTCATCGCATGGGCGGTTCACTCTGCGGATATGGGCAAATCGCCGGAGTTTGCGGAGGTACTCTGCTTCTGTTCGCGATTGCTCACCACAGAAAGGAAACGAACATGAAGCTTACGCGATGGATGAAGGCGACTTTTGCGGGTGTCGTGTCAATCGCCATCCTATCCAGTGGAGCTACCGCTCAAGACAAGCCTCAGGCGCCCACGAGGGAAGTGCACTTGGTAACCGCTTCCACGCCGCGCGAGCGGCAGATCGAGCTGGCCTTGAGCGCGGCCCCAACCGAGGTTTCCAGTAAGGCCACGGTTTATATTTTAGGGCCCAAAGGCTATGAGAAAGTTCACGAAGGCACGAACGGCTTTAGTTGTTTGATCGAGCGGTCGTTCAGAGGAACAACGCAAACTTCGTCAGCGCCGGCGTGCTTCGACGCGGAGGGCAGCCGAACGATGATGCTTGCTTACCTGCGCAGGGAAGAACTACGCGCCGAGGGCAAGTCCGAGGACGAGATCAAGGATGACATCGCGAAGGGATATAACGATGGCCGCTTCAAAGTGCCCGGGCCGGGTTTCCTTTATATGATGTCGAACGAAAACTATGTCTATAACTCCGAGTCCGGGAAAAGCGGCCTCGTGCCTCCGCACTTGATGTTCTATGCGCCTTATAAGACCGCGAAGGACGTGGGATATGAATCGGTATCGCCCACGATGGTGCCTCATCTTACGGGGAGCGGGGTGGGGCCGGAATCGTTGCTGGTCGTAGCTGCGGAAAAGCCGTCGCAGAGCGACTCCTCTGACGGTTCCCACAAGCATTAGGGGTAATCACAACCCTGCGCATGAAAACAGATTTGAGATCGTCGAAGATGAAATTGAGCCATTTTCTGGAATAGTCAAGAGTCTTTGTGCCTGATCTGCCGATGGTTGTTTGGAACTGGCGGCACAGTCCCAATCCTGGTAATCAGCGACGGTCCTAATGGAAGAGTCGGAGTTGCTTCCCCCCGATCTGTGGAAGGGGCACAGCAAGCTTTTGGGGCATGGGTCGAATTACAAGACATAGAGGATCCTGGCTGCTTACGATCGTGAGTCAGTGCCAATTACGGGCAACAGGCTGCTTCATTAGCTTCCATTCCTTGGCTGTACCAAGCTTGCTCAGTTCGCTGTGTCGATATAACCCATCCGGCCAGCCTTCAGTGTTTGTGGCGTCGTGCGGAGACAAACATTACAAGACCGAAGAGGAGCATCACGGAACCCCAAATGAGGTTGATGTTCAGTCCGCCGGCCTGAGCATAGATGGCACTGCCGCGGGTGAAGAAGCCGTAGAGGAACATGATAGCGCCGAGGATGAGGAAGATCATGCCGAGGGGGAGGCGAATGTCGAGACCCATGAGGTGGCTTCCTTTCAGAGAGCTGGATTTTAGGCGAAAACGAAGTTAAGAACCAAGAGAACGGCGATGACTCCGAGGGAGAGAGTGAGGGGACGCTGATACCAGACCAGGTGCTTCTCTATGGGCTTGGGCGTGAGGGAGTAGACCAAGCCGACGAGTTCCGCTTCTGGGCGGGGTTTGGTGAAGAGACTGACAATGACGGTGATGATTAGGTTGACCGAGAAGGCGAAGATGGCGGTCCAAAAATTTTGTGCCATGTCGCTGGGGTAAAGGTGGATGGTGTGGATCCAGCCGCCGTGAATTCCGACGGCAGCGTCGGCGGGGCGCGTAAGTCCGTGATGAACAAGGGCGGCAGCCGTGCCGCTAAGAAGACCAGTGAAGGCACCGTGGCCGGTGGTGCGTTTCCAGAACATACCAAGCAGGAAGGTGGCGAAGAGCGGCGCGTTTACCATGGAAAAGATCAGTTGGAGGGCGTCCATGATGTTGTTGAAGCTGGTGGCGGCGTAGGCAGCCGCAATGGATAAAAGTATGCCTCCCACGGTGGCGACGCGGCCCATCCAGAGGTAATGCGCATCGCTCGCATCCTTCTTGATGTAGGACTGGTAGATATCGTAGGTCCAGACGGTGTTGAAGGCGGTGACGTTGCCGGCCATGCCGGACATGAAGCTGGCGAGGAGCGCGGTGAGGCCGAGTCCGAGGATGCCGGTAGGGAAGAAGTTGAGGAGCATGACGGGGATGGCGAGGTCGTAGTTGTAGACGGGGTTGCCGTTGGTGTCGAGGACGGGCTGGCCGTTGATGGGGTCGGTTTTTACGGGGATGATGCCATGGGGATGAGCATCGTCCAGTGGGATGGCGCGGTGAGAGGCCGTGGTGGTGGGTGCGGTGGTGGTGTGGGAGGTGATGCTGACGGCGATGAGGCCAGGGAGAATGACGAGGAAGGGGAAGAACATCTTGGGGATGGAGGCGATGATGGGGACGCGGCGCGCGGACTCTTCGGACTCGGCGGCCATGGCACGCTGGATGACGAGAAAGTCCGTACACCAATAGCCGAAGGAGAGGACGAAGCCTAAGCCCATGACGAGGCCGACGACTTCGACGCCGAGAGAGTTCGTGGAGGCGTGGGTCATTCCTCGCCATGAGTGCGTCATGGTGGCGGGCAAGCGTTGCTGGATGCCATGCCAGCCGCCGACGTTCCGCAAGCCGATCCAGACGAGCGGAAGGAAGCCGGCGACGATGAGGAAGAACTGCAGGACTTCGTTGTAGATGGCGCTGGTAAGGCCACCGAGGAAGATGTAGCCGAGAACGATGAGTGCGGAGAGGACAATGGAGACGTGGAAGACCCATGCATCCGGGACGATTCCGTGCAGGAGACCAAGAGTTTGGATGAGCAGCGCCATGGCGTACATGGAGATCCCAGAGCTGAAGACGGTCATGATGGCGAAGGAAAAGGCATTGATCGCACGAGTCTTTTCGTCGTAACGCATGCGCAGGTATTCGGGGACGGAACGGGCCTTGGAGCCGTAATAAAACGGCATCATGAAGAGGCCGACGAAGAGCATGGCTGGGATGGCGCCGATCCAATAGAAGTGACTGGTGATGATGCCGTACTTAGCCCCCGAAGCACCCATGCCGATGACTTCCTGCGCGCCGAGGTTGGCGGAGATAAAGGCGAGGCCGCAGACCCAGGCGGGAATGGAGCGTCCGGCGAGGAAGAAGTCCGTGCTGGTGCGCATATATCGCTTCAGCGCGAAGCCGATACCCAGCACGAAGACGAAGTAGACCAGCATGATGAGCCAATCAACGAGAGATAGATGCATGAGGCCTCCGGTTAGAACGGGATTGGATTACGCTTTGTAGCGCTGCTGATGCCACTGCCACGCACTGGCGAGGATGGTTTCGAGATTGGGGTGTTGGGGTTGCCAGCCGAGGGTAGACGTGGCACATTCGGAGCTAGCGACGAGGCGGGCGGGGTCTCCGTCGCGGCGAGGCTTGATTTCGACGGGGATTGGGTGGCCGGTGACTTTGCGGGCGGCTTCTTCATGGGTAGCTCCTTAATGAATGCTGAGGTCAGATTTTGATGAGGGCGTTGCGGAGGGTTTGGGCGGCGGACTCGGGGGTGATGTCACGCTGTGGAGAGCCGAGGAGTTCGAAGCCGACCATGAACTTGCGAATCGTGGCGGAACGAAGGAGGGGTGGGTAGAAGTGAAAGTGGAGCTGCCACTCGGGGTGTTCGAAGCCGTCTGTGGGAGCGGGATGAAGACCCTTGGAGTAGGGAAACGGAGTGTTGAATACGCAGTTGTAGGCGCGGGTTACTTGCTGGAGCAGGCTGGCAAGATCTTTGCGTGAGGCGGCCGAGAGGTCTGAAAGGGAGGCGGCGGGGTGTGCGGGGAGAAGCATGAGCTCGAAGGGCCAGACGGCCCAGAATGGAACTAGGGCGACCCAGTCACCGACCTGGGCGACGATGCGTTCCTGCTCCGCCAGTTCGAGTTGAAGATAGGCGGGGAGGAGCGACTTGTGGTGGGCAGCAAAGTAGTCACGCTGAGCTGCGAGTTCGACGGCGGCCTCGTTGGGGATGTGTTCGGTGGCCCAAATCTGGCCGTGGGGGTGGAGGTTGCTGGCGCCCATCTGGGGTCCGCGATTTTCGAAGATCTGAACGTACTGGATTTCTGGGAGGGCGCCAAGCTCTGCCGATTGTTCAGTCCACATGTCGACGACGCGCTCGATGGAGGCGAGCTGCATGGTGGCGAGAGTGAGGTCGTGACGGGGGTCGAAGCAGAGGACGCGGCAGACGCCGCGTTCGGTCTCAGCGCGCAGGAGGCCGGCGTTGTTGAGATCCGAAGCAGCGGGAACGATGCCGGGCTTGAGGGCGGCGTAGTCGTTTTCAAAGGCGTAGGTGGTGGTGTATTTGGGGGTTTGGACACCGCCGGCGCGAGTGTTGCCGGGACAGAGGTAGCAGCCCGGATCATAGGCGAGCGGGACGGGGGCCGTGGTGTCTTCGGTTTGACCCTGCCATGGGCGCTGGGTACGGTGAGGGGAGACAAGTATCCATTCGCGCTTGAGTGGGTTCCAACGGCGGTGTGGGGATTGGAGGAAGATGGGATCGGTCATAGGGCAGGCCCAAGTTTGCCCGAGCGCGCGATGGCTCCGTCTACGGCTTCGCAGATGTAGGTGTCGGGTTGGATGGCGAAGCGCTTCTGGTAGGCGAGCTTGAGTTGGACGACGAAGGTTTCGGTCTGATCCTGATGGACGAGGTTGACGGTGCAGCCGCCGAAACCACCTCCGGACAGACGAGCACCGTAGCAGCCGGAAAGCTGCGCTGCGATTTCAACGAGGAAGTCGACTTCTTCGCAGCTACAGGCGAAGTCGTCTCGTTCGCTGGCGTGGGCAGCAGTGATGAGACGTCCCAGGACGACGGGATCGCCTGCGAACATCGCCTTGCGGGCTTCGAGGACACGGGCGTTCTCCGAGATGATGTGGCGGCAGCGGAGGAAGGATTCGTGTGGCATGAGCATGCGGCAGATGTCCAGTTGCGCCAGCGACGCGTCAGCAAGATCGGTGAGGCCGGGATATTGCTGACGCAGAATTGCCTGGCCTACTTCCACTTCGCGACGTCGGTCGCCGTACTCGCCAGCAGCGATGGAGTGCTTGACCATGGAGTTGCAGATGATTACTCGTGTGCAAGCGAGATCACCAGTGTTCATCGGGAGTTGTTCATAATCAAGGGTGCGAGTGTTCAGAAGCAGTGCGTGGCCAGCTAGGGCCGCGGTGATGACAAACTGGTCCATGATGCCGCAGGGGGAGCCGACGAACTTGTTTTCTGCGCGTTGACACAACAGCGCGATCTCTTCAAGTGGGAGAGATCTGCCGGCGAGGGCGAGAAGCGCGAGCGCCGTTGCGACTTCTACGGAGGCTGACGAGCTGAGACCTGAGCCCAGTGGAATGTCGCCACGCAAGCTTAGGCGGAATGGGGGAGGGTCAATACCAAGCGACTGAAGCTCGCGTAGGACGCCAACGGGATAATCGGTCCAGCTTTGACGAGGTTCGGAATGGTCGTTCCGGGCGAAGTCCAAAGATTCGTTGAGCATTTCGCTGGAGATGTGATGAGCACTGTCGGAGCTAGGAGCAACGGCAGCGACCGTGGTGAAGGGGATTGCCATGGGCATGACGAATCCGCCGGTATAGTCTGTGTGCTCGCCAAGCAAGTTAATTCGGGCAGGAGCCACGAACTCGGCATCGGAGAGGTACGGATTGGGGTCGTGAATCATCGGGTTTTCTTGGCAGGTGGAGAATATTGTTGCTTGAACGCGTATCGGATCATCAAGCTTTGCAAGCGTTTGCAAGATTAGAATCTGCGAGAGGTATTTGTAAAGCTCCCCTAGTCCGATTTAACGGCAATTAGGGGCATCGCGAAGAATTTGACATCTCCGGGGGGACATGGCTAAGCTCTCTACACGCTTGTAGTGTCTCCGCGAACCGGCTCAACCTGACCCCGTTTGCGCAGCGTCGCAAGTGAGGTCACTAACATTTTTGAAAACGTTTGCATTTCCCGCGCTTTCCCCGCGTTATGCAGCCAGGGGCCGGGCAGAGGATGAGGTACGCATGTGTGGTTTTGGACGACGGCTGGTGGCGTGCCATCTTGCAGTGCTTGGTTTGACGCTCCTAGCAGGCTGCGGGCAGTCGAACGGCATGTTTTCTGCGCAAGAGGCCCCCACGAAATTTACTGGGGCCGTCCACGGCGGCCAGCAGCCCATTTCCGGGGCAGTGATTCAACTGTTTGCCGTAGGCACAACGGGCGACGGGTCAGCCGCGACCGCGCTTATTTCTTCCTCGGCCACAACCGACGCAAATGGCAACTTTAGCCTCAACGGTCTATACACCTGCCCCACGTCCAATTCGCTGGTGTACCTGCTTGCCTCCGGTGGCAATCCTGGTCTTGCCGCAGGCTCCACCAACCCGGCCATCAAACTGATCGCGGCGCTTGGCAAATGCAAGACGCTTTCCAGTTCCACCTTCATCAGCGTTAATGAGATCACCACCGTCGCTGCCGTGGCGGCGTTGGCTCCCTACATGACATCCGCATCGGCCATTGGCTCGAGTTCTTCAGACTCCTCTGGGCTCTCCGCCGACTTTACCCTGGCGGCGGAGTATGCAAACACGACCACCGGAGCAACTCCCGGGAGTAGCATCCCCGCTGGTGAATCAGTGCCGACGCAACAGATTGCCACGCTTGCCGACATGATCGCCGCCTGCATTAACAGCCTTGGCGGTACGGCGGGTGACGACTCCATTTGCGGCAACCTCTTCAGCTACAGCACACCATCGGGAGGTTCTTCGCCCACGGACGTGGTCGGCGCCTTGTTGGACATCTTTAGCAGTCCCACCAACAACATTGAGAATTTGCTTGGCCTGGTTCCGGCGAACGCGCCGTTTCAGCCCACGCTAACGGCACCTCCGCCGAACCTGTCTGTGGCGCTGACCACGACTAACCCGGCGCTTACGGCATCATCCACGTCCGTTAGTTTTGCGGCTACGCAATCTCAGGTTGGGGCCTCGACGCAAACTTTCATTCTTACCAATACCGGCTCTTCCACCATCACCATCTCCGGGTTCAGCATGACAGGTCCAAATCCCGGGGATTTCAGCGTGAGCAGCATCCATCCTGCGACCCTCGTTGCCGGCGAGACGTGCCCGATTACCGTGATGTTCCTACCCACGGCGACGGGACCGCGGTATGGTGATGTCGGAATCACGAGCTCCGCGTCGATATCCCCGATTTATGTCGCGCTTAGCGGCTCTACGACCACCGGCACCACGGCCGAGGTGAGTTTTACCAGCGCGGCGCTTACAGGAATGCCTTCACGCGGCCACTTTGCAGGAACGAACATGCAACTATTTAGCAGCGGTGTCATGTACACCGATATCAGGATGCAGGCCTTGGCCGCGACCATGAACCTGGGTTGGGTGAGGTTTCCTGCCGGCACGGCGGATGATGACTATAACTGGGCAACTGGGGAAACCCCCAATTCCATGTTGTCGCAGTTCTACAACAATGCACCTGGGAGCGATTACAACACCATGGTCACGGACCAGGAGATCGTTGGCGGCAAACAGGACGGCATCAGTCTCACCGACTTCGCCACATTTCTTGGCACCCAAAGTACCGGCACTTCAGAAACTCACGCCATCGGCGTCATCAATACCTTCACCGACTCAGCCTCTTCCGCCGCCACGCTCGTCAGCACTGCGGCCAACGACGGCATTACTGCCGATGTGTGGGAGCTTGGCAATGAGCCGTCGTACTTCGCTCCATCCAACGGCTCCAACTTCTATCCAAATGCTGACGACTACCTAAGCGACGTGTCGTTGTACGCGTCCATGATCAAGTCCGCCATGCCGTCGGCTAAGGTGGCTGTCTGGGTTCCTGCCAACGCGACTTACGCCTGGACAACCGATACTGCCAACTACAGCAGCCCGTTCTGGGACGAACTTTACACCCACTCTTACCCCGGTGCCAGCGGCAGTCTTCCCAGCAATATCGCCGACACCGCCGATAATGAGATCGCGTTTTACAACGGATTCCTGCTGAACAACACCAACTCCCTCGTCGACGCGCAGCTCGCTCCTTTGTTTGGGGGCAACAGCATGTTGATTGAGTTCAGCGAGTACAACATGGGCGTGAACCTACTCAATCCAGGTCTTTACAACGCAGATTTCATCGCGGAGTATGCGATGCGGCTTTCGAGCGATTCGCATGTCACCAACGTAGGCATGCATATGCTCGTGGGGGTAACGGGCCAGGCGCAACTCGCCATCACCACCGTAAACGACGATTCTTCGACGCTTGAGGCGGAGTATCTGCTCAACAAGCCACCCCTCAATACGACCTCGTACAACTTCGATTATTTCGTCACGGTCCCGGGCCTGGCACTCCAGATCATCAACGGCGTCATCAACACCAGCAGCGGTGTGTTGCCGACCACCGTTGGCAACAGCGCGACCGCTACGTATTACGACAGCAACTTCAATGCCCTAACGATGCCCGCAATTTATGCCCAGGCCTATTCGACGACCCAGGGCACTTACCACGTATTGCTGACCAATAAGAGCAGTGAGTCGCAATCGGTGTCGATCGTGCAGGACGGGAACCAGGTCACCCAGACGTTGGCGACGCGGAGCATCGGCGCACCTAACGCGGCCACCAGCCAATACGCCACACAGGAGAACACATCCAGTTCGCAAAACACAGTTGCGCTGGCGACAGGGACGGCAAGCGGCACGGTGACCGTCCCGGCTTATGGCGTGATGGAGGTGAGTTGGACGCCGTAAACGCGACGTTATTGGAGGATGGTTGACGGTGTGCCGGTGTTGTACCAGACCTGGGTAATCTTGCCCGGGCCGAAGCCGGGGGTGCCGCATGCAATGTTGTTGGCAAAGGTTGTGGGAGACCCACTGAAGTTGGTGGTGATGCTTCCCAGGCCGGTGGGAAGATCATAAGCAAAGGCCATCAGGCCTATGCCGGTGGACTGCAGGTACTGTTCAAAGCTGAGTGACGCTGCGGGGGTGGTGCTGTCGCAATAGTCAGAGTACGGGGTGGACCACTCGGTAACGACAACCGGGGCGAGCTGCGCAAAGTTGCCAAAGCGCGTCATGAAGGAAGAGGTGGTCTCGTCCGAGGCCTGATAGAAGTAAGGGTGGCTGGCATAGGCTACCTGGCCGAGCGGATCGGTGAGCAATGGCGCGCCGGAGAACGTGCCGGCATACTGCAGGCCATCAGCGAGCAACACATTTTGGGAACCGGTATTGCGGATGGTGGTGATGACGGCGTTCATAGCTGTTTGCCACAACCCCCAATTGGTTGTGTTGGCGGTGGGCTGTGGCTCGTTCATCATTTCGTACAGGATGCCCGTATCGCCATTGAAGAGCGGAGCGAGTTCAGCCCAGACGCGCTGGGTGGCCGCGTTGGGCAGCGTGGCGGGAGAGGATTCGCCGGATTGGGATTCGTCCTGGTCGCTGATGATTACATTGAGGCCGGCAGCGCGGGCGGCGGTGACGGCGGCCTGCACGCTGTTTACGAAGCTTTGGGTAAAGAGAGCATTCTGGGGGTCGAGGCCGGGCTGAGAGACCTGCATGCGGACCGTATCGGCGCCCCACGCTTTTATGGCGGTGAACTCAGCAGGAGTGTAGGCGTTTGCGGCCGAGAGGTAAACGCCCTTGGCGGCGGCGGGTGGAGCGACAAAGGCGATCATGACGACGCCGTGCGGGATCCAGGTGGTGCCATTGCGCAAGATGTGAAGGCCGCTGACCGTGATGGGGTTGGAGACGGTGGTGGTCGTGGTAGTCGAGGTACTTCCATCGGAACTGGAGGAACCGCAACCCGCGAGG
>Ga0302315_10001907_pt1 | contig 20307 bp, 20 predicted proteins | sample III_Palsa_N3_1_FD_200532 | JGI IMG/M metagenome (GOLD analysis project Ga0302315, IMG submission 200532) | Peat permafrost microbial communities from Stordalen Mire near Abisko, Sweden - III_Palsa_N3_1 | ecosystem: Environmental > Terrestrial > Soil > Palsa > Peat permafrost | place: Sweden...
CTAAGTATCGTCGTTCTTTTGAACCTGATCTTGAGCATTGGAAGCAGAGTCTTGGGCGTTCTGAGCTGAATCCTTAGCGGCTTGGCCAGCCTGCTGATCCTTCACATCACCCTTCTTCTTTGCATCATCTACTGCCTTGTTGGCGCTATCTTTAGCGTTTGCAGCGTTATTCTTCGCATTGCTCAAATCGTTTTGCATCGCTGAAGACGTATCCGATGAAGGATTTGAAGCGGCCGTTCCAGCTGTATCGTCTGCAAACGCTGATTGGATACTTGGAGCGATCGACAAGAAACTTGAAAGGACTAAACCTACAGCAACATATTTTTTAGTGTTCATCATGAATCAGCTTGGGAGCAAACTTCAAACCATCACTCCATAGCGCGCCCCGCTAAGCACCTCTATTGCACCTGCTCAGTCATTATTAGTCACCTCATGGAAGGAAAAAAGAAGGATAAAAATGTTTCATCTTATTGGTTTTATCGTCTTCGGTTTTATCGTTGGGTTGATCGCTCGCGCGATTATGCCCGGTCGGCAACACATGACTTTAATTGCAACGACTATCCTCGGGATCGTTGGCTCGCTCGTCGCGGGCTATGTTGGTCAAGCCTTCGGCTGGTACACGTCTGCTAGCGCGAGTGGTTTCATCGCATCGACGGTGGGCGCCATCGTCGTTCTCGCGATCTACGACGCCATCATGAAAAGGCGCCGTCCAACCGCAATCGGTCGCGATACGGATTCGACGAAGTATCCTCGCAAAGTTGCCTAAAATGCCGCGTGAAGCGTGAATTATAAAAGCGCGTGAATTATTGAATCACAGGAAGGGTCAGCGCATGGCCGGTGGTGGGATCAACGAGATACCAGAAAGATCCAAACTGATTCTGCCCCTCTCCATTCGTCGTCGTCGCTGACCCGCCATCTCCAGAATAATAGTAAAGAGGATGGCCATTGAAGCTGACTTGATAGTAACCATCGGAGCGAACGAAAGCCCCGATCAGCGTTTGCGGGATGACGTTCGAGCCCAATGGAAGTGCCACGCCCGGGCCTCCTTGAAGCACAAAGGGTATCCAGACGCTCGCACAACTCCCCAAGCAGAGACTTGCGCTTGAGCTTGTGTCGCCCTCAAAAAGATAAAGACTTCTTCCCAATCCATCGGTCAAACTCGTTCCGAAAGCGGTGGGTCGAACACTCAGCTGGGCGCTTGCCTGCGGAAGGGCGGGGACCGTAGGATAACTCGGGACGACGTTCACCTGGGCAGCGACCGGCGGTAGTCCCGCCAACAACGACATCAGCAATGCAGCAATGGGGACGACGGCAAGATAGTCGCTATATTTTTTGGTCATGCTCAATTCTTTTGCGACCGGCGAGCCAACTCGCGCTACCATCAATCTATGAAAATCATTTTGGTTGGAGCGAGCGGAACGGTTGGAAAGACGATTGATCAGGCATTTCACGGAAGCGAGCATCAGGTCATTCGCGTCGGTAAGTCGCGGGGCGATTTTCAGGTCAATATTGAAGATCCGGGTAGTGTCGCCCAGCTTTACCAAAAGATTAACAAGGCAGTTGGAAACTTTGATGCCGTCGTCAATGCTACGGGCGAAGTTGCCTTTGCTCCCCTCTCTCAGATGACAGCCGAACAATGGGACCTGGGACTTCGCTCGAAACTCATGGGACAGGTCAACTTGGTTCAACAAGCGCTCCCCTACATCAACGAACGTGGCTCCTTCACTCTCATCTCCGGGATTTTAAGTGATGACCCGATCCTTTCGGGAGTTTCGGCGACCATGGTCAATCGCGCCTTAGAAGGATTTGTCATCGCGGCTGCGTGCGAACTTCCAAAGAACCTTCGAATCAATCTCGTAAGTCCGACCGTTCTGAAGGATTCTTTAAACAAGTATGCGGCGTTTTTCCCAGGATTTGCGGCTGCTGAAAGCTATGACGTTGGTCAGGCTTTCAAGAAGTCCGTTCTCGGAATTCAGACCGGACAGATCTACAAAGTTTATGGCTAAAGCTTGCGCCAAAAGTTTGTAAAGTAGCGCCAAAAGTCTGACTTTGCCTCTACTCCTAACCAAATCCAAAAACTCTCCTAACTGAATGAGAATGGCAAACGGCCAGCAAACCCTTTAACATTTTAAACATGAAATACGCATGGATCGCGTTGACTGGCCTTCTAGTTTGCTGGACTGCAAATGCCGAGACTCCCGTTTGGATGCAAACGGCGATCAATTCGATTCAAAAGCCCGAGGGCTTGAGCGGTGCGGAGCAAGAAGCCTGTGCTCAGTCTTTGATTGACGAACTCAATCACCGAATGAAAACTTCACTCACCTTGAACGAAATCACTCCGATCCAAATGCCAGGCTGGGACAAACCTGAAATGGGTTTCATGCGCGGCGGCGGATTCAATATCCGCATCGTGACTTCTCTGACAAAGGCACAGAACAAGCACACTCACATTAAAGCCGGACGGTTTGCGGATTTTGAAACTTGGTTAAAACTGGGAGCACAACCGAGCCTGCACGTTCCCGATAAAATCGATGGTCAAAAACTTTTCTTAAAAACGGTTTCAGAAGACGGCGAGCGTATCGACTACGATTTTGTGGCTCACTCAGATTCGGCCTACGCCTATCTCCCTATCGGCGTTTTTATGCATCTCTTTCGCGACGTCCTCGATCCTGAGCAAAGAAACCCTTGCCCTATCGAGCCTCATGATCGTGACTAAATAGTTCGCGTAGTCCTTTACCCCCCGACTCTCTCCAGACCTGAGTCACGCGTAGATCTCCGTAACGAGAGAGAAGTTCATCCTGTTTCCACGGATCAAGATCTGGATACGTCTGCTTCAATGCACCCGCCGCTTCTTTGAAAGACACTTCAGAAGCAACCCAATCGTGATCACTGAGATGATGAAGATAACTCTCGAGGGGAGCAGGTCCCGCGAGGTGCGTTCCATCCTCAGTCAAACCCGCTGCGTGATAAGGTTTTCCGGCGATAATGGACGCTGCCTGGAGATATCGAATCAGCTCTGGAAGTTCAATCCCCGGATGCGCAGGTTGATGAGCGCTCGCAACGACAACAATGAAATCAGGTGGAAGATCTCTCATCAGCGCTTCTGCGATCCCAAGAATGTGATGACTTCCGGTTCCTGCGATTTGACCTTCAACAGGAGTTGCAGTTCCATCTGCATTCCACTCAATCACCCATGTCTTGGCAATATCGTGCCAAATCGGAGCCGCTCTCAGCCAGTCATACCTGAGATGGATCTTATTCACCTCTTCCCAATTCACTGCGAGCGAGATCGCGTTTCTAAGATTTGTGAGCGTGTGAAAGACCAGGCCCCCTGGGTAAGTATGATGCATGGTCCAGACGCTCGCGGGGGCAGCGACGAACGGCATGGGCTGATGCTCTGGAATGATGTGAGAAGGGGCATTTTCAGAAGTAATAAGTCCCTTGTCGAGGAGCGCCTTTCGGATCTGAACCTCGTCGGCCTTTCGACTTTCGAGACGGAACTTGGGAGTCGCAAGGAACTCGAGCGCCGGGTCCCGCAAAACTTTGTCTTGGATCTTGCCCGCTTCCTTTTTTAACTCTTCAAGGTGCGCTTTCACCATCGCGCTTCCTTCGGCAATATGTTGAGCTCGAGTGACCGGGGGCTCCTGAGCCCATGCCCCCGAAAGTACCCCAAAAAGAAGCAACGTTATGACCATGGAGAGATCTTCCCACAGACGCGCGCCTAAGGTAAGCTTAAGGCCAAGGTGAATGGCAGAAAACCATGGAAAATCTAACACCCTTTGACTTGTTCTCGGAAGACCTGAACGTCCAGGCTGAAATTCAGCGAAGTGGAGATCTCCTCCACGTTCGTTATCTCGCTTTGGGGCACGCAACTCAGACCCTCAAACTCCCGAACGTCGTGCCACCACAGCCAAAAAAATCTGGTGACGAATCTGGTGACGAATCTGGTCAACCCAATCGGCCCAGCCGTAAAGACGAACTCTGGAAGACGACCTGTTTCGAGTTATTCTTTTCTATTCAAGGTCAGACTGATTATTTTGAGCTCAATTTTTCACCCTCGGGTGAATGGAACGCCTACCATTTTGATTCTTACCGAAATGGAATGGAAACAGAGATGCGAATTCAGGCTACCCAAATTCGCCATGGTTTGAAGGATGGTCTCTTTGAACTCCAGACCACAGTCGATCTCTCACAACTGATGACCGAACTCAGGGCACAACTCGGATCACCGAACATCACTCTCGATGCTTCACTCTCAGCCGTCATTCAGAACCAAAAGGGTTCGACAACCTTTTGGGCTCTTCGGCATGTTGGCAATCAGCCCAACTTTCATTTGCGTGATAGTTTTATTTTGAAAATTCGGAGTTAAATTTAATGAGCGAACTTCATCCCTTAGGCGTTACATCTCAACAGGCCACGATCGAAGCCGTCAATCCGCAGTTCGTTCGTGAAACTCAGCTCAAGGCTCAGAAACGGACCTGGGAAGTTTTGGAAACGATTCATTCCCAGCTCAAGATCGGAATGACTGAAAATGATGCCCGTTTGATGGCTCTTGAGGTTTTTAAAAAACTGGGAGTTACCAAACATTGGCATCGCCCATACGTTCGCTTCGGTCCTGGCACTACCCTCACCTTTAACGATCCGATTCAGCCCGACTACAAACTGCAACAAGGCGATCCAATCTACCTCGATCTAGGACCCGTATGGCCGGCGGAGGCTCTAGGAGTTTCGGGGACTCTCGAGTACGAAGGCGACGTCGGCGATAGTTTCGTGATGGGAGTCAACGCTGAGGCGACCGCATGTATCCAGACGGCGCGCGATCTTTTTATTGAGGCGAGAGCTCAATGGCTCAGTGGAAAACTCACAGGAGAAGAAATTTACGCTTTTTTGAAAAGTCGCGCCTGCGATCTCGGTTATGAGCTCGTTGAACAGGTCCATGGTCATCGAATGTCAGATTTTCCTCATCAAAAGTACACGAAGGAAAAACTCGCAACGTTGTCCTTCCACCCGAGCGACGCCCTTTGGATTCTTGAAGTCATGATCAAACACCCAAAACTTCCAATCGGGGCTTTTTTTGAGGACCTACTTCTGAAGCAGGTTTGAAAACAGCGGGCGATAGAGATCTTCTTCCCAGCGAATCTGCACTTCATCAGGCGTACAGCGTCCCGAATTGAACTGCACTTTTGCCCCTTCAACCAAAGCAAGCGGAGAGCTCTCGTCTCCCTCACCCATGACGAAAACAGCAGCCACTGCTAACGCATCAAGCGCGTTGATATAGGTCATCTTCAGTTCGCGGCCATAAAGATCGCGCGTACCTACCCGCTTTTGAACGGCGTTGAAACCCCAGTGAGCAAGACCAATTCCCGTAACTCCCCGACGAAGGGGTTGTGTATGCGAATCAGTGAGGATGATTCCAAACTCCTTCAACCCATAATGGGAAATCAAACGGGCGTGAAGTTTCTGTGTGCTCGCATAGGGATCGCGGGGATAAAGAATGTAAGCGCCATCTTTCGAATTTGATTCGTCGATTCCTGAGGCGGCGATGAGGAGTCCGTGCTTGATCGTTAAACCTGTCCCATAATCATTTTCGGACACGAAGATGTCGGCTTCTTTTCTAACCAACTCTGCTTTCGAAATTTCGGAGGTCGAAATCACGGCACGCTCGGCAAGAGACATGATTTTCGACGTCACACAAAGAATCGACCGTTCTTTCACTTTGGCCTTAGGGAGCTCTCTGATGATGAAGCTGGCAAGATCCTCACCTAAACCAAAGAGAGAAGTCCGACAGGCGGAAACATTGAACGACGACGCTAGAGGAACATACTTGGACATTCCAAAACGCTGACTGAACTCATTAAAATAGTCATCATTAAAATGGCCAAACGAGGGGTTGAGATAGTATAAATAGTTCTATGACTAGCCCTGTAAAAGACCCGATCAAACATAGCCTGTGGATCCGCTGGACTCACTGGATCAATTTTCCGGTTCTTACGTTGATGGTTTGGAGCGGCATCCTGATTTACTGGGCAAACGACGTTTATAAGCCCTTCTTTCCCGATAAAATTTACGACATCTTTCATCTGGATCACAAACTCGCCCTGGGAATGGCGATCCACTTTACACTCATGTGGTTTCTGATCCTCAACGGAATCACCTACGTCCTCTACCTTCTGATTTCGGGCGAGTGGCGAATCCTTGCCCCGAAGCCTCGGGATTTTCGTGATGCCCTGTTCGTTACTCTTCATGATCTGAAGCTCGTCAAAAACGCGCCACCTCAGGGAAAGTTTAACGCCGCTCAGAAGATCGCCTATAGCTCAATTATTGCCATCACGTTCGCGCTCGTTCTCACGGGGCTTGCCATCTACAAACCGATTCAGCTCGACTGGCTTACCTCGCTCTTGGGTGGATACGAAACCGCGCGCCTCATTCACTTTATTCTGATGCTCAGCACGGTCGCGTTCTTTATCGTGCACGTTCTTCAGGTCGTCCGCACGGGCTTCGGAAACTTCAGCTCGATGATCGCAGGCTTTGAAGTGACGAGTAAAACCTGGCCACGCGCCTGGTTTAGTTTTCTATGCGCCGTGGTTTTTGTCATCTTTAGTTTCGGCGTCTGGAGTTGGGCAAATCACGAGCCCGTGGCCGCAAACGGAATTCCCCAAGCCTTCCGGAGCACTCTCGAACTCAACGGAAAAATTTGGGAAGCCTATCTCAAGCCTACTCGCATGGCGCCTACTCCTCCTGCTATTCGCAAAGGAAAGTCACCCCGAGTGAACGGTGATATTGGATTGGAAGACGATCTCGTCGTCGCAGACTGGAGACTTCACATCATTCCAGAGGTGGACCTTCACGATCAAGCGCCCGCCAAAGAACTAGTTTTGGGAATGATGGATCTCGAGAAACTTCCTCGGACCGAGTCTCGCGCCACTTTTAAATGCATCGAGGGTTGGAGCGACGATATTTCGTACGCGGGTGTTCGCTTCAGCGACTTCATGGACACCTTCCATCTCGGACGAAAACCCGATGGCTCTTATTATCAGTATGTAGCCATGGAAACTCCTGACCAGAAATACTATGTCTCAATCGATATGAAGAGCATGCTTCAGTCGCAAGTGATCCTCGCCTATGAAATGAATGGCGCAGCACTCTCTCCTCAGAACGGAGCGCCCCTTCGCCTGATCATTCCCAACAAATACGGAATCAAGAATCTCAAACGAATTGGGATGATCTATTTTTCAGACCAGAGACCACGCGACTACTGGGCTGAGCGTGGCTATGACTGGTTTTCTGGGCTTTAGCCCAAACTGGATTTACGCTTACGCCGCGTTCGCGGCTGCTTCCGAGCGCAGCACTCCTGACAGGTCATAGTAGGAGTGGGCGCTCAGGATCTTTCCCTTTTGAACTCGAAAAATTTGGCAGAATCGAATGATCGAAGACTCGCCCGTATGGGTCAGCTGAACCTTCCAACCTGGAAGAGGTTTTTCAAACGTGCCTCGTCCAATCACTTCGATCACGACTTGATCATCGGTTCCGAGGAGATTGACGATCTCTCCTTTGCCATCCGGAAAAGCGTCCATCCAGTTTTGGAAATAGCGCCCCACACTCTCTCGACCGCGAATCACTGAGCCGAGATACATGTCGACAAAATCGACTTGCTCGTCCAAACAGTCTTTGATCGCCTCAACATTTTTCTGATTTATTCCGGTATAAAGCTTTCGAACCGCTGATACGGCCTCTTGATTTAGTTCCATCTACCGAAGGGGTGCAAGGCGGAGTCCAGCCCCAGAATCCAGGCGAAGCCCAGGAAGACGAGCCTTATCTTATAAGGAGAACACTGTAGAAGCCGCTTCGATCAAACTTTGACCAAGCTCCTCAAATTTCTTCTCATTCTCCTGGTCGTTTCTCCGCTCGTTCCTTTGTTCATTTTCGGTAGCGCTTAATAAAAAATCAACCGGCGCATCCAATCCACAAGGACGAAGCCCCTGAAAGCTCTGAGGAGTGCGATATCCATTGATCGAAAGACCATGAAGCAGAACGCCTTGCTCAATCTGAATTCCTAAAGCGGCGATCTTTCCGCGGGAGCTCCAAAGCCCAAGTTCCGTTCCTGATCGACACTCCGCTTTCACACCTGCGTGCTCGGCCGCAAGACGTGCGACTTCGAGTAAGCGATCGACGGCCTTTCTCACACCCCGTGAATCCCCCGTCAGCCGCTCCAAGGAGTCGACTACGAAAAGAACCCATTGGCCTGGGCCATGATAAGTCGCAAACCCTCCGCGCTCCGTGCGAAACTGGGAGATGCCCATTTCTTTCAGAACGGATTCAGTGAAAAGAAGATCGCTCTTGGGAGTTCGACGCCCAACGGTAATAACGGGAGCGACTTCAGAAAGAAGAACTGCGCCAATGCCACCGCGTCGCACACGTTCGGCAATTTCTTTTTGTCGTTGATTGAGAAGCTCGTAGGTCCACTCGTCTGGTTTCAGATGGCGGTGAACTTCGACTTCTCTAGTAGAGCTGGACAAGATCCGCTTCCTGAAAATTGCCGCCGGTGTGAACTTCGGTCACAGCACCATCGGTTCCCAAGAAGTCGACAACTTCAACAGTGCCCTTCAGTTGCCCCTGTGTTCGTCCCAGGAAAGCGCCCGTCGTCGGATCATAAATATCATCGCCCGGAGTAGTCACTCGCAGAATATCGCCCACAACTAAGCCTGAGGCTTTACCTGCGTTCACGTAAACCTTAGCTCCTGCGACCTTCGCAACCCGGCCCTGCCAAGCTAACTTTTCAATCGCGCGAATCACTTCAGGTACAGCGCCACCCATCGCGCTTCGAAGCGCGAGCTTAGTTAACTCTGCACGATAAGCGGGGCTTTCCATATTGGAACCCTCAAACGCGACCATTCCATTGCTGGAGGATTCGCCTGATTTTGAGCTCGCCATGATTTCTCGGCCGCCGGCCACATCAAAAGTTTTGAGTTCTACACTCACAGCCGCGAGAGATTGTTTTTGACGAAATAAACCGACGTCATCACCACGCTGACGAAATACGATTCGGGTCACTCGACCGATGACGATCACGGAGACTCCGAGTTTTCGTCCTTCACGAATCAACTGCGCGACGCGAACCTTGTCCCCTTGAACAAAGTCTTCGGTCGTCATCTCCGTCTTCACATCCGGAGGAAGAATCACTCGCTGAGTAAGATAAAGACCTCGTCTGAGTTCGTCGGCTGCGAACGCGCCCAGGTCTGTCTGCTTCACCGGCGTATCATTCCAGAAATCGAAAACGACAACACGCTTCTTGGGTTGCCCCATATCTTGAACGCGCTGAGTGGCAGTTTTTCCAGTTCCGTCACTGTAATAACTTTGAGCGTCGCCTTTGTAATAATCTTGATCGTGTTTAAATTCGGCGGATCGCTGACATGCAGTGAGTGATAAAACTACCGCTAATAGGAGCTTCATCGCATCTCCATTTCAATGATCTGATCATGAGCGCCAGTCGTCGCAACCACTGCACCGCTCAATTGAATACCGCTCAAAGCTTGTTTGATTTCATCTAAAGTGTGACTCGACTTCACCGCAAAGACCGCATGTCCGCGAGAGATCTTCCGCTCTTCCACAACACCAAAGTCTTTCAATCTGGCCTGAATTTGCGTCTTCAGCTGAGTGTAGTTCGAAAAACCATTAATGCCGGAAACTTGAATCTGCATCTCTTGCGTTGCTGCAGAAGGGCCCGAGGAAACAGCTTTTGTCCCCAGTTCCACAAAGGCCTGAGTGAGAAGCTTGGATGTCGTTTGTTCAAAACTATCCGTATCGTAAATTTCGCTCTGATCTTCATGATGCAAAACGCTTCGAACATCCAGAGTACAAGAATTAATAAATCTCTTCTCATCAGCATGAGCCGAATCGACATCGTCCATCGGCGCAGGTTTTATTTCGATGGTCAGTGCGCCTGCAGCGTTGCGTTTTTCAGCAAGCTCGATTGGCTTAGCTTCCATCAATTCTTCAGGAGTAATCCAAAGGGCAACAAAACCTCGGCGCTCAACCCGCGCCTGGATCATTTTATGGACCTCTGCCGAGGCCTCAACACACTTCGGACAATGAGGATCTACTTTCAAATACAGCAAAAGCTGCGTCGTGCCGGTCGGGATATTCTTAGCAGCCGAAAAACCGAGATAGTTTTTGATCGCGTCGATATCCACTTGGACGGAAACTTTATTGCCAACCTGACTGTAGTCTTTTACGAAAAACGAAAACTGAGGAACAACTTCCTCATCAAAAATCTTTTTTTGCTGGGGATCCAAATTTCCGAGCTTGGGCAGCGATTCGTTCACCGCTCTCTTGAGCTGGGCATCCGTATCTTCAGCACCAGCTGGTGCAGCCGCAGGCGAGCCTGGCGCTTTTGCTGTTGGAAGAGCGGTCGGTAAGCCTGCAGGCCCACTTCCAGGAGCCGCAGATGCGACCCCTACGGAGATGGAAACTGCCAACAGTACCAAAAGTGGTCTAAGACGATGGGCTACCCTAAGCATAACGATAGTTTAGCAGGGATTTCGCCGACGAATAGTGACTTCGTACGCCGCGGTGCGTAAACAGCAAGAGTAAGAGAAGACTGATTTGCGATCTACCTGAGACTAACGACTTCGCGCCCGAAGATCAGATTCACGGCCGAAACCATCTGCGGAGTGGCTGCAACGAGAAGATTTCGCGGTAATTCGAGCGAAGTCTTAAAATCTTGGGACCGAAAGTTGATCCGAACGGGGCATTTTCCGCGATGTTGGAGAAGGTTCTTCTTCAGCTCGCGCAACTGATCTGGGCTCACTTCCGAGGCCGCAAGATTGAGGACGACTTGCTGAACGCGCCTACTATGAGCTTCTGCAGCCCAATCGAGCGACTTCACGATGATCTTCACGGCTTCGTCGCCCGGCTCGATCTCACCAAAAAGGATCACAGGCTCGGTATCGGCAATCGCCTTTTTCAGCGTTTCTTGAACAGTGGCGTAAGTGTCCGGAAAGAAAATGACTTCAATCTTTCCCTTCAGATCTTCGATCTCGGCAAAGGCCATGCGGGTGCCTTTTTTTGTCGTCACTTCTTTAAAATTACCAAGTAATCCGCCCAGTTTGACTTCAGTTTTCGGAGCGCGTCGATAACCGCCGCCGCCGCCTTCTCCACCGCCGCCACCCCAACCGCCCTGTTCTTGCGCGGGCGCTGTTTTTTTCTGAGCAGCTTTCTCGGCTGCAAATAGTTTCACTTTTTCGGTCGACCATCCGAGCCACTCTTCACAGATTCTCTGCCAGGTATCCATCGGATGCCCTGAGATGTAGAATCCGACGACTTGCTTTTCGAGCGCCAGTTTTCGCGCCGGAGGAAAGTCTTCTTCTTGCTTGAAGATACCGGTCGATGGCGCGACGAGCTTGATCTCGTCGCTTCCAAAAGAATCAAAGAGTGAAGTCTGCCCAAGCTCTCGCTCGTGCTGCTCATCGCCTGCGTGATCAAGCAAGGTTTCAAGAGAAGCAAAGAGACTGGCGCGATTCACTTCCGCGATCGCGTCAAAGGCGCCAGCAAGAGTCAATGACTCGAGAACTTTCTTGTTCACTTTGCGAGTCGAAACGCGGCGACAGAAGTCGAGTACGTTTTTAAATCCGCCATCAGTCGTACGACTTTCCAAAATCGTATCGACAGCGATACCGCCCACGCCTTTGATCGCTTCGAGACCGAAACGGATCGCCTTGGTTCCTTCGACGCGCTCGACGCTGAATTTTTTCTGAGAAGAGTTCACGCTCGGAGCAAGAACCAGCATATTGTGCGCGCGAGCATCGCCAATGTACTTGGTGATCTTGTCGGTGTTGTCCATTTCAGTCGTCATCAGCGCTGCCATGAACTCGGCCGGATAGTGGGTTTTCAGATAAGCCGTTTGATACGTGAGTACGGCATAGGCTGCAGAATGGGATTTATTGAATCCGTACTCGGCGAACTTCGCCATCAAATCGAAGATCGATTCGGCCTTCTTAGAGTCAACGCCCTTTTCGGTCGCGCCCTTCACGAAGACTGCGCGATGTTCGGCCATTTCTTCGGCCTTTTTCTTACCCATCGCGCGGCGGAGAAGATCGGCTTGACCAAGGCTGTAGCCTGCCAGTTCGCGAGCGATCTGCATAACCTGCTCTTGATAAAGAATAACGCCGTAAGTGTCTTTTAAGATCGAAGCCAGGGCTTCGACGTCATAGACAATCGCGCTTCTGCCATGCTTACGTTCAATGAAGTCATCGACCATTCCTGATCCGAGTGGACCTGGGCGGTAAAGCGCGTTGATCGCGGTGAGATCTTCAACTGAGTTTGGTTGAATGCGGGAGCAGAGATCTTTCATCCCTGAGCTTTCAACCTGGAACACGCCGTCGGTATCGCCCGAACTGATCAGCGCAAAAACCTGAAGATCGTCATACGGCATGCGATCGAGCAAAAAGCCATGGTCGCGCTCGTACTCGGGTGAACCAGGATCCGCGCTCGAGTGAATCAACTTCACAGCGTTGTCGATCACGGTCAGGGTCTTCAGACCCAAGAAGTCGAACTTCACCAAACCGATTTTTTCGGAAAAATCTTTATCAAATTGCGTGACGATCGCGCCGTCGCGACCCATGTAAAGCGGGCAATAAGTGACGACAGGTTTTTCGGTGATGATCACGCCTGCGGCATGCATCCCGGCACTTCGGTAAAGACCTTCGAGCGAGCGCGCATAGGACATGACTTGCGCGACTTTTGGATCCGTCTCCATCTTCTCGCGAAGACGAGGCTCAGCTTCGATCGCGGAGTCGAGAGTGATATTTAATTCATCAGGTAAAAGTTTCGTGATCTGATCGCTCTCGGCAAAAGAGAAACCCATCACGCGGCCCACGTCTTTTAAGACGGCACGCGCTTGCAACTTACCAAAAGTAATAATTTGGCAAACGTTGTCTTTGCCGTACTTGCGCGAAACATAATCGATCACTTCACCGCGACGATCCTGGCAGAAATCGACGTCGAAATCGGGCATCGAAACGCGCTCAGGATTAATGAAACGCTCAAACAGAAGATTGTACTGAATCGGATCGATGTCCGTGATGCGAAGACTGTAGGCGACAAGGGAACCTGCGCCTGATCCACGGCCTGGGCCGACCGGGATTCCGTTCATCTTTGCCCAATTGATAAAGTCGGCGACGATTAAGAAGTACGCGGAAAACCCGGTCTTCTCGATCATTCCGAGTTCTTCTTCAATGCGGGCGCGGTAGATGACTTCTTTTTCTTTCCAGTCAGGTGCCGCTCTCTTGATGTCAAAGCCCGGTTCAACAAAACGGGATTCTAAACCTTGGCGCGATTGCTTGCGAAAGTGCACAAGCAAATCAAACTCGCCTGCTTCGTTCAGATCATCGGGAAGAATTTCAGTGGGACGATAGTTTGGCAGGTGATAGATCGGTCTCCCCTGCTCGTCTTTAAACTTAAAGTTGAGGTCGCACTTATTGGCGATCACGACACTATTCTCAACAGCCTTCGGATACTGCGCGAACGCCTCGAGCATTTCTTCCGGAGATTTTAAATAGTACTCCGGCGGAACAAGGCTCTTCGGGCGATCAAAGTCGAGGTTCTTTCCATGCTCGATACATTGAAGAACTTCGTGAGCTTCAGCATTCTTCGGCTCAAGATAGTGACAATCAACAGTTGCGACGCTTTCAATTCCGTAACGCTCGCCCCAGTTTGCCAACGTTTCGTTGACCTGATCTTGTTCAGGTAGTCCCGTGATCTGAAGTTCGAGATAAAAATCTTCGCCAAAGCGTTTCTTAAACCATTGAAGAGAATCAAGCGCGCCCTGTTCATCTCCCATCAAAATCTTAGTGGAGAGTTCGCCTCTGAGACAGCCCGAGAGAACGATCAGTCCGTCGCCCCAGGTATTCAAAAGTTCACGATCGACGATAGCTTTAGGAGCTGCAGGAGCACCCTTCACGGGTGCGGGCGCATCCAAGTAAGATTTCGTAACGAGCTGACAAAGATTTTGATAACCCGCGAGATCTTTGCAAAGCAAAACGAGATGATGGTATTTCGGTCCCGTGTTTTGCTTCAGAGTGCTTCGACCTTCGGGCGCATAGTAGACTTCGCAACCGATGATGGGCTTAACGCCTGCCTTCTTTGCTTCGAGATAAAAGTCGATCGCACCGAAAAGATTATGAGTGTCGGTGATCGCAATTGCGTTCATCCCCTGCTTCACGACTCGCTCAATCAGAGCGTCGGTCTGGATGGCACCTTCCAATAAGCTATATTGGGTGTGCACGTGAAGATGGACAAATTGGGACATCAGGATGTCTTAGCGAGAAGCGTCAGTAAACGCTAGGTCGAGATCGATTTTTTAGTGAAATTTTGGTGGGTTTTTCGTGAAAACAGCGCAGCGCGTTAAGCGGCTTTTACAGCAACGAGTTTCTTGCGTCCGAACCAACGCCCCGCTTCATAGAGATGGACGCCCTGGCCGCGCTCAGCGTGCTTTTCAAGGTAAGCCACGACCAATAACTCGCCTGATTTAACCTGAAATGGACGTAGGCCATGAGACCAGCTGTAAGTGTCTGACTTGGCTTCCCCGACGACTTCACCGATCGCGTTTACTTTTCTACGAGCAACCCGGCTTGCAGCTCTTTGATAGGTCCGCTTCACCGCATGAGCCCAGCTTTGGAACAAGATGAACGCGATCAGGAACGGGAACCCCGCAAGCATTGCTCTCGTTAGAACGGTTCTCCAAAAACTATCGCATTGAGTCTTTTGAAATTCGGTCAGCGGAAAGTCTTCTTTGCAAACAGACGGAATGTTCGTCCAGTCGTCGAAGACTTTGCTATAAAGTTGGGCCGCCGGCGAACGAACTTCAATGCTGGCAATCTCTCGTCCGGTTTTAGTAGTGGTGTATTTGAAAAACTGGCCGCTTGCGATGACTCCCAAAACTAAGACGATGCAAAGAGGAAGAGAGATTCTCCTCATCAGCAGCTTCGTCGGGATTCGAGCGAAAGACCGAGTGTTCACATCGGACTCATCGGTCATTCTTGAAGAAGATTAACTGTGTATTTTAAGACACGGCCATTTATTTAAATCTGTCCGGCTTTCAGACCTGAATTAAAGAGGCACTTGACGCGAAATCAAAGACGCCGTAGAAGGCAACTCGCTTCTTCTCCCATTTATTTTTAATGGGCCATTTTAAGGAGAAGAAGCATATGGATCTCAAGTCACTTTCCGATTCCCAACTCATGTCAGAGCTGAAGAACTCTGTTCTCGAAGAGCGCCAGAAAACGGCGCTCGTACTTGAATATTTACGTGAAGTTGAACGTCGTCGTCTGTATGCCGACTCTGGATACGCGTCCCTATGGGATTTCTGCATCCATGAACTGGCCTATTCGGAAGCCTCTGCGTCACGAAGAATCGGAGCGATGAGACTGCTTCGTGAAATCCCTGAACTCAAAGAAGATTTGCTGTCAGGAAAGCAGAATCTTTCTTCACTTTCCAAAGCGAGGAACTTTTTCCAACTTGAGGAGAAACATCAGGGCGAGAAGCTGTCGATCGAGGAGAAGAAGGAAGTCCTTCAAGAACTTGAAAACAAGTCATCAAGAGAATGTGAGCGAACTCTTCTAGAGCTTTCCTCAGTGCCGATAGAAATTAGCAATCCCCAACGCGAACGCCCGATTGACGCCACCCATACGGAGCTCCGCCTTGTACTCCGAGATGAAGTTTATTTTAAATTAAAGCGTATCCAGGCACTCCGATCTCATGCAAATCCGTCCATGAGTTACGAAAATCTACTCGACTACATGGCAGACGAGATCTTAAAAAAAATCGATCCGTTGGAAAAAGTGAAGTCTCAGAAAGTAACCACATCCGCGCCGTCAACGCCCCATCCTTCTCGAAGACCCGAACTTTCTCAAATTAAAGAAGTCCAGAATCCGGACTTCTTTTCACCTCCGACGTCGGAGGTAGAACGGGATCAGGCTACTCATGGTCTTCGAACCTCCCGAACCCCAATTCCCAGGGCGATTGCCCGTACTGTTTGGGTCCGAGATCAAGGGAGGTGCTCTTATTCCGATCCATCAACCGGTAAACTTTGTAATAGTACAGTTTATTTGGAATACGATCACATCATACCCGTCTCAAAAGGCGGCCAAAATCGGATAGACAATCTCAGATTGAGATGTCGAGCTCACAACCAGCGAGAATGGATTAAGAACGCCTCCAACTTCTAAAACTCTCCTCGAAATCTTCGAGATTAAAACGAGCGTGCTTACGCTGACTTACGCCTAGCAGGAACTTTTGCGCCTTTTTTCCGGGCTTCTGAGAGCCCAATTGCAATAGCTTGCTTGCGGCTCTTCACGGTTCCGCCACGTCCCCCTTTACCGCTCTTGAGGGTTCCCTTCTTTTCGCGGTCGAGGGCCGAGGCAACTAATTTCTGGCTAGCGGTCCCATAACGCTTGGAAGAGGGCTTTCTTTTCTTGGTTCCACGAGATTTTGTAGAGGTCATGCAGCTGATATTGCGAACGGGATGCCAGTGCTTGACTTATTCCCACTCAATCGTCGCAGGCGGCTTCGAGGAGATGTCATAGACGACACGGTTTACGCCGCAGACCTCGTTACAAATCTTTGAAGACACGTGAGCCAGAAATTTTGGTTCGAACGCATACCAGTCCGCCGTCATTCCATCGCTTGAGGTGACCGCACGAAGCCCCACGACGTAATCATGAGTTCGTCCGTCCCCCTGGACGCCGACACTACGGATCGGTAGGAAGACTGCAAACGCTTGCCAGATCTTATTGTAGAGCCCAGCTTCACGGAGGCCACTGATGAAGATTTCGTCGACTTGTCTCAGGATCTTTAAGTTTTCGTCCGTGATCTCGCCAATGATTCGAACAGCAAGGCCAGGACCCGGGAAAGGATGGCGCTCGACAAAAACTTCTGGAACGCCGAGCTTTCTTCCCATTTCACGAACTTCGTCTTTAAAGAGATCACGCAGCGGTTCAATCAGCTTAAATTTTAAATCTTTCGGCAGCCCGCCGACGTTATGATGCGATTTAATCGTCATCGCATGTTTGTGGCCTGGACTAGATTCGATCACATCGGGATAAAGGGTTCCCTGCACTAGGTACCCGGGGATTTTTCCCGCAACTAAACCCACTCGTTTTGCAACGCCTTCGGCAGCTTCGTCGAATACTGCAATGAATTCTGCGCCGATAATTTTTCGCTTCTTCTCGGGATCAGTAACGCCTTTGAGCTTCGAAAGAAATCTGACGGAAGCATCCACGCATTGAACAGGAAGCTTAAGTTCGTCTTCAAACATCTTCATCACACGAGCTTGCTCATCAAAACGAAGCAGCCCGTGATCCACGAACACACAGTGCAAGCGATCGCCGATCGCCTTGTGAACAAGAACCGCCGCAACCGCGGAATCCACGCCGCCCGAAAGTCCGCAGATCACGTGCTCGTTCGGACCGACTTGTTCTTGAATTTTGGCGATCTGATCTTCGATGACCGAGGTCATGCTCCAGTCAGGCTTGATGCCTGCCGTGTTCAGCAAGAAATCTTTTAGAATCTGAGTCCCGTTCTCAGTGTGCGTCACTTCAGGATGAAATTGAAGAGCCGCGATCTTTCGTCCAGCGTGGCTCATCGACGCCATCACGCCAGAAGCCGTCTTAGAGCTTGAAACGAAACCTGAGGGCATTTTTTCAACCGAGTCCCCGTGACTCATCCAAGCTTGAAAGCGCTTGCCGTCCTCGCCGATCACTTCCATGCGGCCATACTCACGAGTCTTCGCGCGCGAAACAGCACCGCCGAGATCGCGAGCAAGAATCTGCATGCCGTAACAAATGCCGAGCACCGGAAGTTTGTTCTTCTCTTGCTCTACTAAAAAACCTTTCGGAAGTTCTGGTGCTCCTTCATCAAACACGGACGATGGTCCACCGGACAAGATAACCGCACTTGGCTTGAATGTTTGAATGCGTTCAAGCGTCGAGTCACCTGGCAAAATGATCGAATAGATCCCAAGCTCACGAACACGACGAGTAATAAGCTGCGTGTACTGGGATCCGTAATCGAGAATAACGACTGTCGAGTGAGCGGCCTTACTCATTTTAGCTACGTCCTCCGAGACGATAGTTCGGCGCTTCCTTCGTGACATCGATGTCGTGAGGATGACTCTCGACAAGGCCACTGTTGGAAATGCGAATGAACTGAGCTTTGTCTTGAAGCGCCTTTAAATCAGATGCGCCACAGTATCCCATCCCTGCGCGAAGTCCGCCCAGGAGCTGATGCACGTTGAAAGAGAGACTTCCGCGATAGGGAACGCGACCTTCAATTCCTTCTGGAACAAGTTTACCGACTTCGTCGATATCCCCTTGGAAGTAACGATCCTTTGCGCCTTGGCCTTGAGCCATCGCACCTAAGCTTCCCATCCCACGATAAGTTTTGTAGGAGCGACCTTGATAAAGAACGACTTCGCCTGGAGCTTCGTCAGTTCCAGCAAAGAGCGATCCGATCATGCAAGCGCTTGCGCCTGCAGCAAGAGCCTTCGTGATGTCGCCGCTATACTTGATCCCGCCATCGGCGATGATTGGGACTCCCGATGCTTTCGCAGCACGAGCAGCTTCGCTCACAGCAAACAATTGCGGAACGCCAATCCCTGCTACGACTCGGGTTGTGCAGATGGATCCAGGTCCAATCCCGACTTTCACGCCATCAGCGCCGGCTTGAATCAGTGCTAGTGTCCCTTCGTAAGTCGCGACGTTTCCGCCGATCACTTCGACGCGGTCACCAAACATTTTTTTCAAATTCGCAACAGCATCGAGAACGCCTTTCGAGTGTCCATGAGCGCTATCGACGAAGAAGATATCCACGCCTGCTTCAACCAACGCTTTCGCACGTTCAATGCTTTCAGGACCAACACCGAGAGCAGCACCGACCAAGAGGCGCCCAAACTTATCTTTCAAGGCATTGGGATAAGCTTGAGTCTTCTTAATGTCTTTGATCGTGATGAGGCCCTTGAGGTAGCCGTTCTTATCGACGACTGGAAGTTTTTCCACCCGATGCTCTTTTAAAATTGTCTTCGCTTGGTCAAGCGTGGTTTTTTCTGGAACCGTAATCAGAGGAAGCTTCGTCATACGAGCTTCAACAAGCTGAGTAAGATCTTCTTCAAATCGCAAATCGCGATTGGTCAAAATCCCGACAAGCTTCAAGCCACCGGCTTCTTTCACGGTGACGGGAACGCCTGAGATCTTGTAAGTGCGCATGAGCGACAGAACTTGCTCGATCTTCGCTTTTGGGTCGATCGTGATCGGATCGAGGATCATCCCCCACTCGCTCTTCTTCACCTTCTCGACTTCGAAGGCTTGATCCTGAATACTCATGTTTTTATGGATAACACCCAGGCCGCCTTCTTGCGCGAGGGTGATCGCCGTTTTACTTTCGGTCACAGTGTCCATCGCAGCCGAGATGAGCGGCATGTGAAGTGGGATTCGCTTGGTCAAGCGCGTCTCCAAGTTCACCTGCGAAGGAAGAACTTCTGAGTAGCCTGGTAAAAGAAGAACATCATCGAAGGTCAGAGCTTCCGCTAGTACTTTCATAGTCACCTTTATATTCTCGGAAAATATCCGGATATTTTCCGGTCATTCCCCGTCAAATTCGGGTTCAAAACGTTCTAAATCTTCTTGATTATCACCCAATTTTTTCGGGCCACCGACGTACGCTTGGTATTGAGCGGTATCGCCAACGTAGTTGGCGGACGATTTTTTTAGAAAATCGAGCTCTTCCTGCTTTAAAGGTCGGATGACCTTGGCCGGAGATCCCATCGCCAAAGAGCCGTTCGGAATTTTCGTCTTTTTGGTAACCAACGAGCCTGCGCCGATCATGCAGTCATCGCCAATTTCAGCGTCATCCAAAACGATCGCGCCCATTCCAAGCAACACGCGGTTGCCCACGGTACAACCATGAAGTGTCACGCGGTGACCGATGGTTACATCGTCGCCGATTTTGAGGGGGCTCTTCACTCGTGTAACGTGAAGGCAGCTATGATCTTGAACGTTCGTTCGATTGCCAATGCGGATGAAATTCACATCTCCGCGAATCACGACTTGAAACCAGACGCTCGACTGCTCACCAATCTCCACATCCCCGACAATATCAGCCGAGGGCGCCACGAAAGCTGTCTCGTGGATCTTCGGCCAAAATCCGTGATGAGGAAGGATCATTGAGGTGTCTCCATGCCAGCGAGCGACTTGTCGCGAGCTTCTGCGTGCCCAGCATCATGAACAAGTTCACCCGCTAAACTTAATCCGCTTGAAC
>Ga0302315_10001909_pt1 | contig 20287 bp, 21 predicted proteins | sample III_Palsa_N3_1_FD_200532 | JGI IMG/M metagenome (GOLD analysis project Ga0302315, IMG submission 200532) | Peat permafrost microbial communities from Stordalen Mire near Abisko, Sweden - III_Palsa_N3_1 | ecosystem: Environmental > Terrestrial > Soil > Palsa > Peat permafrost | place: Sweden...
GCCACCTATCGACTCACCGAGCCCTGGAGTGGTCACAATCAATTCGCGGTATGCTCTTCGAGCTTCGACAGTCTGCGGAATTCCAAGCTTTTCGAAGCGCTTGTTACATGTCCCGTTGCTTTCATCCATCGCAAGCAGGCCCTTATAATCGGCGAAAAGCAACTTTGCGGTCTCTCTCAACATCTGCGAATTCATTTGGGTCTGCTCATTTCATCTTTCCGGTTCGGGCAATGGATGTGGATCGTGGAGCCGCATTTTCTTTCAACAGCAAGTACAGATGCTCGCCTATGATTCCTTCGCAAAAACGAGCGGAGGGCCATCTATGCGTGTTGCGGCTTTCCCTTTCGCCAGTGTTCTTCAATCTGTTCAAGAGTTTTACCCTTGGTCTCCGGCACCAGCTTATAGATGAAGAACCAGGCGCCCACGGTGATGACACCGTACAATAGGAACGTTGAGGCGTGACCCAAGACCTTAACCAGTGTCAGAAAGGTTACGGCAACTACCAGGTTCATTCCCCAGTTGGCGACAGTGGCAGCACTCATTGCGGCGCCGCGAACGGCCAGGGGATAAATCTCGGAGATGATAAGCCAGAAAACTGGTCCGAGACCGAAGGCAAAACAAGCCACATAGACCACAAGTCCGCCAACAGCGATATCGCCAACAAAACCCGATAGTTGCTTGAACTGGAAGGCCGCGGCCAGAATCGCAAGACCCGCAATTTGACCCGCAACCCCAACCAATAGTAAGGGCTTCCTTCCCACTCGATCCAACAGGAAAATAGCCACCACATGCATGCACAGCATGACAACTCCCAAACCAACCGCGCCGAGAATGGAAGCACCGGAGCTCTTGAAGCCGGCGAACTTGAAGATGGTTGGCGCATAGTAGATGACCGTATTGATACCGGACAACTGCTGAAAGAGCGCAAGTCCGATTCCAACTAGAAGAGGCATTCTGAGGGAGGGTCGAAAGAGTTCGGTCTTCCAGTCGCCATTCTGTTTGGTCATGCTCTGCTGAATGTCTGTAACCTCCGGACCCACTTCCTCGGGGGTGCGCAGCAGCAGCAGCACCTTCTTCGCCTGATCGATCCTCGATTTGCCGATCAACCATCTTGGACTATCTGGAAGACGCCACATGCCAACCAGCAACCCAATGGCCGGTACCGCACCCAAGCCAAACATGTATCGCCAGCCTTTGATGTCGGTGAGTGCATAGTCCGTCAGATAGGCCGTTACGATGCCTGTGGTTATCGCCAGCATGTTGACGGCGACGAGTGCTCCACGCACTCTCGCCGGGACCAACTCGGCTATATACATCGGAGAGATGAACGAAGCAATCCCGATGGCTATTCCGCTTACCACTCTTCCGGCGATCAGCCACGGAACCGTTGGCGCCAGAGCTGTGCCCAGGGAACTGATAGCAAAGATGGCGCCGGCCGCGAGGATAAGACTGCGACGTCCGAAGCGATCGGTCAACGCGCCTCCCAGCGTGGCGCCAAGCACCGCGCCAACCAGGACTGCGCTGACAACAATCTCCTCCATCGTCGATGAAAGGGAGAATTGACTCTTGATGAAAAGAATCGCCCCGGAAATCACGCCGGTGTCATAGCCGAATAAGAGTCCACCTAAAGCCGCTACTCCGACGGCGTAGTAGACAAATCCTTTCACTGGCTGATGGTTGGCGCCGGTCATCAAGCTTTCTCCTGGTCGGGTGGGGCGACCTTGACAAAGTGATTCTGGCCCTCCCATTGGTTGCGATTCGGCCAGAAAAAGGTGAAGTCAATCTGCGACTGGAAATCGTTCGGACTTAAATCGAAATATTCACCGCCGATACCTGTTGCGCGCGAATCGCTGTCCTGCAAGGTCTTCCATCCATCGGCACTCCAGCGAAGGCGGAAGGCCTCCGTCGCGCAGATGCGAAGCGTATGGTCCTTGCGGGCATGGCGAATGGGGTGCCTCGGCAACCAGTACTCGATCTCAGTCTGAGGCTGACCGTTCTTGTAACGGGCCAGGACTTCCGGAATCGCATCGAACACCTTTCCGTCCTGAAACGAGCGCAGCAGGCGCACATATTCTGAATGCGCCCACAGTAAGGGATTTGCCGAACCGGTCGGACCGCCTCGATGCATCTGCGCGTCCGGAATGTCGTCTTCATCCCAAACCTGCTCAGGCAGCAGACAGGTAGCGCTTGAAAGCTTCTCCATGGCATGCAGGAATGGCCGGCAGTCCCGCCCCGCGGCAAGCTCGTAATGTCCGCGTTCACCGGTCAAGAGAGGCCATGCTCTGCCTTGACCCCAACTCGTATATGGTCCGCCTCCGGGCTGCTGACCATAGCCATCGTGATTGTAGCGATGCCAGCATGGGCCGGCAGGCGTCTCTGTTTTGAGCAGTGCGTCCACCACTCGCAGGCTGTCGACGATCAATGGGTCGTCGGGCGGTAGAATTCCGTATCGCACAAGCTGTAGAAATCCTCCATCGACGATGTCGCGGGCCGGATACGAGCGCGGAGTGTTGGGCGGCTGGCTGGTTAGAAAGAGCTCTGCCGTATCCACCGCGCTGGGCTCAGCGGCTTCTCCAGGTTTGGTTGGATTGAGTCGCACAAAGTAGCGGGAAGTTCCCGCAAGTAGTGATCCCTTGGTTGTGACGGTCCATTCTTCCAGGTGCGACCGGAGGAAATCTGCATAACTCTCAAGGAAGGCGGCTATCTCATCGTCATGATCTGCCCTCGCGAACGAGGCGGCACAGATGAATGCCGAGATAATCGCGGCGAGTGTTGAGGGAGAATAACCGCTGCCTTCCTCCCATCGTTCCTCGCCGGTTACAGGCCCGCTGTAGAGCAGAAATGCGGCAGCCCGGTCAACCATCACGCGTGGGTTGAATTCGCCGAGAAGATGAAGCTGATGGAGCCGCCAGGCTAGCAATACGGGGAAGGCCACTTCATCCAACTGCATCCCATCCCAGAAAGCTTCGCCATTTACCCAGAAATTCTGCGGGAAACTGCCGTCTTCCTTCTGTCGGGCAGCGAGATAGATAAGTGCGCGCGTGGGCCCGCATGTGTCGCCTGCGGCCAGCAAGCCCATGGCGCTTTCCACCATATCTCGAGTCCAGACCAGGTGATACCCGCCCTTTCCGGACTTGTCGTCACGCGCCTCGCCCCAGGGAATTGCAAGGGATGCGACGAATGCGCCCTGATAAAGTTTGTCCTCATGCGTCAGCAGCAGATTGTAACTTGACTCAAAGAGCCGTCCTTGATCGCCACTGGCTCCATTCAGGGACAGCCTGCTTTTTGCTGCCTCCTCCCATTGATGGATGAAGTCCTTGCGTTGTTCGTTGTAGGCGGCGCCCAGGCTTTGGAACAGACTCGAAATCGCGCTCGGAAGGCTCTCGCCGAAGGCTATTCCTATTGTGAATTCCTGAATGCCGGAAAGATCGAGTTGGGCGGTGAGCACGACGTTGCCGTTCTTCGCCTCGTCGAATTCAAAACTTATCGTTCGGTTCTTCTTGAGATCGGTGTATCCGTCGCTGGAGCCGAGATAACCACACGAAAGCCGCGCAAACGGGCAAGATGCGCCCATCGCAAGCCAGCGGTCTTCCTTTTCCGCTACCAGCAATTGGCGACCCGATACTTCGACGACATACGCATTGTTTCCGGTTCCACCTACCTCCAGGTGAGGGTTGCATATCACGTAGGTCTTTAGCGATCTGAGAAAGTCGCCATTGCCTTCCATGGTTGTGTGAATCAGGACACAAGGCCTGGTGGGTTCGGCGATGACCTCCTTGGTAAAGGAGAATCGTCCACCGCGATCCCGCGTGGTGATTCGATAGCCTTGAGAAGGCGTTATGCGTTCAATCTGATAGGCGAGATCCTGCTTTTCCTCGAGGAATAGCCCTTTCTCATCGGCGAAGAGAAACTCCAGGTCGCGGAGCTGCGGCCGGTCCACTGTCGGGTAGTAAACCTCGGTCAAGATGCCGCGTCCGATGGTGTACCAGACGCGGCCTCCAAAGGAGTGCGCCGTGCCTACTCCATCTTTGGCAGCCCCAGTCCAGCGCGCTTCGTCGCCCGGTGCCCCGAATGCGCTCTTGGTTCCTCGAAAATGCGGCATTCTGAAATCTCCTTTGTTCCCCTCGGCAGCCGGAGGCATGGCACACCGCAAAATGCCCGTTCGATTACTGAAACCTCGCTGGCAGCTAGCCTTGCATTTCGGGCCTATTGAGGCGGGTTATCCAATATTTGCTTCAACGCGTTGATTGCCTTTTGCGCCGCTGCCAATTGTGCGGTCGCCTGATCCCGCGTCGTCTTCGACAATGGCGTCCCCGCTCCAGCTTGTTTTCCTGCCAATGGCCCAGATTGTCCAGGCGCTGTTCCAAACAACGACGCGAGCGCTTCGTCGAGTGTCGGTTGCATGACGACCTTATCTCCAGTCGCGACAATCACTCGCTTCAGTTGAGGAAAGTTCGTGCCTTCCGCCTTCAGATAAAGGGGAACAACGTAGAGGAACGAGTTCTCGATCGGAATGACAATGAGCTTGCCGCGAATGACTCCCGATCCTTTTTGATCCCAGAGAGTGAGCTGCTCCGAGATCGTCGTGCTCTGATCGATCATCGCGCTGATCTGATTCGGTCCAAAGATCAGCTTGTCTTTCGGAAGCTCGTAGAACAGCATCTTCCCGTAATCAGGGAAGTCGCAGCGCGCGGCAAGCCAGGCAATCATGTTGTCTCTCTTCTGCGGCGTGAAGGGAGTCATCATCAGGTACTCAAGCTGCTGGCTCCCCGGCAACTTCATGAGGATGTAGTAGGGCTCCATTGCGGCGACGGCGCCATCGTACTTTTCCTGCGGCGCAACCCAGAGATCCTCCCGGTTGTAGAACACCTGAGGATCGGTCATATGGAAGGTCTCGTATTCCGCTGCTTGTATCCCGAACATATCTTCCGGGTAGCGCAGATGGCTCTTTAGGTCAGGAGACAGCTTACTGAGATCCTTGAACACGCCGGGAAATGCGCGGTCGTACATGGCCAGCAGTGGATCATTGGGATCCATGATGTAGAGCGACACTGTTCCGTCGTACATGTCCACGACGACCTTGACGGAATTGCGGATGTAATTCATGCCTTGGGCCGAGCCGTCCGTTTGGACATTCGAATACGGATAGCGGTCGGAGACTGTATATGCGTCCTGAATCCAATACTGCTTCCCTTCGCTAAGGACGGCATACGGTACCTTGTCCAGGACCAAAAAGGGAGCGACTTGCGCAACACGTTCCTGCACTCCTCTCCAGATCTGTATCCGGCTCTCCGGTTTAAGGTAGCCGGTGAGCAGAATATTGATGTCCTTCTGCGTCCATGCAAACAGAAGCCTACTCCAAATGCTGTCAATTGGAATTCCACCCTTGCCTTCGTAGCTGGCATAGACATTTTCATTGCCCTTGGGATAGTCGAATTCCTTGATTCCGGTATCGACGATCTTATAGCCGGGCGCCACGTTGCCGAAGTAAATGTCCGGCTGAGTTATCTTCAAGCCGTACTGCGATTCGGCAGGAACGTTTTCAAGCAGGTACTGCGGAAGCCCTCCCCCGGTCGAACTCGACACGAAGTTCATGACCATTCCCTCGCCATGCGTGAACTCAAGGTTTTCATTCACCCAGGTCTGAGCCTGTGCGGGCAATTGCGATGCGAGCTCGCGGGGCGAGAGCATCACCTGATGGAAGCCATCCGCCAGGTGGTATCGATCGACATTCACGTTATAGAAGTTGTAGTAAAGACGTATGGCCTGCGTCTGCTGATAGGTCTGCAAGAGGGGCCGTGAGTCCCAGAGACGGATGTTCTGGATCGTGTCCTGATTTCTTGCGATGACTTCGGGAGTCAGATCTGAGAGGGCTGGATATGCGGTCTCTTGTATACCGTCCAACTTATAGGCCTTGCGCGTGAAGTCGATGTAATGGTTCAGGTAGGGCGTCTCAAGGCTGAGTTCGTTGGGTTTCACCAGGAACGCCTCGAAGAGGTACGGCAGCGCCAGAACGCCCACCGCATACAGTGCTCCATAAATCACGATGCCGGCGGCCACCTGTTTCGCTCGTGGACGGTAGAAGGCGAAGATCAAGAGCGCGCAAGCGAGTACGGAAGCACCGGCCATCACCCAAAGGGCAACCCTTGTAACGTGTGCGGCCGCATAGCCGGCACCGTGAACAACGCCGACGGTCGAGTACACAAGTTCGTAGTGGTCGAGAACAAAGCCCCACCCGAAGTTGGCAACCAAAATGAATAGAAGCACGATGAAGTGCCGAGCAACGCCATCGCGCAGAGTAATCTTCCCTGTGGATTTGGACTGGTGTACGCCGAACATCGCGCAAAAGGTGAGGATCGCCAGGGCGCCAATGGTTAGAAAAGTAATGCTTCCCTGCAACAATTCATAAAACGGAAGGCGGAACACATAAAAGCCAAGGTCAATGCCAAACAGTGGGTCGGCGATTCCGAAAGATCCGCCATATCGAAAGCGAAGATAGGTGTCCCATTGGCTTGAAACGCCAAGCGCAACCAGGAGGGATACGATTAGAATGGCCATGCTAATGACAAATACAAGCAGCTTGGGACTGACGCTTACGTTGATGGACCTGCTGGCGTTGCCAGAATTTATAAACGTCTTGTTGAATGAGCCGCCCTCCTCCGAGACGTCGACGTGCCTGGTTGCAAAGCGGAGATTGACCCACAGATAAAGAATTGCAACAGCCAGTGTCAAGCCGAACATTCCCCACTTGACGGATAAAAGCGTCCAGAAGATGCCCGCGTAGTCGAGTTGCCGCATCCAGAGCCATTTTTGCACCAGACCGAGAATGACCGACAATACGATGCCAATTGCGACCAGGGCAAAGAACCCCCAGCCCAGCAGAAAGCTGATTGCAGGCGTCAGAATCCGGCTAGTAGGGGTGCGAGCCTTAGGAGGCTCGGGCGTAGGCTTCAGAATGGCAGTTGCATGCATAGTGTTCCCTCTCAAAGAGCCATGAGCGCTGAGTTGTCCCAGTGGCAGCAAGTGGATACGACGCCCTGCTACGACTATCGAAGAAAATGCGACGCTGAGTACGGTCAAATGAGACCAATACAAATGCCGGATCGCTCTGGATATTGCAATGAACTCCGTCTTCGTAAAAATTCGGTCGCTTTGCTTGCGATCATGTAGTCACGAGGCTACATTGGACTCGTCAATAGTGGTCGCGCCATAGTGGAGAGATCACTTGTCTGGGGTCGCACAACGGGTTCGCCGCGACAGCAGGCACGTGCCGAATTGCACAGACCCGAGACTGGGAGTGCTGAAACGATCATTTAGTGTGTGCGAATCAACGCATTCAGACGATGAGAGCGAAGCCCCACAGTACGCGACAGTTGTGCCGTTCCCCAGCGGCAGGGCTGCATGACCCAAGAGGCCGTCCCTATGGATAGAATGAAGCAGGTAGTATTTGATCCCTATAAGTACTTGGCAAGTCCAGGAGTAGGTCGCAGGCTGGTCAGAGTTAAGGCGAAGCACATTTTCTTTTCTCAGGGGAATCCTGCGGACGCAGTCTTTTACATTCATTCCGGAAGAGCAAAGCTCACCGTTGTTTCAAACAGAGGTAAGGAAGCGACTGTCACGCTTCTGGCCACCGGAGACTTTGTTGGCGAGGAGTCCATTTCCGCAACGTGCCACTTTCATACGGCTACAGCCAGTGCCATTACCGTCTGCGTCGTCCTTAAAATCGATAGCGCTGAGATGCTGCGTGTCATGCACGCTGAACATGAATTTTCTGATTTGTTTCTGAAATTCATGGTGACGCGAAGCATAAGAATTCAGGCGGATCTGGTCGATCAACTCTTCAATTCCAGCGAGAGACGTCTGGCGCGAATACTCTTACTCATGGCCGAATATGGCCAACCAGGAGAGCCGACGGCGCTAATTGCTCCTATCACTCAGGAGATGTTGGCGGAGATGATCGGTACGACTCGTTCACGGGTCAGTTTCTTCATGAACCGGTTCCGCAGGCTCGGCTATATCCAATACAAAGGGCGTATTCGCGTTCACAAATCCCTGCTTAATGCGGTTCTTCGAGATCAGTTGCCGGAAGAAGATTCATCGAGACCCGCACTCCCTGACCCTGAGAGGGCCAGGAGCAGCTTGGCATGACGGACGACAGACGCGATACGGCACGCTACCCAGTCCGACTGTTCGTCAAACTGTTGAATGAGAGAGTAGGCAGTTCAGGTGACCGATGACGTGAATGCTGCGAGTACTTCCGAGAAAAGTTCGCCTTGGCTTGGAATCATAAGAATCCTTTTCGTAGCAATACTGATTGCGGTCATCTACTTGCTCGCTGAGGATATGGTAGGTCATCGCTTCTTTCGAGGCGGGTGGATCAACCATCAAGACAGGCTCGAGCCCTGACAACCTCTAAAAGGGGAGTGGTCGCTGTTTCAGATAACGCCACACGCCCGGGAAGTTAACGGGGCAGCAGGCAACTGTTTTCATCGGAAGAATGGTGTTCTCGCAATAGTGGATTTGGGACGGCCCGACTGGGTAAAGAAGTGTTTCGATGTTCACTTTACCATGGAGTAAGTTCGTGAGAGTCCTGACATCGAAACCGAAAAGCCCGTCACCCGCCAACAAGAGATGGCGATGGACAAAGACTACGGGCGATGGGCGGCATGGGTTGATCGCGGGATGGGCTCGGCATCGACAATGCCTACCGGAATCAAGTTTCCGGTGAGCCCTGCCGAGCATCAGCATCTCCGTGGTGCCTCGGCCTTATGGGGCTACGAAGTGTGGGCCGTAGACGGTGATTTGGGGCGTCTTCAGGGGTTCATCATGGATGAATCGTCCTGGAATCTCGGGTACCTGGAAGTGAAGGCTGGAGACTGGCTCCACTGCCGCTCAGTGCTTATCCCTACCAGTTGGGTTGAGTCAGTGTCGCAGGCCAATCATCGAGTCAACCTGCATCGCACGTGCACTGAAGTTTAATGCCACGTCAAGGGATGTGCGTCAGTTCCTGTCCTGAGCAAAGTCCGGGCCAGATCATACCCGTCTCCGAGCCGAAGCGCGCATTCAAGGTGGGAGCGCCGATACCTTGAGTCGAAGCAGGTATCCTCATCTGATCGTGGCATCCCGCAGGAGTCTGGTTTTTCTTTCTTCGTATTCTTCGCTGGCGATCTCCCCGGCCGCATATCTCCTTTGCAGGATCTGCAGTGGAGTTTGCAATAGACGATAGGTAGTCCGTCTCATCGGCATCATGAAGGAGAAGAACAACATCCAAAGGAATACCCAAAACACCCACCAATATGCATGCATTCCCCAAAAGTAATACATAGAAACCTCCTCTGTTCGTAGGATCCAACTGTGAAAAAATTGTTGGATGTGTGAAAGTTGCCTCGTTATGGATGCAGCTATCGACCTATCGGCAGCGTCCATCTCGAGGAGGATGGCTTATAGTCCGCTATGAATCGATCTTGCTAGTTCAAACAATCCGCTCTGCCGATGGCGTCACGACCGACTCACTATGAGTATTACCCTCCGCTGTGAGTCTTTGGCGTTCCCAAATACACAAGTGCAATTCCGCAAACGACCGCCAGTCCACCAAGAATTGGTGGAATTGGATTGAGTGTGTGCAATATGACCGTCTCCTGAAGCATGAGCCGCATCGGCGATGCAAAGTATGCCAGCGACCCGATACCCGCGGCTATCAGGATGATCCCGACAATTGACATGGCTTTCATGAGAGAGCCCCGTTTCCCGCGTGGAGTTGTTGCCTTTCAACCTTGGCTTGTCATCGATGGAGGACATGTAGAACTGAAAGGGCAAAGTCTTGCCGGCAAGGAATCCGGAAGCCGATATACGGGAGTAGTCGTCCATTCGTGGTGAAGCAAGGTGTTCCCAAAGTGGCAACGCGACTGCCCCCTACGCGTTAGCATCGCCCCGCATAGAGATGGAAATCTGGTCCATTCAGACCATTCATGGAGTTTCTCCTGTCGGTACGATTAGCAACTATCAAGGCCTCGACAGTTTCGGGAATCGAAATCGTGTCGCGAAGTCTCAGTTTGCGTTCCTGGCGCGAGTCAGCTCTTCATCTCGAGGTGGTTTGGACGCATCAACCCCAACGCTTCCATTGAATCCAAAGAAACGAGGCAAATATGATGCTAAAGCGCGTTTTGATCGTCTCGGCACTCGTACTGATGGGCAGTCAACTTGCAACAGCTTCGGACCGCGACGATGATGCCGCTCGAAGCCAGAAGGCGGCGGAGGTGTTCAAGGCAATCATGGACACACCGGATAGCACCATACCGCAGGGCCTTCTGGAGAAGGCAAAGTGCATCGCCATCATTCCCGGGGACATAAAGTTCGCCTTCATCTTCGGCGGGAGTTATGGCCGTGGCCTGGCAACATGCCGCACCGAGCATGGATGGAGCGCTCCGATGTTCATCGCCATCGACGGAGGGAGCGTAGGATACCAGATCGGGGGCTCTTCAACGGACCTCATCATGCTCTTTATGAACGAGCACGCATTGCATAGCCTTCTCAGCGACAAGTTCAAACTGGGCGCGGACGCTTCCGTGGCGGCAGGGCCTGTTGGGCGGAAGGCTGCGGCCTCTACTGATTTGAAGCTGAACGCAGAGATCCTTTCCTATTCGCGCAGCAAGGGCGTTTTTGCAGGAGTTAGCCTTGACGGCGCCGTAGTTCAGGCCGACAAAAGTGGGGATCAGGCATTGTATGGGGATAACGTGGATAGACCCGACATCCTGGATGGCAAGGTTCCTGTTCCAGATTCTGCGAGGATACTGATTCACGAGCTGCGCGCGTATAGCAAGTAGGAAGCACTTGCGGCGACCGAGTTCACTTTCGGGGTGGTTCGCAAGGGGTCTGTCGCCGCATCGGCCGTCGCTGCCGTGCAACTCGGCCAGGATTATCTTGTAGGCCGCAGTTTTCACTGCGGCCGAGCGCAGCCACCGTTCTTTGCGCAAAATGGCTTGTGGGCGCACCCAGAACCTTTGCGCAAGATTCAATCTCATCGCAGGGGGCACAGCGCATCCTTACGTGAGTTATGTACCGTCAATTGTGACGCCACGTTCAACTCTCCAACCCGCAGACTTGTTCTGTTCCAATTGAGAGGCTATGTTCATGGCGTCTTTGCCCATATTGGTTTTGAATAGTGGTTCTTCTTCCATCAAGTTCTCGGTGTATGCAACCGCCGACGGCGAACCGCAGAAACTCCACGAGGGCGCGGTCGATGGCATCGGCACCGATCAGGGCGAGTTCTGGATCAAGGACGGTAAGGGTAAGAAGCTGGTCGATGAGTCCCCGTCTCTGCCCACGCGCGCCGTTGCCTTCAAACTGGTGGCGGATGCGCTGCACTCGAAGGACTTCCCCTCACCGTCGGCCATCGGCCACCGAATGGTTTCGGGCGGCCCTACAGTTCAGACAAACCAGCGCATCACTCCAGCATTGATTGAAGAGATGGAGCGCTACAAGGCCTTCGCACCACTGCATACACCCATCGCCATCTACATCATGCGTGAGGCTATCCGGGAGTTCCCCGGCATTCCCAACTTCGTTTGCCTGGACACCTACTTCCATCGGCACATGCCTGAAGTGGTCACCCGGCTTCCCATCCCCGAGGAGTATGCTGCTATGGGTGTGCGCCACTACGGCGCGCACGGACTGTCCTACGAATCGATCGTTTATCAACTGGAACCGGCCGTGCCGCAAAGGCTGATTGTCGCGCATCTTGGAAACGGCGCTTCAATCGCGGCGATCCGAGACGGACGGGGCCTGGACACTTCAATGGGCCTCACGCCGCTCGGTGGTATCGTAAGCAGCACACGCACCGGCGATATAGATCCTGGAGTGCTTCTGTTTATCCTGCGCAAAATTGCGGAGACGACTAAAGACACCACCGAGGCCGCCGACCTGTTGGAGACCGTAGTCAGCAAGAGAGCTGGCCTCTTGGGTGTGAGCGAACTTTCCAGTGACATGCGCGACCTGCGCGACGCCATTGCGCACGGCAACGCAAAGGCGCGGCTTGCCGTAGAGAAGTTTACCTCGACCATTGCCAACTGGATCGGCGGTTACGCGGCCGAGTTAGGTGGGCTGGACATGCTGGTTTTCACTGGGGGTATTGGAGAAAACGACAGTGCCACCCGCGCTGAAGTCTGCGCGGGACTGGGCACACTGGGAATCAAGCTTGACAAGTCTCGCAACAACGTCCAATGCGCCGCCGCGATATCGGCAGATCACTCACCGGTCATGGTTCGCGTCATTCCTCCCGCCGAGGATTTGATGATCGTCAACCATGTGGTTCGGCTTCTTGCAAAGTAGTCTGTCCGAATTTTGGGCTGGCTGAAGGCCAAATGGCATCTTGCCCGGTAAACACAACGATTCCTGGGTTTCTTTTAGCCTCTAAGCTGTTGTTGATTAAACCGAGGCGGACATCTCTACTTCATATTTGCATTCCGCATGAGCGTAGGCCGTCATTCGTCGTACTCCTCGCTTGTGTTCTCTCCGGCGGCACATCTCCTTTTCAGGAGTTGGGACGGTGATTGCATTTCCCGGTAGGTAGTTCGCCGCAGGGGCATTATGAACGAAAAGAAGGTCATCCAAAGGAGGATCCAGGATACCCAGCAAAACCAGTGCATTCCCCAAAAGTAGTAGTACATCGCTCATCCCCCAACGGGTGCGGTTGATCGTTCTCGCCTGGTGCCGACACTTCGAACGGCAAACACCCCCTCGACCGACGCTCTGGTAATCGGTTTGAAACAAGATGACACCGACTTGGATGACTCCAGGACTGGCGGCAATGCCGCAACTGTCCACAATTGACCTCGGTTTCCAAGCAAAGCACGGGCGATGTCCGCAATAAACTGTGGTTCTGCGATTCTGTCGTTGTGTCTCAAACGCCCTGTTTGCATTTTCGATTTGGATGCGATGGAGCGCCCTAACAGCGATGTATACGATTGCTCAGCGCGCTCACATGCAATGTGGAAGACTGCAAATGCAACAGCTGCAATGGCTTCTTGGAAGGTGAACAAAGATGCCGCAGAGCGAATATGACAACGCCGCGGATCTGCATATCTACGCAGCCCACGCCCACACTGCCGCCGCCGCCGCACACCATCGAGGCGATCATGATGCCGCGGAAGAGCTGAGCTCAAAGGCTCAGGATTTCTCAATAGCAGCTTCTGAGAAAACCTTTGAGATAGCGAAGCGACTTCGCGCCCCTCTGAGGGCTTAGAGTGTTTTCAATCACCGCGCGACGATCAGGGGAGACATGCGGAATGGCCGCTTCAGATACCTCTTTCGATTCGAAATCAAACCGTCTCATCTATCCCGAAGTGCGGCGCAAGATATTTGGAACTGATTCAGTTTCCTCTCTTCAACTAGCGCCTCGTACGCTTCGCCCGATCAGGATAGCGGTGGTCGGAAATCATCTTCCGAGGCAGTGTGGAATTGCGACTTTCACGACAGATTTGTGTAACGCGATCGCCGCCGAATACGGAGCGGCCCAGTTGTCGGTGGTTGCAGTCAACGACGGCAATTCAAGCTACTCTTACCCAGAAAGGGTGCGATTCGAAATCAGCGAAGGTGACATTGCGTCCTACAGAGGGGCCGCCGACTATTTGAATGCGAGCAACGTAGATCTGGTGTGCTTGCAGCATGAATATGGAATCTTCGGGGGTAAATCCGGGAACCACATCATCGAGTTGCTGAAGCACCTTAAAATGCCAGTGGTGACAACCCTCCATACAGTACTTCGTGAGCCGAATCTTGACCAACGGGTTGTGATGCACAAGATTGCCGTACGCTCCGAGCGCCTTATCGTCATGAGCCAATACTCCTCGCGAATCCTGCAGGAGATATTCAGGGTCCCGGCAGAGAAGATCGAACTGATTCCTCATGGCATTCCCGACCTGCCGTTTGAGCAGCCCGACATGAATAAGAATCGCTTCTCTTGCCCCGGCAAGATTGTCCTTCTGACGTTTGGTCTGCTGTCTCCGAACAAAGGATTCGAAAGCGTAATTCAAGCGATGCCGCGCATCCTCGCCAGTAACAGCAACGCTGTTTACATGATTGCCGGCGCCACTCACCCGCAGATCCGAACTCGGGAAGGAGATCGCTACCGGCTTGAGTTGCAGGCCTTGACCAAGAAGCTTGGGGTGGAACAGCAGGTCCTGTTCGTCAACCGATTCGTCAGTCCTGAAGAGATGGCTTCGCTGGTGGGGTTGGCCGACATCTACATCACGTCCTACTGTCATGAAGCCCAGGTTGTATCGGGGACCCTGGCATATGCCATGGGCGCCGGAAAGGCCATTATCTCCACTCCGTATTGGTACGCCGCCGAAGTGTTGGACCATGGACGCGGAATGGTGGTGCCGTTTGAGAACCCAGCTGCCATTGCAACAGCGACAATCGCACTCTTGGCCAACAATGAGGAACGCCAAGCGATGCGCGAACGCGCCTACCTTTATGCACGATCTATGGTTTGGAATCGGGTTGCACAATCCTACATGCGGTCATTTGTAGAAGCGAGCGCCTATCGAATGCAACTCGCTAACTTAGGTTATCCCGTCCAGGCCGTCGAGAGGATGGCCTCGAGCCAACGCCCAAATGCCTACGCGTAGGTTAGAACCGCGCGCCCTTCGATGACATCGCCGTGCAGCAACATATTCGGCGAAAACAAGCCCGCTCCGCTACTGTGGCGTAGTAACTGTCAAGGGCGGAGTAAAAGCAGGCCAGTATTTGCAAGATCGGGTTGCTGGGTATGCGGGGTAGAGGGGTCTCTGGAGCTTCGCGGAAGAGGCCCTTCTACCCCGAGGCGCGTTGGGAGGGGTATCGTTCAGCGCTCGGAGGATGAGGTTCGTTTGCGGCGACTCTGCTTGAGGCGATAGCCGTCGCCGTTCATCTCCAGGATGTGTACATAGTGGGTGAGCCGATCGAGCAAGGCACCAGTCAGTCACTCCGACCCAAGAACTTCTGTCCATTCCTGGAAGGACCGGTTCGAGGTGATCAGGGTCGAGCCACGTTCGTAGCGCTGGCTGAGCATTTCGAAGAGGAGCTCGGCACCCGTCTTGGAGAGAGGCACGAAGCCCAGCTAATCGACGATCAGCAGTTCATGGCTGGCGATTTGCTCAGAACTTATCTCCTTTTCGTGGCTTTCGCGACGGTCATTATTGGCCATACTCGAAAGGGAATATCCGCATAGGCTAAATTGAATAGGGATTCTGTCGACAGCTCCCAAATGTATGGCTAACGGCAGCCACGCCGGTTTCCAGACCGGTCCAAGGCTGCAAGAACCGCGACGACCATGGAATTTGATCCAAACGAGGGGCTCCGCTACAGCGAAGAATTCCACGGCCATCAATCAGTAGAGTTCGGTGAGTCGCTACATCCAAGGGACGAAGCGGGTTGGATTATGCAAAGATCATGACAACGTCGAGCAATGCGTCAGGAATGCCTGGCTCTCCACATTTAGGGCTACAGGAATGTGACCTGCTTGCAAAGGTTGGGTCGGGCGATAAGGGAGCAATAGCTTCGCTTTATGATCTCCATTCCAAGCTGGTTTATTCTGTCGCACTCAGGGTGTGTGGCGATTCAGCCACCGCAGAACAGATAGTCCAAAATGTCTTCATGCAGGTGTGGCTGGCACCCCAGCAGTTTGCTTCAACATCAGGAAGCCTCGATGGGAGACTTGGGCTGCTATCGAGAAAACTCGCCGTCGATCTGATGCGACGGCGAAGAGCCATCGATTCCAGAAATCAACCTTCCCTTAGTCCTCCGTTCGATCCCATCACCCATACGGAAGTAGGCCGGTTGCTGCGGAAGCCTCATTCGCTGGTTTCGCTGCTGCCTGACGCAGACCGCCAGGTACTGGAGATGGCGTTCTTTGAGGGTAAGACCTCCGTCGAGATTGCCGAAGAAATGGGTTTCCCGGTTGATACGGTCGGCCGCAGACTTCGTGACGCCTTATCCGCTCAGAGGAACAGTGCTGCTGACACGGCCAACGTTTCGGAGGAAACCGGACTAGAGGTTCTGGACCTCGAAACTCACAAGGAGTTCTCGGCGCGGAGCTTGCATACTCGCGACCTTACGATTCAAATGGAAGGGCTGCAGCGACTCACCACATCTTTCGTACAGAGCCCTGATACGATCCTGCAAGAGTTGGTCAATGCCGCTGTGGATCTATGTGGTGCTGACAGTGCGGGGATCAGCCTCGAAACCGAAGAAAAGAGTGACGCAAGCTATTACCACTGGGTTGCAACGGCCGGTCAATACAACGGGTTTCTGAATGCAATTCTTCCACGCTATCCTAGCGCGTGTGGAATTTGTCTGGAGCGTGGCAAACCGCAACTGTTTCGCGTCAATCAGCGTTTTTTCGACGTCATGGGGATTCAAGCCCCACTGGTGACCGATGGCATTCTCCTTCCGTGGCAGGTCGAAGAGACACGGGGAACCATTTTCATTATGGCTCATGGACGTGCCATGGCGTTCGACAAGGACGACGGCCAGATGATGTGTGTCCTGGCAGATTTCGCAGCCATGGCCATTCGCTATCAGCGGCAACAGAGCGCGTTGTTGCAGCAGGCTCAAGCTGCGGCCGCCGCGGAGATGGCGAGCCAACTGGCGCACCGGATCAACAACCCACTACAGAGCCTGGTTCAGATCGCGTATCTAGCGGCGGAGGGCCAGAGCAATGACGATGCGAAAACGCTTGGACAACAATTCTCTGCCGATCTGTGGCGATTATCCGCCGTGGTGACTGAGGCGCTCGCGCCGTCCGCCGTCCGTCCTAACTAGAGCCTGTTATTGATTTTCAACTTATCGTCTGGAGGCAGCAATGGAAACATGCAATCAAGTCCCGCTCTTCGCCTTTCAGACCGATCTGGACCGCCACCAATCAAATGACGCAGGTGTGTTGCATGGAGAAAAAGCATCAGTTCCACGATCTTCGCTGCCACTGCCGAGAGCGCAGCTCACCTGTGCCAGTTTTTTATCCAAAGGCTTTAATACTCGAGCCCGGTAATTGGGGACGCCTCTCTCGGGCTGTGGCCCGCCGCGAGGACTGCGCGATGCTCCGCAGTTCGCATCCAGGCCAGGAACAGCACGAAGAGAGTGGTCAGATGGATCAGGCTGGCGGGTATCCACATTATGAGTCCGGCGAGTTGTTGATCCTCAAGCGGTGTAAGTCCCCAGGCAGCCGTTGTGGGCAAATACGCTAGGTATAAAGGTCGTCCGGAAAAGGTCAGGAGCGCACCGAGGAGTCCATTCTGCAAGCCGAAGGTCGCTACGAATAACAGCGTGCTTCCGTAATCCAACCGTCGCCGGCCGAGCGGTTCGAGCACAACCGACCAAAACATCAGCGAACTGAGTGAGAAACAAATGTGTTCTAGGGCATGCACATATTCGCTTTCGAGTGCCCATCCATAGGGTCCGGGGAGATGCCAGAACCAAAGGATAGAGCTGCACAGCATCCACACAAAGAGTGGCGACATGAGCCAATGTGCGAGGCGGTGGAGGCCAATGCTGCGCCATATCCGGCTGATGCCGTGCCGTCAAGCCAAGGGAAAAGCCCACAGAGTGACCAGCGCCGGGCGGCCCGAGATCCGCAATGGAGGCGCCACCATCAAGAGGACCAGATGCTGCACCATGTGGGCGGAGAATAACTGATCGTCCAGCGCGTCGAAGGGAGAGAGTAGGGCCAGAAACAGAGTTGCGATACCGGTCGCAAATGACAGATTCCGCATCCATCCAAAGGAGCGCGTACGCAGGGTCTTGTCCAATCCTGCAAGTCCGCAAATGTGGCCAAGCAAAGCAAGCATGAGACTAGCCAGTATCCATGGATCCCAATTCCAACCAGGGCTGCTGAATTGAGTAAGTAGGCTTCCTTGAGCCAAAGCAGTGGGTACCGCAAAGAATCCTAACTGCAACGCGGAAGAGATCGATCTCACCAACCGAGCGAGCCTCATCGACCGCATGGCTGCACCATGAAGACCACTCGGCTTCCGAACAGCAACGCCACCAGGGAGCGCGCACTGATCAACATGCCACACATGGCCATGAAGCGGGTACGGCCGTCGCCGTTCTCCAGCAGATGATGGCGACCCCGACAACGCCGAGCAGAACATGCAGAAGTCACGCCATCTCGGCGTCGAGAGGCGATTTGCTTGCCGCGAGTGTACCGTTAAGATCGAAAACTATGAGCTTTTTCACCCGGTACCCAGCTCTCATGGTCTACGCAGGTGTTGCGTCGGGTCAGGGCCTTCTTCAGAGGCGCGATCTCCTCAACGGTTTTAGCATTCATGGATCGTTCCCTCGATCGCGGATCAACGCCCTGCCTCTGCTACCTTGTGATGCGAAGCGTTCATTATGACTATCCAGGGCAAAGCATAGAGCGGTGCGGTCAATTGAGACCAGTAGTTGGACCGTCTTCAGGTTTAGAAATAGAAGATGCAGCGTGGTGGCACAAATCACAGCAGAACCGATCTAGCTCGATAGACGTGTCGGATCGATAGGACAGATTGTTTCGGATTGCAGCCCATACGGTCACAGGAATCGAATCGCGATGTAAATTGCAAGGTGCACTTCGACCCTTTCGGGTGAGAATCAACGCCATTCCGAAGGAAAGCGCTTCTGCTTTTTGCGGGCAAGACGCGCGATTATCGAGCGTGAGGTCTAACGTGAGGTCTCATTCGATGGAGATGTAATCCAGGAAACAGCGAACGTGGATTTCAAAGGGGAAGAGTACACTCACTTCACAAGATAACTTTCAGAAGCATGAAAATACGTCCGGCTCAGATGATCCCTTATGACAAAGATAAACAAGTGTGAACATCCTGGCTGTAATTGTCAGGCAGTAAGCGGGAAGACGCATTGCAGCGAGGCATGCGCCGACTCCAAGATCAACGCGGGGACGATCTGCCAGTGCAAACATCCGGAATGCGAGTGCGTCGGATTCAAGAGGTAGAGAACCGGAGCACCTGATGGAAGACTTGCGAGTTCTTCATCGGCAACGTGGCTCTCTCAACGCGCGAGAAAGCGGGAAAACATGTTCTTGCCAGGAATCGCTGAATCCGAAGAAGCATTCGGACGTTGTAGCTCTGCCTCTCCTACGATTATCGCGACAAGGTCATCATCGTTGCCTTTGCCCACGCGCATAGCGTTTGTGGGGAATTACTTGCCGCGACAGTGCGGTATAGCCACTTTCACCACCGACTTATGCGCCGCTATCGGCGCCGAATACGGCCCTGAGCGCCTATTTGCAATTCCCGTCAATGATCCTGACTCCTCCTACGATTATCCCAAGCAAGTTCGGCTCGAATTGGCTCAGGACGATCTCACTTCGTACCAGCGAGCTGCGGACTTTCTCAATTTCAACAACAATGACTTGGTGTGCTTGCAGCATGAATACGGCATCTACGGCGGGGTTGCCGGGAGCCATATACTTTCGCTTCTTCGTAAGTTGAAGATGCCACTCGTGACCACGCTGCACACAGTCCTTCGCGAGCCGGACTGCGAGCAGCGCGCCGTTCTGGCAGAGATCGCGACTCTCTCGGATCGCGTGATCGTGATGAGTGAGCAAGCGGCGGAGATGCTGTGGGACGTATATGCGGTTCCCGCCGAGAAGATCGATATTATTCCCCACGGCGTCCCAGATCTTCCCTTCATGGATCCTAACTATTTTAAGGATACCTTTGGCGCGCAGGGAAAATCCGTCCTGCTAACGTTCGGCTTGTTGTCCCCGAACAAAGGCATTGAGAATGTAATCCGCGCGCTTCCTTCCATTCTCGCCAAGCACCCCGACGTTGTGTATATCGTCTCTGGTGCAACGCATCCTCACATCCGCAAGCGTGAAGGTGAGGGCTATCGAGAGTCTCTGAGGGGGCTCGCTGAAGATCTGGGTGTTGCAGCCAACCTTATTCTCAGCAATCGTTTTGTTTCCGCCGAGGAACTCATCCAGCATGTGGGCGCGGCTGATATCTACATCACCCCTTATCGCCATGAGGCCCAAGTCGTCTCCGGCACGCTCGCCATCGCATTGGGAGCCGGCAAAGCCATCATCTCTACGCCCTATTGGCACGCTAAGGAGCTGCTCGCCGATGGAAGAGGCGTGATCGTACCGTTTGAAGATCCCAGCGCCATCGCGGAAGCTGTCCTTCGCTTGCTGAATAGCGAAGTAGAGCGTCATGCCATGCGAAAGCGCGCCTACCTTCACTCCCGCGGAACCACTTGGCCCAATACGGCGCGCGCGTATATGGCAAGCTTTCAAAGTGCGCGTCACGAGCGC
>Ga0302315_10001925_pt1 | contig 20218 bp, 16 predicted proteins | sample III_Palsa_N3_1_FD_200532 | JGI IMG/M metagenome (GOLD analysis project Ga0302315, IMG submission 200532) | Peat permafrost microbial communities from Stordalen Mire near Abisko, Sweden - III_Palsa_N3_1 | ecosystem: Environmental > Terrestrial > Soil > Palsa > Peat permafrost | place: Sweden...
GCCGGAAATGCCAAGCTCACGGTGGCTCAGGTAGATTCCACGAATATCATCGCCGTCACTGCAGCATCAAACAGCGCCAGAACGGCAGCGGACGCAGCCAACACTCTCGTCGAACTGTATATGACTGAGAACTTGCACAACGATCAACAGGATATTTTGGCTGCTAAGAACTTCGCCATCACTCAGCGCTCCCTGGCCAGACAGACTCTGGACTCGGCCAGTGCCGGCCTCCTAAAGTTCCGATCCACGCATAATGTTACGGATTTGGGAAAGGAACAGGAGTACATACAGTCGCAGTTTGGTGACTTGCGTACCGGTCTGCAGGCGGCTCACGACGATCTCTCGGCGAGTCAGGCACAGGAACGCTCTCTGCGCCAGCAGCTCGCCACCGAACCAGAGAGCATCGAATCACACCTTGTCGGATCAAACACGGATGTGGCAACTCTTGCCGCACAGTTATCGCAAGATGAAATCCAGCGCCAGCGCTTAACCCAGCCCGGAGGATTTACCGCACAGGCTCCGCAAATTATTGCCCTGGACGGCGAAATTAAAGCGCTGAACAAGCGCATAAACCAGGAGCCGGTCGTTACAACAACGATCAGCTCCACACACAACACGGTGTGGGACGGCCTGAAAACAGCGCTTTCCGCGGCCGTAATGTCAAGCCAGGCCAGCGAAGCCAGGATCGTAACGTTAGATCAACAAATCAAAGACTTAAAGAGTAAGTTGCAGCAGTTCTCTGCCCTGGAGACCCCCTACGATCGTCTGCAGAGACAGTATGACGAAGCGGCGGAAGCCGACACGCTCTTCACACAAAAAATCACAGAGCTGGATCTTCGACTGCAAGCCCGCCATTCCGCGGCGCATATTATTGAACCGGCGAGAGTTCCCAACTTCCCCGTCTATCCCAAACGACCACTCATAGTGATCTTTGGCGCGATCATGGGACTCTTTATGGGGCTTTTGTGCGCGCTCGGTGCGGAGATGTTCGACGATCGCCTCAACTCTCCAGCGGATGTCGAGCGCGCACTGCGTCTTCCAGCACTTGGCAGAATTCCAGTCTTCACCAGCGACGACCTCCAAATGCTTGCCAAGATGACAGGACGCCGGCCGGAGATGGAATCCTACAAAACTTTGCGGACAAATCTCTACTTCTGCTCTGTAGATTTGCCCGTTAAGTCTCTCTTAATTACGTCCGCTGCTCCGAAAGAAGGAAAAACAACAACTTCCATTAACCTGGCCTTCGCCATTGCCGCCGACAATAAAGAAGTGATCCTCGTTGACACGGACTTGCGCCTCCCATCCATACATAAAGTATTGGGGATACCCATCTGCCCCGGACTAACGGATTTGCTGCTCGGAAACTCAAGTCTGGACGATGTCCTTCTCGATATACCTGGGGTTCCGAACCTTAAAGTAATCACTGCGGGAACGATCCCTCCCAATCCATCGGAGCTTCTTAATTCACAGAAATTTAAGATGCTTATGGACGAGCTTACAAACCGTGTTGATATGGTTATCTGCGACGGAGCCCCAGTCCTGGCTGTTGCCGACTCACAGATTGTATCCAGCCTTGTGGATGCAACCATGCTCGTTGTTTCCAACGGAGAAACCAGGAAGGCGTCCGCCACCCACGCCCGTCATTTGCTGGCGCGTGCAAGAGCGAATGTAGTTGGAATAGCCTACAACAAGGCCAACAGCAACGAGGCCGGATACTACTATTACCAGTACTCAGCGCAACCGGAACAGTTGGAAGCCGGTCTAAATGGACACAGACCCGCTCTTACAAGCACAGAGATACCAAAAAAATGAAAATAAGCTCAACTGTTCTAGCAACGGCACTCGTAGTAAGCTTCTGTCCCAGCCTAACTGGCGCCTGGTCACCCGTTCGCGCGGACAGTCCCAGCTTCGTGGCGCCGGTTTATACAATTTCCTCAGGCGATCAATTGGATATCTCCGTGCTCGGGCACGATGAACTCAAGCAAACCGTAACCGTGCTTCCGGACGGAAGCTTTAACTTTCCGATTGCAGGGCATTTAGATGCATCAGGTCTTACCATCGAGGCCGTTGAAGCAAAACTGCGAAAAGGTCTGAGCAAACAACTGAACCAACCACAGGTTACAGTAATCGCCCATGATGTGGCCATTCCGCAGATCAGTGTATTGGGCGCCGTCAAAACCCCTGGACTGTACAGTCTCAAATTGGGCTGGAGACTCCTGGAAGCTATTGCGGCTAGTGGCGGGCCGGCTCAAGATCCCGTATTGACCAAAGTAACTGTTATCCGCGACTCAGGCAAGCAGAGCATTCCCATCGACTTTGAAGCACTGATGGAGGACAACGGCAACTCTCAGGACATTGTACTTAAACCTGGCGATGTAATTCTCGCGGAACAACTGGACCCCGCGTCCGTTGAAGTGCAGGTTCTGGGCGCCGTGAACAAGCCGGCCACATACTACGTGCCCCCAAACGGATCGTCGATCTTGAATCTTCTCACGCAGGCGGGAGGCCCATTACCCAATGCGGAACTTTCGCAGGTTCAAGTTATGCACGCGGGACATGTTGTGAACATAGACATGCGGACACATCTTAATTCCGCCGATGATGTTGTTGCTAGTACTCCCATGCTTCCCGGCGATGTGCTGATGGTTCCCGTCAATTCAAAAAACGTCTCTGTTCTTGGCGAAGTGCACAATCCTGCAACCTATACAATGCCGGATGGCGACGAGCTCACTCCCTCCCAGGCGCTTACTCTGGCCGGAGGGCCTACGGAAGATGCCAATAAACGGAATGGAAGCATTCTGCGGCGTAGTCCCTCCGGACAGGTGAATATCATTCCTGTCGATTTCAACGCTCTTCTCAGCGGCAAGTCTACTGCCCCAGAAGCAGCTTTGCAGCCAGGCGATGTCGTCTACCTGCCACCTAAAGGCCAAAGCAATTTCAGTCCGTGGAATTTACTTGGACTTTCTCCGATTATCGCACTGATGAAATGATCACACTTTGGCCCAGATAATTTAAGCGTTTCAAACCAAATAATCATGGCAGTTCTAGAGACAAACATTCAACCATCCAGCCCTGCTTTGGTCAAAGCCCGCGCGGTGTCCGGAATCAAAATATTAACGATGCGGACACTCATCTCCATCGTGCTGCGCATTATAAGCTCGCTGGTCCTTGCACACCTGCTATTTCCCAGGGACTACGGACTTTTTGCTGTTGTATCCTACATCACGGGATTGGGGATGTTTTTGTGCGACGTCGGCTTAAGCAGCGCCCTGGTTCGGCAGTCCCACGCCCCCACGAAGGATGAATCGGTTACGGTTTTCTGGTGTCAGCAGATTTTCACCACTTTGGCATCCGCTACAATTATACTGTCCGCCCCATGGATGGTGCATCTCTATGGATTGTCCAGCGCCGCTCATCTGCTCATTGTCAGCATGTCGCTGGGGCTGTTCTTTTCTTCGCTGCGTATTGTGCCCATGATGGCCCTGGAGCGCGATCTTCAGTTCCCAACAATAGCCCGCTGTGAACTCACCGAAAACGTTGTACAAACCATAAGCACCATAGCGCTCGCATCTCTTCATTGGGGCGCCTGGGCTTTGGTCGGTGGATGTCTTCTGCGAGGTGCGGTCGGACTTATCTGTGTCTGGGCCGCATCCCCCTGGCGTCCAGAAGGCAAATTCCAATTTGCTATAGTAAAGAGACTGGCTGCATTCGGGTTTGCCTTCCAGCTCAATGCCATAGTACCTTCCCTTGTAAGCGGCTGGGCTCCCATGATCGTGGGAAGGATTCTGGGGGTTGCGGCGGTCGGCCTGGTAGGATGGGCAACCAATATTGCTTCGGTCCCATTGATGCTCAGTGGAATTATCAACCGTGTCGCTTTTCCTTCCTATAGTCGCCTGCAGGCCGATCCAGAGGCTCTTGGCCGGTATCTTGGATCTTCCATAAGGAGACTTGGGGCCCTGTTCAGTCTCCTATGCCCCCTGGTTGTCATAGCCTGTCCTGTCCTCATTCCACTCCTGTTTCGCGCGCGATGGGCACCCGCCATCCCACTCGTACAGTGGTTCAGTCTGGAGTGCGCCGTGTTAACTATTACAGGCCTCCTTGCTTCCACGCAAAACGCAACCGGACTTGCCGGCGAGAGACTGGCGGTTACGATAGGCGTTGGAGCAATGCGCTGGTCGGTAGCTTATATTGTGGTAAGGCATTTTGGGTTAGTCGGTATAGGCCCGTCTATGTTTATGATAAGCCTGAGTGAGATGGGACTATCCAGCTACCTGGTGCGCCGAAGAAACTCGGGATGCAAGCGCGTTACACGCGAGGTGTTTGAACCTATAGTCATTGGAGGCGGCCTCCTGGCGGTTTCACTTGCAGGCGGATGGGCCGTTGCTTCAGGACATTTGCTGCTACAAACCACCGTATCTCTGTTTCTCTTCCTGCTGTCGGTCTCACTTTTGGAGGCCTTTACCAGAGGGCGTGTTTTCCTCAAGGAAATCCACGCACTGACCATGATGATGCGACCCACGGAACAAAAAGCCTGATGTCATGCGATCTTACAATCTCAGTAGTGAACCACAGCAATCCCAACCTGCTGAAAGAGTGCCTGCGGTCCATCTATAGGAGTACGCATAAAATCACTCTGGATATCTGGGTGATTGACAATGCAACTGACGGTACTGGTGTCACCGACATGCAGCAGGAATTCCCAGCCGTTAAATGGCTCTTTAACACACAGCGCCTGGGCTTCTCAGCAAATCACAATCAGGTTCTGAGCCAGGCAAAGACGCCTTATGTTTGCATACTTAACGACGACACTGTTATCCATGACGGAGCATTTGACACTCTTGTCCACTACATGAAAGAGAATCCAGGTGTGGGCATGGTAGGCGCAAGACTGCTTAACAGCGATGGCTCGCAGCAAAACTGCACGTTTCACTTTATGACATTGTGGACCGAACTCTTCGGAATCTGTGTGCTTCCCGGTTTCCTCGACGGACTAAAAAAGTTGGGCCTCGATCGGTCGCAAACCCTCGATAGACCTGCATCCGTCGACTGGATACTCGGGGCATGCATTGTAACAAGAGACGAAACGATCCAGCAAGTTGGCCTGCTCGACAGCTCTCTCTCTCCTATCGCAAACACGGAAGAAGTCGACTGGTGTTATCGCACGCACAAAGCCGGGTGGGAAGTCACCTACTGTCCACAGGCTGTAATCACTCACCTTGGAGGAAGATCCCAGCAATCCGATCGCCCCGGCATGGATTCAATGAGAGTCGAAATGTATAGAACGCGCATCGCCTTCTTCAGAAAGCACTACGGCTTTCTTTCGGCATTCCTTCTCCGCTGGATCTATCTGTCTACGCTGCCTTGGAACGCCTTAATGCTAACCCAATCCGCAGTTAGGAAGACCACCCCACGACTGCAGTGCCAGAATGCATTTGCTACCCTCTGCGGGATCGCAAGGGTCAGTCTTCGACCTCTCAAAATGGATGTGGGATCTAAATGACGACCGTTCCAAACAGACCGCTGTCTATATTTGTACACCGCGCATCGGAGTGTCTTACAGACTACGAATCGCACGGCGACGGCTTAATTTGCTTCTCGCTGCTTAACGGATTGGCCGAGCGAGGGCACCAGGTATACGCCTTCACCAACACGGCGCCCATCCAAAGGTGCAGCCCGAACTTGCATCTAAAAACGGGAAAGCACCGTGTTCCGGCAAACTCCCTGGCGCCCTGGGAGTTTTCCTGGCAGGCGGAATGCTGGATGCAGCAGTTGCAGCGCAGCACCCCCATAGATCTAGTCTGGAGGATGCACCCATATGGAGAAGGCTGCCCTTATCCGCCGCGAACTTTCGGCAAGCCTCTTGTCATCGGCCCACTGTTCAGCGAATGGCCGGCCGACTTTTCACAGCCCCAAAACACCGGGATGCCACGATTCGGAATCAGTCTGAAGAAATTCGTCTGGCCCTATGCGACGCGCGGATGGCGGCGCGCCTTACAAAGTGCCTCGCTTATGATCTGCGCTACCGAGGCACGAACGGCATCCTTGGAAAGAGAGGTTCTGAATACACCGATGCTAACGTCCCCGGTAATTGTCGAATCCCCCTACTATAATGAACCGCCGGCGCGCAAAGAACCACTCGGATCTCGACCGCTTCGCCTTTTGCTTGCCGCTAACCTGGTGCCGAACAAAAATGTCGACGTTTTTTGTGAAACCGTAAAGCAACTCAACGAAGCAGGTCTGCAAACAAAAGGAATCATTCTTGGTGAAGGACCGGGGCACAATCAAATTGAAGAGTATATCAAGGAGAACCAGCTTGAAGATGTACTCTCTCTCAAAGGGAAACGCCCACACTCGGAAGTTTGGAAACATCTCCGAGATTCAGACATTCTGATCTCATGCTCGGGCTTTGAGGCCTACGGCCGTACAATAGTTGAGGCTATGTCTGTTGGAACGCCCGCTGTATGCTACGGGGGTTCCATCGGACCAACTGAAATTATTAGCCACGGAATAGACGGTCTTCTCGTCTCCGAGCTCACGGCCGAGGCCTATGCCAGTCAAATTTTAAATTGTGTTAAAGACCCTCATTCCCTGGAAAATCTGGCGGCTAACGCCCTCATTAAAGCCGAAAACTGGAGAAGCAACGTAGTACTGGACCGGCTGGAGGAGTCTCTGCTAAATACTGTGTCTCAAGACAGACGGAGGCAGGCATGAAGCGCGAAACGATAGGAGACTTAAGTCGAGGACGCAATAACACCTTCGACTTTCTTCGTTTCTTGCTGGCAACCATGGTGATCTTCTCACACTCGTTTGCCTTGTTGTACAACCACACCGCGGAATCCTTCGATCCCTTGCTTCGGGCAACCGGAGGCCAGGCTGCTTTCGGCGGACTCGCGGTAGACGGTTTTTTCTTGATAAGCGGATTTCTCATCACAATGAGTTGGGAGCACTGCAAGACCACTCTGGATTTTGCACAGCGGCGAATCCTGCGTATTGTTCCCGCACTGCTCGTTATTCTTGGAGCGACGGTGTTTATTATTGGCCCGCTAGCGACAACTCTGCCTCTGCACTCTTATTTCAGCTCGGCCAAAACCTATATGTACTTTACGATGATGGGGACTTTGAATCTTCACTTAACAGATCGACTGCCCGGTGTTTTTACGGCCAACCCTTTGGCATGGCGAGTAAACGGGTCGCTTTGGACTATCCGCTGTGAATTACTCTGTTATATTCTCGTCGCGATCCTTGGTTTGACCAGAGGGCTTCGACGTCCCCTACTCGTTCTACTGGCGTCTATTACTGGAATCGGAGTGTTTGCGCTGCACGGACATCGCGCCATAACCACAGGGGAATTCGCCGACTCTCTGAGGGTATTGACTTACTTCCTATGGGGCATAACTTTCTATCTGTATCGAGACCGCATCCCACACTCCTTGCCGCTTCTTATTGTTGCTTTGGCAGGCATGGTCGTTTCAGAAATGACAGGGATTTTGTCCTTTACGCTGCCAATTCTGGGCGCATATACACTATTTTACGCCGCCTTGCGCCCAGTTTTCGGATTGCAGAGATTCGCGCGCCATGGTGATTTTTCGTACGGACTTTACCTGTACGCCTTCCCAATAGAGCAGACGCTAGTCTCCCGCTTTCCACACGCATGGAATGTTGCGACGGTGTTTTTCAGCACATTTTCTCTGGCTTTAATATGCGCCGTATTAAGTTGGCATCTCGTGGAAAAGCAGTTCCTTCAACTAAAGCGTAAAGCTGAGAAACCCGTTGCTCTCCCCGAACCACCGGCAATCCCCCTGGTGTTCAACGGCATAAAGCATGGCGGGCGAGTGGGAGAAAAGCTATGAAGAAAATACTTTTTTGCAGTCCTGTTCGTCGTACCAAGGAGCTTGGAGGTTCCAAGGTTGTCGTCGAGTTGGCGGAAGAAATGAGTGCACTGGGATGGGACTGTCAGATCCTTAGCCCCGAAGATTTCCCTGCGCCCGCAGGCAGCGCTGCCCCTCATGAAATATTCCACGATAACTTGAGGGAGTATCTGAAGAAGCACGGCGGCAATTTCGACGTCATAGACTACGACCATGCATACCTTCCCTTTCCAAGAAAGGAATTCAGCAGGAAAAGCCTCTTTGCTGCCCGCTCCGTGCTGTTAACCCACCACCTTGGGAGCATTAACTTTCCTACTCCGGTTACCATAAAATCGGTGGCTGGATCGGTTATCCATGGGCAAGCCAGACACCGGGCCAGAATTCAACTTATTCGACGCGCCCAGAAGACCATTGAAGAAGCTGATCTTGTTAATGTAAGCAACTTCGAAGACAAAGCCGAACTTACTAAACACCACATCGACACCGACAAGATTGTTGTTATTCCTTATGGGATATGTGAAACCCGCCGTTCTCTTTTCGATCGGGTTTCAACTGAAGTACCACCGCATCCATTGATCGTATTCGTCGGCACGTTCGATTATCGCAAGGGAGCGCTCGACTTCCCCCAGATCGTAAAAACAGTTCTAAACTCCGTTCCTGAAACTCGCTTCCGTCTGCTTGGCGCCCAGGGATTGTTTCGAACTGAAGCCGAAATCCTTTCTAATTTCCCACACAGTCAACGAAACAAATTAGAAATCATCCTGAAGTATAAGCCTCTGGACCTCCCTGAGTTACTGTCCGACTGCTCGGCGGGCATCTTCCCTTCCTATCTCGAAGGAATGCCATTTGGAATCCTCGAGATGCTCTCGGCATCTATTCCGGTAGTCGCGTACAATTCCCCCGGAGCCCCAATGATGCTTCCGCCGGAAAATCTTGTCGAACCAGGAAATCCCAAAGAAATGGGCAGTCGTGTGGCGTCTCTGCTTCAAAACCAGAGCACTCTCAGTGCAGCGCGCAGGCTGGCAAAGCAACTGTCACAGTCCTTTACATGGAAGAGGAGCGCACGGATGACGAGTGATATCTATGAAGACTGGTGCCTGAGGAAACAGAGCAATTGAAGCAAAAGTTTACAAAGAGTCTGGAAAAGTCTGCCTTCCAGAAACGCCTTAGAACGTTTCTGCTCAGGGTCGGCCGCAAAATTGACCGGGAGTTCAATCTTGACGACACTATACTTCTCAAGCATATCGAGAGGAATAAGAACTGGGATATCGGCGAATACTCTTACGGGCATCCGAGCAAAAGCCCAAAAGTCGTGCACTTTGGAGAAGACTGCCGTCTGAAGATCGGGAACTACTGTTCATTTGCGGAAGATGTGTGGATAGTCTTTGGCGGTTTCCACAGAACGGACTGGGTAACCACCTACCCGTTCAGCGTGCTCTTTGATGGAGCCGAAGATACAACGGGCGTTCCCCATGCCAAAGGAGACATCGTAATCGGAAACGATGTATGGGTTTGCACTGGCGCTATGATCATGGCGGGCGTAACTGTAGGCAATGGCGCCGTCATTGCCGCTCGTAGTGTCGTTACGCACGATGTTCCGCCGTACACGGTCGTTGCCGGTAATCCGGCGCGTCCTGTCAAAACCCGATTTGCACCGGACATCATCGAGAAACTCGAACAAATCCAATGGTGGAACTGGCCGGTCGAGAAGATACGAAGTGAATTTTCCGTGCTGCTGTCCCCAGACGTGCAGGCATTTGTGGATAAGCACGCTCCGGAACAGTACGCCGAGAAGTCCGCCTCGACACACCGCGTGGAGCAAGCAGTCCATTGACACAGCCCATTGTCACGATACTGATTCCCACTTATAACCGGCATCTCTTTTTGCGGGAAGCCGTACAAAGTGCGGTCGATCAAACCTACCGGAATTTGGAGATTCTTATTCTTGATGACGCCAGTCCAGACGCTACAGCGCACATCGCGGCCGAATTTAGCCAGGATCCTCGCGTACGGTATATCAGGCACGCAGATAATGTGGGAATAGCGGAAAACTGGCGGGTCGGCATCGAAACAGCAGCAGGCGAGTATTTCTGCCTGCTGCACGATGACGACACTATCGAACCCTCCTTTATAGAAAAAATGCTCCCGCCCCTGAGGGAAGATTCCAACATTATTCTTTCCTTTTGTGACCATTGGGTTATGAATGAGCATGGAAAACGCGACCTTGGTTTGAGCGATCGGGCAAGCGTCCAATTCAAACGAAGTTTGCTGCAGCCAGGGCGTATCGGCGATTGGGCAACAGAGTCTCTTGTCGATTCTACTGTTCCGGTTGGAGCAACTTTATTCCGCAAGAATATGGTGCCTGCGGACTTTATAGACATTCGGGCTAAGGGTGCGATTGACGCCTGGTTATTTTACAGATGCGTAAAAACCGGCCATGCCGCCTATTACATTCAGGACCGCCTTATGAATTATCGGCTGCACGGGGGCGGCATGAGCCGCAGTTCCGTCCTCTATATGAACGAGGGCCATGTGTTTCGAAATCAGGAAATCCTTGCCGATCCCAATATGTCTGCTCTGCACTCTCAGATACGCGAGCTGCTATCTGCATCTCTGGCGCACCAGGGTGTCTACCTTCTCAAAGAAAACAAACAGAATGCAGCCAGGGCTGCCCTACGCCGTTCCCTGACTTTGCATAAGACCAGGCGTAATGTACTAGCGTACGGGCTGGCCTGCTGTGGTCCAATTGGAAGCACGGTGGCCAGAGTTGTCCATTCAGGATAAAGCCCCCTTAATGAAACCAGGAGTAATATTTCAAAAAGCCGCCTTTAGACTTCGCCGCCAGGTCGACATTCGTCCGGTCATTCGAAAAGCCTGGTGGGAATTGCAGGGAGCTCGATTTGGCAAAGGCACCGTTGTTTCCGAAGTATCCATCACGTGGCCGCATCAAGTAGCCGTTGGAGCGAATTGTATTTTAGAGGATGACATTTTCTTTAAATACGATGGATACTGGCAGCCCGGACCAAGCATTGTTCTTGGCGACAGGGTATTCGTGGGCAAAGGGTGTGAATTCAATATCCGCTGCCATGTTGAGATCGGCAGCGATTGCCTGATCGCTTCCAATTGCAAATTCATCGATCATAACCATGAAATGACTGCTGGGCTGGGTCCAATGCACAGCCTTCTGTGTCCGGAGGATCCCATTGTATTGGAAAATGACGTGTGGCTAGGGGTCAATGTTATCGTTCTTAAGGGAGTCACCATCGGGGAAGGAGCCATAGTTGGCGCATCGGCAGTCGTTACAAAGTCTATCGCTCCATTCGAAATTTGGGCAGGAATTCCAGCGCGCAAAATCGGGGAGCGGCCTCGCGCAGAATCGGCAAGAAGTTATGAAACTCTACATCATTAGCGGCGCGTTACCGCCTCAGCTTGATGGCATAGGAGACTATACAGCCCTCCTGGCCGCTGAGCTCGCAAAATCCGCGGAAGTGGTAGTTCTCACGGGAGCGCCAAATCCCGCCCCTATTTGCTGCGTTGACGTAGAATCCATATTTTCCGCCAATGATCCGAAAACCATAACAGCCGTCCTTGCGCGTGTTATATCGGATCCCCCGGACTGGGTCCTTCTGCAGTACAACCCGTTTAGCTATGGACGATGGGGAATGAACCTTCAACTGCCAGGAGTAATGCGCGCCATCAAAAGAAGCTGTCCTGAAACTCGCATTGGCTTGATGGTTCATGAGGCATTTGTCCCTATAGACAGTGTTAAGTTCGCCGTTATGACAACCTGGCAGCGCTGGCAGCTCTGGCAGCTTGGTCGATGCGCCGATAAAGTCCTATTTTCTATCGAGCCCTGGGCTAAAAAATTCCAGCGCTGGTTTCCAAAACAACGTGTCGACAGCCTGGCGGTCGGCTCAAATATTCCGCTTGTCTCGACGAATCGCGAAGCCATTCGAGCTGAGTTAGGCATTAGTAAAGATACTGTGGTCCTTGGATACTTCGGAACTACCCACGTCTCGCGCTTGCTTTCCTGGGTGAGAGCGGCAGCGGAAGCCATTTTGGAGTCCGGAAGGCAGGTCCTGGTTTTATATGTCGGACCCGACCGGAATGTCATGAACGAAGTGCTTGCCGGAGTCCCCCACTTAACAACCGGCTCACTGCCTGCGAACGAAGTGTCGCGCCGATTCTCTGCAATGGACATCCATCTCTCAACCTTTACAGATGGTATCTCAACAAGGCGTGGATCCTTTATGACTGGGATTCAGCATGGCATTCCCACTGTGGCAACCTATGGCGATAGTACAGGCTCGGACCTGATTGCACAAAATGGAAAGGCGTTTTTGCTAACGGACGCTCATTCCCCCGACCAGTTCCAGAAATTGGTTTGTAGTCTGGCTGCGGATCCGCATAAACGCGAAACAATAGGATACGAAGCAAAACGCTTCTATGCGCAGAACTTTGCATGGGAAAGAATTGCGATGGAACTATTTCGACTGTTCGCTGAAACGGATTATAAAATTGAATCTGCTAACTCGATCGTTCGATCGAATGATCGTAATCTGGAGAACTCATAATGATAAGCCTGGCTGCTGCTAAATCGATCATGGGCGAGTCTCAGGCGTCGTCTCCCACGGATATAGACCAGCAGCGACAATCGTTTGCTATTGGACTGCCGATAGTCATCGGACTTCTGCTTGCAGTCCTCCCCTTCATAGGAAAAGCTGCCGCGGTTCCATTTCTGCTTATCCTTCTTCCGCTTCTTCTATGGACGGCATTCACTGATACGGAACGCTCTATCTATGTATACATCACCTGGTGCTGGATCGAAGGGACGATGCGAGGGCTGTTCGACGATAACGTTGTTTCAATGGCGGCAAGAGACGTTATACTCGCGACCATCCTGATTGGGTGGCTTATGCAACGTATAAAGACCCGCGACCGTGATCCCCTATGCGCACCTCCAGGAAGCCTGCTGGTCAGCCTGTTTATTATTGCGACCGTTCTGCAGTTGTTCAATCCATACACTCCAGGTCTGGTGCAGAGCTTAGCCGGCCTGCGGTTTGATCTTTCGACGGTTCCGCTCTTCTTTATTGCTTACGACGTATTTCGCAGGCCTGGTCAAATTCGAAATCTTATTGTCTTTCTAACCCTGATCACTCTGGCTATTGCAGTGGTATCCCTGGTGCAATATGTGTTCGGAAGAGAGTGGACGTTCTCTCACTATCCTGGGATCGAACATGCTATCGATACAAACGCGCACGCCGCCGGAAATGCCCAGCTTGCCAAAAGTGCATTGTTCAGGCCGCCCGGCACAACGATGTTCGGAGGAGGATCAGCCGTTTTTGTTGGCCTGGTTTTCCCGTTGAGCTTTGCTCTCATGCTCCTAAACGATAAAACCTTATCGCGGCCCTGGACGCGATTGGGTGTCGCAGCGCTCCTGCTCATTTTCGTGGTGTGTGTATTTATAAATGGTGTTCGCCTCGCTCTGGTGGAATCGATCGTGGGCATCCTGATCAGCAGCGCTCTTGTAGGCGGACGAACGCGACTGAGAGCCGTGCTTGCCCTCTTCGCCTGCATTGTCATTGGTCTGACCGCTCTCGTCTTCTCCGAGAACATCTCGAACGGTGGCGTGGCAGACCGCTTCGCGAGTACTTTTTCCGACCCGGACCAGGCGCTTCACTCTGACAGAGCATCTCTATTAGATCAGTTCAGTGACCTCGTTGTTGAATCTCCAATGGGCATCGGGCTGGGCCGGACCGGGTCTTCCGTTGGACGATTCGGAGACAGCAGCGAATCTACCGGATTTAACGACTACAGCGAGTCGTACTTAGGCAATATGATTCTGGAAACCGGAATAATAGGTGCTCTGCTGATTACTCTTGTTGCTATTTCGTTTCTATTAAGAGGATGGAAAGGCTTGAAACGCATCTACCACGCAGAGGACAAGATCCTGGCTTCGTGCCTGCTGGCAGTAATTGCCGTTATTTTCATCGACTTCTTTTATGCTCCCGTACTGGTAGCCCCTCCTGGATCGGTTTTGTTCTGGATGCTCGGTCCAATCCTGTTGCGGTGCTACTATCGATCGGGAAAATCTCTGTCGGATACAAGGTGAGGCGCTCTATGAGTCGGTTAAAAATAGCTCTTGTTGCTAACAACATCCATTTCAGAGGGGGCATGGAACGCTACTTTGCTGAACTGGCAACGGCACTATGCGGAGATCATGAGGTGCATCTTTTTGCATCGGAAATAGACGATGTGCCCAGAGACAAAGTCACCATTCACACTGTGCGAACGGTCAAGCGTCCTCAATTACTGCTGCTCTTGCAATATTACTGGAAGTCTTCCAACAAACTCAGATCCAAGGACTACGACGTTGTGCACACGATCGGTGGAATTACTGCAAAGCAGAACTTTGTTACTGCCCAATACTGCCAATATGCTTGGGGCGACACTATCCATAACGTGCCGGGAGCCCGAAATGGGATTACTCTCTATCACGAGTTCATGTGGCGTTTTGGAGGATTTCTCGAGAAGCGAGCCCTAACATCCAACTCAACATTGAGGATCTGCGCAAATTCAAAGCGCACACGTTCTGATCTCGTCAGGTTTTACGGCTGCGACCCCGACAAAATCGATGTTATCTATAACGCCGTTGACGCGGTACGGTTTAACCCGGCCAATCAGCGCTATCGGTCCCAAATTAGACAGAGATACGGGATTCCAGAAGCGGCCGTTGTAGTTTTGTTCGTCGGAGAATATCGTCGAAAAGGCTTAATTACTCTGATTCGCGCTTTGGAGTCCCTGAAAGAGTACAACGTACATCTGCTAGCCGTGGGGCGCGGCGATCGAAAAAAGTACGAAGCTTTGGCAGCGCAGCATGGAATCACGGAACAGTCCACGTTCGCGGGTCCTAGCCGCGATGTAGAGCGTATTTTTGGCGCAGCCGATATCTTTGCATTCCCAACTTACTACGAGCCATTTGGCATGGTCATCACCGAAGCAATGGCATCCGGCCTGCCGGTTGTTACAACCAGAAACGCAGGCGCAGCGGAAATGATCGAAGACGGTAGGAGCGGATTTCTCATCGATCGCCCCCACGATGCCGGAGAACTCGCACAAAAGCTACAGGTGCTTGTTTCGGATCCAGACTTAAGAACACGGGTCGGATTAGAGGCCCGTACCGCAGCCGGAGACTATTCCTGGTCCCAACTGGCGCAAGACACTCTGGAGATGTATCACAAAGGATTGTTGGACCGAACATGAGTCCTGTTTTTATCTGGTGGCTCAGCTGCCGCGCCTATCAAAAACGGATGAAGGGCCTGGCCAGATTACTCAAATCAATTAATTTCCTGCTTTATAGGGCAATCCTGCCTCCAGAAGCAGAAATATGCAGGGATCTGGTGCTGGATCACTATGCACTTTGCGTGGTAGTCCACCCAAACGTCGTAATCGGCAAAAACGTGCGAATTTACCACCAGGTTACGCTGGCAACCGAGGCCTGTATTGGATCTTCGCACAAGATAGTTATCGGAGACAACGTCATCATTGGAGTGGGTGCATGCGTTGTTGCCCGTCCGAATCGGGGGCTCGTCATTGGAGAAGGGGCGATCATCGGCGCCGGAGCCGTCGTTACAAGAGATGTAGAACCTGGACAGACCATGGTTGGGGTTCCCGCCAGGCCGCTTCCTCGGCGTTAAGTCAGGCTCAATTTATGACCAATCAATCACAATCGCGCTCTGAACGAGATCATCTCCTGTTTCTTGATGGATTACGCGGCCTTGCCGCGCTTTACGTCGTAGTCCATCACGCGCTCTTACAGGTAATTTTTACGTATCCGCCGTCAATGCTTCCGTACCGATTTACGGTGACAACAAACTGGCTGCTCTACGGTCAAATGTCCGTCAGTATTTTTATTGTTCTCTCAGGATTTTGCCTGATGCTTCCCGTGGCGCGTGGGGACGGACATTTACGAGGCGGCTTCGGGCAATTTATTAAACGCAGAGCCTGGCGCATTCTTCCTCCATACTATGCAGCAGTTGTCCTCTCGCTGATTCTTATTCGGACCATGCCGTTCCTGGAACATTCCAAAAACGGCCTTTGGCGGCAGGCATTGCCTGCATTCGCGCCCGGAGTCCTTGTGTCACATCTCCTGCTCTATCACAATTGGTCTAAAGAATGGCTGCTGAAAATCGATTACCCGCTCTGGAGCGTTGCCACCGAATGGCAGATTTATATTGTATTTGGTCTTCTTCTGCTACCAATGTGGAGGCGTTTCGGATTAATCTGGACAATAGCGGGAGCATTTGCCCTTGCCTACCTCCCCGATTTTATATTCCATCACAGAATAACTACAGAAGGTTTGCATTTACTGGTCCTATTTGCCTTCGGGATGTGTTCCGCGGTAATTGCGGTTTCCAAAGATGTGAGGCGCAAAATTATCGAAAAGCGTGCTCTGATAGGCAGTCTATGTGCTGTGGGGTTGCTGTTTACCCCGATTGTCGCAAGAAGACATCCAGAAATGCTGTCGCACGTTTTTTCCTATCACGACATCCCTGTCGGAATAGCAACAGCGGTTCTGCTGCCGGTTCTCATGCTTGCTCCGAGATATCGCGCGGCCAACTTCGCGGCAATGATAGTCCGTATTCTAGAATGCCGTCCACTGGTCGTACTTGGAACCTTTTCATATAGCCTATATCTAATCCACGCGCCAATATTGGCAATCGTATTTTATTACTTTTACAGCATGCATATCTCTGCAATTCCTTGCTTTGTCGCTTGTGAATTTATTGGAGTGCTTATCTGCCTGTGCTGTTCTTATATCTTCCATTTGATCTTCGAGCGTCCGTTTATGTCTAAACCCAGTCCCAAAACTGAGAGGCAGGTTGAATTGGCGGCTATCGTTTCTCCTGCTCCATAGCAGACAATTTTAGGCACATTATGACTGTAGATAAAAACGTAACTATCCTTACCAACTCTGCCATTGGCGAGCTGTTGTTAGCTTTACCGCTTGTTCAGGAATGCAGAAAGGTCTACCCTTCGGCCACCATCACGCTGGTTTGCTCGCGCGCTGCAGTTGCTGGTTTTGCCCGGCAATTAGCGGTTGCCAACGAGGTCATCCTGTTGCCTCGGCAAGCCCGACGTTCCCCCATCTCTCTGATGAAAAGCAGAAACATGATGAAGAAGGCAAACGCCGACATTCTGTTTCAGACGTTTACTTCGCACGGGACATTCGGCAATATTCTGGCAGGCGCGTCCGAGGCGAAGGTTAGATGCGGCTTCTCCAACGGCCGGTTTCAAAACCTGCTTACACATAGAATTCCTGTTGATCCCGCCAGTCATCGTATTACGTCCAATCTAAATTTATTACGACGGCTTGGACATAGCGGCATCGTCGAACCTGCCGGCAGATATCTGCCCTTTATCGAACAGACTTCACAACTATTCAGGGCCGGCAAAGTCGGCAGTCGCTATGGCATCTACGCTGTCATCTCCATTGGCAGCGACCCCTCGCTTGCGTTCAAAAGGTGGCCCATGAATAACTGGACGCAGTTGTGCAAAATGTTGCAGCTCGATGGCATCAAGCCAGTTTTTGTGGGAGATGAATCGCTTCGAACTGATATTAACGCCGTTATTGACGCCACAGGCGTCGCCTGCGTTAATCTGGCCGGCGAAACAGAGTTTGCCGATCTGGCGGCACTCATTCAATCCAGTGCCCTGGTAATTGGTACCGACGGTATGATATTGCACTTCGCGGCAGCGATGTACAAAGCCTCAGTCGGTATATTTGGTCCCACTAGCCCCTGCGTGGTTGGCCCGTGGGGTCATATCCACCAAAATATCTCGCTGGATCTGCCATGCTCCCCCTGTTATGGCGCTTACACAATCGGCAAAGGAGCAGGATGCGCAACGCGCGAGTGCCTGAATCTTCTCTCCGTCAGTCTAGTCTACAAAGCAGTAAGGAACATACTCGAACAAAGTGTCAACGTTCGAAATTTCGATTTGGATCGCCTCGCTGCAACTGGAGATAAATAATGGCAATAGCGCCCAGTCCAACAGATAAGATGGCTGACACAGCTAGTCCGCCTGATTATTCTCCCCAGGCCAACAATTTTAATTTCATGCGCTTGTGTCTTGCCGTGCTGGTTATCCTGTCTCACTCCTTTGAAATTATCGATGGGAACCGGCACAGGGAACCATTAACGCGAATTTTCCACACCCTATCTTTTGGCGAAGTCGCCGTCGATGCATTCTTCCTGTTAAGCGGCTACCTGATCGTGAAGAGTTGGGACCAACGGCCGCTCCTTCTAAGCTATGTCAAAAAGCGGGTGTATAGAATATATCCAGGCTTTATTGCCGCCTCGTTGATTTGCGCGTTTGTAGTTGGCCCATTGGCTTCGAATGCTTCGCTTTACTTTTCTCACTTCAACCTTAAACACTTTGTTGGCAGCGTTGTCCTGCTTGATGCGCCCGCCATCCCCTCGGTGTTTTCCGGTCTGCATTACCCAGTCGTAAACGGCTCGATGTGGACGATTTATTATGAGTTCCGATGCTATGTCGCCGTAGCCCTGATTGGTCTAACAGGTATGGTCAAGAAGAAGTGGCCGTGGCTGCTCATTACTATCCTCGCACTCGCAGCGTCTCTGTTACCTACTCCGAGTATAAATCGAATCGCCTTTCACGCCCGGATGTTTATTATTGGAAGCCCCGACGAGTTTTTTCGTCTATTTGCCTTGTTTTGCGCAGGGGGAGTCTTTTATCTCTATAGGGACAAGATAAATTATCGCCCCTCGTTAATGCTAGTCGCGCTATTGGCCACTGTGGCTGGAATGTTTAACGTTCACACTGCCCAGTTTGTGCTGGCGACATGTGGCGCTTATGTGTTCTTTGGGATTGGCTTTAAACACATTCAGGGTTTGGAGTGGCATCGGTCTTGGCCGGACATTTCGTACGGCGTATACCTCTACGGATGGCCGTGCACGATCCTGATTTTTTGGTATTATCGATCGATCGATCCGTATCTACTTTTCCCGTGCGCTCTTCTACTGACGTCCTGCCTTGGCTGGCTGAGTTGGCGATGGGTGGAAAGTCCTTTTATGAAGAGGAAGCCGATCTAGGACTCTTGCAAGAACTGGAGACTCTACTGCGAGAACCGGTACATAAGAACCTTCTCGTGCAACACTTCTTCGGCGAATACAAGATATTCGCCATTCTTAAGCTGCTCCGCATGGACACCGTACATAGCGTCAATCCACCCGCCCAAATGGTTGACTTCCGGACCAGGCAAAAGCGAGAAGAGATATTTCCCGTCGTCGGTATTGAAAACCTTGATTTCACCGTCTTTAAGATAGCCTACAAAAAGGCGCTTACCGGCCACAGAGAATGCGTCTGGCGTAACAAAATGGGAACCTGGCACCTGCGCCGACTCAAATGGGACTTCGATCTGCCAGCGCTTGGCAGGATGACTGCTCCAATTGTCGTAGCAGCAAAAGACCGGCCCACTTGTCTTCCAGTCTCGACTATCATTCCGACGTAAAGCCGTGAAACCCGAGAGGTACATCGTGTCCGTCTCAGGAACATATTGCATCCGTTCTACTTCTGCCCCATGCTTCCTGTCGTTAAAGGGCTCCGGCGCTTCATTCACAATCGGATCACTTGCTGAGTATATCGGATTGCCGATAGAATCCAGTCCCTTGCATGGGAAGTGTTTGATGACGTAGCCCCCATTCTGAAGTTTCGGAGATTCTACTGCCTGCCAGACATCACCGCGGACGTCAACGCTCCAGGCAGTGCATCCAACGTTATCGGTGGTAGAGTCCAGTTCGTTGGGCTCCATTCTTCCGTCACCGTTGGCATCTCGCCATATCCAGCCATTTGATCCGGGCTGAGGAGTGGCTACTACAGCATCTGGAAGATGTCTGGTGGAAAACATTGCCGATGCAGCCGTCAGATCGCCTTTACCTGTAAACCGATAGACTTGCAGGTTTCCAGCATTCATATCCAGACCGAACAAGAAACGCTTTCCATTTATGCGCCGCATTAGCACAGACGACAGATTATCAATAAGCCTCGGATTGTGAACTCCGTCAGCAAGAAAACCCACATACCTGGAATCCAGGCCGCTTGGCTTGCTCAGGTCGAGCCGATAGTGGTGAGTTGGAGTATAAACGTCGTTTGGCGATTCCGGATCTATATCTGCGCACGACGTAAACTCTAGACCGTGTAATTCCCAGTTCTGCTTTCCGGTCGGCGTGTACGATTCTAAATACGTGCCGCTCATTTGTGATGCAACATAGATATTGCCGGCTTTATCCACTCCCACGCCTACCGGATCACAAAATTTAAGCGGCCCT
>Ga0302315_10001927_pt1 | contig 20211 bp, 15 predicted proteins | sample III_Palsa_N3_1_FD_200532 | JGI IMG/M metagenome (GOLD analysis project Ga0302315, IMG submission 200532) | Peat permafrost microbial communities from Stordalen Mire near Abisko, Sweden - III_Palsa_N3_1 | ecosystem: Environmental > Terrestrial > Soil > Palsa > Peat permafrost | place: Sweden...
CGGCTCGCGCTCGGTGCCGGAGGTCGGCCTGGCGCGGCTGGTGATCAGCAACCAGGCGCTGATCCTGCGCGCCGACGATCTGCGCTTCTCGCCGGCGGAGGTGGAGCAGTTCTTCGCCGCCTCGCAGGATCTGGCGGTGAGCCGCGAGGAGCTGGCGGCGATCTATTCGCGCACCGAGGGCTGGCCCGCGGCGCTGCAATTGTTCCGGCTGACCCTGGTCAGCCCGCAGGTGCGCAAGTCCCTCGGCGACCTGGACAGCTACCGACCGCGCGAGCTGGCGGAATACCTGGTCGAGAACGTGCTCAGCCTGCAGCCGCCGCGGGTGCAGGAATTCCTGCTGCGCACCTCCCTGCTCAACCGCCTCAGCGCGCCGCTGTGCGACCTGGTCACCGGCTGGACCGATTCGCAGGAGATGCTGCAGCAACTGGAACGTTCCGGCCTGTTCCTGCGCGCGCTCGATTCGGACCTGCACTGGTTCAAGTATCACGCGCTGTTCTCCTCGTTCCTGGCGGAGCAGCAGCGCGCGCAATCCGCCGAAGCGGCGCTGGAAGTGCATCGCCGCGCGGCGAAATGGCATCTGGCGCAGGGCCTGTATGAAGAGGCGGTGCATCATTTCGTCGCCTGCCGCGATTTCGTGCGGGCCACCGACACCATGAATATCTGGGCCTCCAGGCTCAGCGCCGGCGGCCATTTGATCACTATCGAGCACTGGTACGACCAGCTGCCGTTCGAGGAGGTGGCGAAACGCCCGGATCTGGCCATCAAGGTGGCCTACGCCCTGGTGTTCCTGCGCCGCCACCAGAAGCTGCGCCCGATGTTGCAGCTGTTGCAGCGCATCAGCGGCAGCGGCGAGCTGGAAAGAACCACCAATCCGGATGTGCTGCTGTCGATGGCCGCGGTCTGCGCCGACAAGGTTCCGGATGCATTCAACATCATCGAGCGGGTGCGCATCCAGGGCTGGGAGCCCTCCGGCTTCGCCGCGTTCGAGCTGGGAGCGGGCGCGAACCTGGTGGGTTACCGCGATCTGGCCATGGGCGAGGTGGAGCGGGCGCGGCAGCATCTGGCGCTGGCGCGCGCCTACAGCGATCGCGGCGACGCCAGCTTCAGCGGCGGCTACACCGTCGGCCTGACCGGCGTCACCCTGATGATGCAGGGCCAGCTCGATGCCGCGCTGGAAAGTTTCCGCCACGGCATGGCCGAACAGCGCATGCATCTGGATGGCTCGTTCGCCTCGGCGGCGCTGGTGTCCTGTTACATCTGGGCGCTGTACGAAGCCAACGAGCTGGACCTGGTGGAAGCCCTGTTCGCCCAATACCGCGAGGTGATCGCCGACGCGGTGCTGCTCGATTTCCTGGCGGTGGCCTATCTGCCGATGGCGCGCACCCACGATGCGCGCGGCCGTCCGGCCAAGGCCATGGAAGTGCTGGACGAGGCGGAGAGCATCGGCCACGCCAACGGCTGGGAGCGGCTGGTGCGGCTGGTGCAGTGGGAGCGGGTGCGGCGCTGGCTGGTGTCCGGAGCGGTGGAGCGGGCGCAGGCGCTGGCCGCGCACATCCCGCCCGCGGTGGAGCCTTTCGCGGAGAGCTGGCGGCTGTTTTCCGAGGACCTGGAAGGCGAGTCCTTCGGCCATATCCGCCTGGCGATCCATGCGATGGACACCGACACGGCGGCGCAGATCCTGGGTCGCGAGATGGCGCAGCAGCGCGAGCGCATCAACCGGCAGGTCAAGCTGTACCTGTTCGATGCGCTGCTGCAGGAGAAGAAGGGCGCTCACAACGCGGCCCACCGCAGCTTGCGCAAGGCGCTGCAACTGGCGCAGCCGGGCGGCTTCATCCGCAGCTTCATCGACGAAGGCGAGGGCATCCTGCAGCTGCTGCGCGAGGAGTACCAGACCATCATGGAAGGCACCGGTAGCCGTGAGGCCCAGTTCGGCGCCGACCGCAGCTTCGTCGAGCGGATCCTGCAAGCCTCCGGCACCGATCTGAGCCGCGCGCCGGTGGTAGCGGTGCAGCCGCTGGAGGCGCTCACCGATCGCGAGAAGGAAATCCTGATCTTCCTGGCCAACGGCGTATCCAACAAGGAAATGGCCGGCCGTATCTTCGTTTCCGAGAACACGGTCAAATTCCATCTGAAGAACATCTACTCCAAGCTGGCGGTGGCCAACCGGCTGCAAGCGATCAGCGCCGCCCGGCAACTGGGTATCGTCCATTGAGCGCCGCAGGGGTGACGCGCCATGATCCGGCAGCGGCCTGAGCCGGTGCGCAGCCTGCAGGCGCCGCGCGGCATGACCCCGCCGGACCTCGCCGCCGCGGCGCCCCTGCACATCGCCGACTCCTGGCTGCGTTGCCGCGGCATGGGGCTCGACGACAGCTTCAACCCGCAGCCCAATCCGGTGTCCCGCCATGAGCTGCGGCATCTGTTGCAGCGCGACCTGCTGCTGGCGAATGTGGCCGAGCAGGAATTGCGCACGCTGGCGCAAGCCGTGGCCGACACCGATCACGTGGTGCTGCTGGTCGATGACCGGGGGCACATCGTATCCGCAGCCGGGGCGGCGGCATCCCGCGGGCCGGTGCTGCGGCATGCGCGCAGCGGCGTGGATTGCAGCGAAATGCGTTTCGGCACCAACGCCGCCGGCACGGTGCTGGTGGAGCGGCGTCCGCTGCTGGTGCGCCGCCACGAGCATTTCCTGCGCGACATGTGGCATATGGAGTGCCTGGCGGCGCCGATCTTCCGGCCCGGCGGCGAGCTGCTCGGGGTGCTCGATGTTTCCTGCGAAACGCGGCCCCTGGTGCCCGGCCTGATGGAATTGGTGCAGAGCTCGGTGACGCGCATCGAACGGCTGCTGCTGCGCGGGCTGTGCAGTCCCTACATCCTGCGCCTGCATCCACATCCGGGCTGCCTCGGCACGCCGTTCGAGGCCCTGATCGCGCTGGGCGAGGAAGGCCAGATTCTGGGTCTGAACACCTTTGGCGCGCATTTGCTGGGCGTGGCGCAGCAGCAGGCACTGGGGCGTTCCCTGAGTGAATTGCTCGGCACCGATCTTTCCTCGCTCGGCTGCCGTGCCGGCCAGGCGGCGAACCTGCGCACACCGGGCGGCATGAGCCTGTTCGCCACCCTGACGGAAGCGGAGGATCTGGCCGGGCGCCATCGCCCTGCGCTATCGGTACAGCCCGAACCGGCAGCGCCGATTGCACCGCAGCAGGCCGGCCCGGTTGGCGGCGAAATGGTGGAAAAGCTGACGCGGCGCGAGCTGAAAATCCTGCGCCAGCTCGATTCCGGACTCGGCAACCGGGAAATCGCCGAGGCCTTGTTCATTTCCGAAGGCACACTGAAATGGCATCTGCACAATATCTACGGCAAGCTGGCCGCGCGCAGCCGCACCGCCGCCCTGACCCGGGCGCGCGGTCTCGGCCTGCTCGACGCCGCGCCGGACTTGCAGTGAGCGCGATTCGCCAAAACCTTTCTTTCGGTAGGGGCGGCACGCCCCTCCACGGTAAAAACTAGAAAACAGTCGCGTCACGCTGAACCGGAGTGGTGCAGCGGGCGCAGGCTGGCCTTATATAGCGAGGGGATCGTCATGAACAAAATCCGGATAGGCGGAAATTGCGTCCGCCGATTGAAAACTACCCATGCGGGTAGTGGCTTCAAACGGCCGCTTCCCTAGTCTTGAAAAAAATCAGCGCGCCCTATTGGGCTGCGACTACACCAAACGTTCAAGGCGAGGATGGAGGAGACCATCATGCCCACGGCTTCGGCGCATCTGCCGCAAGCATCTGTTGACCGCGTTTGCGGCCATCACCCCGATGGCTGGGCCGCGTTTCACTGTCCCCTCATTTCAGACCGCCTCATCGCCGCATCGCGGATGAGCCGGGCAGTCCTCAGCCGGTAAAGGAGATGCCTGTGGAATTGCTTGTTGCCACCATTGCGCGCTTGACCCGCAGGAATACCGTTGCTACGACCGGACGTGGTGCCTGATATGCATTCACTTCGCTTCCGTATTGCAGCATGGGTCATGGCGCACCGCGGCCTGATGACCCTGGTGTTCGTCGCCATCACCGCCTTCTTCGCTGCCGGCCTGCGCAACGTCGAGCTGAAAACCATCTTTTCCGATCTGCTGCCGAAGAACGACCCCTTCGTGCAGGTGTTCAAGGATCATCCGAATTTCGGTAATCCGCTGACCATCACCCTGATGGTCAAGCACAAGAACGGCGACATCTACAACGCCGAGACGCTGGGCAAGGTCTGGCAGCTGACCCGCGACATCGACCTGGCGCCGGGCGTGGACCATGACCAGATCCTGTCCATCGCCACCGAGAAGGCACGCTACGCCGAAGCGACGCCGGAAGGCATCGACATGCGGCCGCTGATGGAGGATCACGTGCCGGCCACGCCGGAGGAAATCGCCGATTTCCGCCGCCGCGTCGACAAGGCGCCCAATGCACGCGCCTTCCTGATCTCGGGTGACGCCACCTCCACCCTGATCAACGCCACCTTCATCGAGCAGCGCCTGGACTATGGCGAGGCGTTCAAGTTCGTGCATGGCCTGGTGCAGAAATACACCGACGCCGACCATGAGGTCTACATGGCCGGCCAGCCGGCCCTGACCGGCTGGGTCTACGAGTACGAGTCGCAGACCTACATGATCTTCGCGGTCACCCTGGGCGCGCTGGTACTGGCCTTGGGCCTGTACATGCGCAACATCGTCGGCATCGTGACCCCGATCGTGACCAGCCTGGTGGCGGCGATCTGGGGCTTCGGGTTCGTCGGCTGGCTCAAGTCGCCGATCGAGCCGCTGCTGATGGTGGTGCCGCTGCTGCTGGTGGCGCGCTCGTTCTCGCACTGCGTGCAGTTCACCGAGCGCTACTACGAGATCTATTCGCATGTGAAGGACCGCGTCAAGGCGGCCGAGATCACCATGGGCGTGATGATGGCGCCCTCGGTGCTCGGTATCTTCACCGACATCGTCGGCATCTTCCTGATCGCCATTGCCCCGATTCCCGCGATGCAGCGCTTCGCCCTGTTCTGCGGCTTCTGGGCGATCTGGCTGATCCCGACCGGCGTGATCCTGATCTCGCTGCTGCTGGCCTCGCTGCCGGCGCCGAAGAACGTCGATCGCCTGATCGGCAAGGGTGAAACCAGCGGCTTCCACCGCGCCTTCGGGGGGCTGCTGCGCGGCATCGCCAAGCTGTCCTATGGCAAGACCGCCACCGCCACCACCGTGGTGATGGCGATCGTCACCGTGTTCGCCGTATACACGGCGCTGCAGATCAAGATCGGCAATCCGGTGGAAGGCAGCAACCTGCTATGGCCGAACTCCGAGTTCAACCAGGCGGTGCGCGAGATCAACAGTCATTTCCCCGGCGTCAACACGCTCGAGGTGGTGCTCGAGGCCAAGGACCAGAACGATCCGCAGCGCGTCGCGCGCCAGGCCGATACCGTGATCACCATGCTGCGCCTGCAGGGCCTGATGGAGCAGGGCACGGCGCCGCCGCGGGCGACGCTATCCTTCGCCGATTATCTGATGGAAGGCAATCGCCTGTTCGCCGGCGGCAACCCGAAGTGGCTGCCGCTGGACCCCGACAATTCCTCCACCAACGCCGCGGCCACCGCGGTGACCATGGGCACCAGTTCCAAGGCTTTCTCCAACGTCATCGATTTCGACCAGGAGAACTCCACCGTCTCGCTCTGGTACAAGGACAACAAGCAGGAGACCGTGGATGCGGCATTGAAGGCAGCCAAGGTCGCGGTCGACGCGGTGGGTCTGGACCACGACAAGTTCCGCGTGCGCCTGGGCACCGGCACCATCGCGCTGCAGCAGGCGATGAACAACGTGGTGCACGAGTACCACTGGACCATCATCGGCTGCCTCAACCTGGTGATCCTGCTCGGCTGCAGCCTGGCTTACCGCTCCTTCGTCGCCGGCTTCATCCTGCTGATTCCGGTGAATCTGGCCAACTTCATCATCCAGGCCTCGATGCACCTGATGCATATCGGCCTGGATATCAACTCGCTGCTGGTGGCGGCGATCGGCGTCGGCGTCGGCATCGACTACGGCATTTACCTGCTGTCGCGCATCTGCGAGGAATACCACGCGCACGATCACGACTGGGGCCGCACCATCGTCGCCTCGCTGACCACGACCGGCAAGGCGATCATGTTCACCGCCACCATCATGCTGATCGGCATTCTGCCCTGGTATTTCCTGTCCGGCCTGAAATTCATGGCCGACATGGGCCTGCTGCTGGTGCTGACCATGTTGATCAACATGGTGCTGGCGCTGGTGGCCCTGCCGCTGCTGGTGTGGCTGGTCAAGCCCGGCTTCGTCGCCCGCAAGGATCTGTTCGTTGGCGAGGGCGTCGATCTGTCGCAGTTCACCGCCGGGGACGAGTTCAACGAATCCCGCCTGGTGCAAGCCAAGTGAAGCCGGCCATGCGTGAGCCGGCAGTCAATATGCACGATGCATCCGCATTCCCCTCCAGGGCGATGCTGGTGGTCGTTTCCGAAGTGCCTAGAGGAGAAGAGTGATGCGCATACGCAAATACGATGTGGACTACGGACGTCGCGCCCTGCTGCAGAAGGCGGCTCTGGGTGCTGGCGCCGGGGTACTGGCGCCGTTATGGCCGATGATCGCCAGCGGCGACATGAGCAAAGCCTACCCGGACGAACTGACCTCGGTGGAGATGTACAGCAAAGGCAAGGTCAAGACCGGCGACATGCTCACCGCCGCCAACGTCGACGCCGTCAAGGACCTGCTCGACCCCATCACCTACAAACAGGTCAAGGAAATGGGCCGCAAGATCGAGATCGTGTCCACGGTCAAAGATCCCACCATGCTCTACCCCATGGCCTTCCTGGAGACCACCCTCAAGAACAAGGGCAAAGCCAAGCTGGCCGCCGACGGCAACATCGTCGAAGCCTCCAGCGGCAACCCCTGGATCGGCGGCCTGGCCTTCGTCGAACCCAAGACCCCCGAAGAAGCCATCGCCAACCTCACCCTCTCCTGGGGCCGGCACGACTACTGCCAGTACGCCATCCGCCAGTGGGACATCGCCCCCGACGGCGGCCAAGCCTACCAATACGACTTCGTCTGGGCCGAACTGCAAGCCCAGGCCCGGGTCGACGGCACCACCTTCCAGAACAAAAAAGACCTCCTGCGCCTGCAATCGGTCTGGTTCACCGCCCCCCAGGACATCGCCGGCAGCTCCTTCCTCAGCACCTGGTACTACGACCAGCACAAATTCCCCGACCTGTACGGCTACCTGCCCGCCTTCAAGCGCGTGCGCCAGTTCCCCACCAACCAGCGCTTCGAACCCCTGCTGCCCGGCATCACCTGGTTCCTCACCGACGCCTGGGCCGCCGGCGACCCCATGCTCACCTGGGGCAACTACAAGATCGTCGGCCGCCAGCCCATGCTCGGCGCCGTCAGCCAGAACTGGCATGGCGCCAAATCCAACTGGGAAATGGGCGTCCACGGCGGCCCCAAGGGCCAGACCTTCCTCGACAGCAAATTCTCCATGTGCCCGGAATGCATCGTCCTGGAAGCCGAACCCACCGGCTACCCCCGCGCCCCGGTCGGCAAGAAGCGCGTCTGGATCGACGTGCGCAACCAGCAATTCGTCGCCTACATCACCTTCGACAGAAGGGGCGAGATGTGGAAATCCTTCGAACCGGGCTGGTCGCGCTATGAAGACGGCAGCGCGGCGGTCAAGGACGCCAAGGGCAACTCCGACTGGTCCTGGACCTACGTCCACAGCCACGACATCCAGGCCAACCGCATGAGCCGCATCATCCACACCCAGTCCACCACCGGCGGCTACAAGTCCCAGCTCTCCGACAACGGCGTGGATGTCTACAACAAGTACCTCACCAACCAGGCCATCACCAGGCTGGGACAGGCCTAGGGCAAAACCTGGACTTCAAGCTTTTGGGGTGGGCCGGCGCGGCTGCGCGCCGGCCCATTTTTTTTTGCCCGTCCGATTTGCGGTAACGCCGGCTTCAGGCAATCGCCTCGGCATAGTCGGTGCTGCGCGTCAGGTTTTCCCAGCGATCGATGTCGCCCGCCATCTGCGCCAGCTTGATGCGGGCGCGCTGCAGGGCGTCGGAGCCGAGCAGCAGGCGCAGCGGCGGCTGCGGCGCATCCACCAGTTCGAGCAGGGCTTGCGCCGCCAGTTCCGGATCACCGGGCTGCTGGCCATCCAGTTCGCTGAGGCGCTGCACCGTGCGCCCGCTGGTCTGGGCGTAGTCGTCGATGCTGCGGCTGGCAATCTGCAGCGAGCGGGCGGAGTGGAAATCCGTGCGCAGCGCGCCGGGCTCGACGATGCTGACGCGGACGCCCAGCGGTGCCAGCTCCGCCGCCAGGCTTTCCGACATGCCCTCCAGCGCCGCCTTGCTGGCGGCGTAGAGCCCCGATCCCGGCTGCGGCGCCAGGCCGGCGATGGAGGAGATGTAGAGCAAGTGGCCGCTGCGCTGCTCCCGCAGCAGCGGCAGCACCGCCTGGGTCAGGTGGTAGGCGCCGAAGAAGTTGGCGGCGAACAGTTCATAAACTTCCGTGGTGCTGACTTCCTCCACCGCGCCGAGCAGGCCGTAGCCGGCGTTGTTCACCACTACATCGAGCCGCGGGCACAACTGCATGGCGCGGCGCACGGCCGGGCGGATCTGCTCGGGGTCGGATACGTCCAGCGGGATCACATGCAAGCGCGGCGAAGCGGGCAGGTCGCTGCGGCCGTTACGGCTGGTACCGATGACGCGGTCGCCGCGGGCCAGCGCGGCCTCCGCCAGGGCGCGGCCGAGGCCGCGCGAAATCCCCGTAATCAGCCAGTTCCTTGCCGGGTTGTTCATCAGAAGGCTCCTTTCCGTCATGGTGCAGATTCTCGCGGAGCGGAGAACCGGCGGCGATAGCGGATGCTGCTCAATGCTTGCCTATTTCTCCAGAAGGCGGGACTGGGGGCTTGCCTCGCCGCGCCGCCGGTGTAGAGTTTCGCGCATCGCGTTACCGTCGCAACAGCAGGATCCGAAGATGGGTTTTACGATTGAAGCCGCGCGCCTGCACATGGTCGAACTGATCGAGGCCCAGGTGCGCCAGGAAGGCATCAATGCCACCGTCGTGCCCGGCGTGGAGCTGATGCACAGCACGCGCCCGATGAAGCGTACACCGGTGGTGTACGAGCCGGCCATCTCGGTGCTGGTGCAGGGGCGCAAGCGCTGCTACCTGGCCGACCGGGTGTTCACCTACGACCAGAGCAACTACCTGGTCACCTCGGTGCCGATGCCGTTCGAGGCGGAAACCGAGGCCAGCCCCGAACTGCCGCTGTACGGGGTGCGGGTCAAGGTGGAGCTGAGCTGCCTGGCGGAACTGCTGCTGGAAATGGATGACCACCTGCCGGAAGGGCCGCAGACGCCTTGCGGCATCTACGCCACGCCGCTGGATCATGCGCTGAGCAGTGCCGTGGTGCGCCTGCTCGACTGCCTGGCCACCCCGGTCGACGCGCGCATCCTCGGTCCGCAGATCGTGCGCGAGATCGTCTACCGCGTGCTGTGCGGCGAGCAGGGCGCCGCCCTGCGCGCCCTGGCCACGCGCCAGAGTCATTGCGGTCGCATCGGCAAGGTGCTGCGCCATGTCCACGCCAACTATTCCAGCCCGCTCGACGTGGAGAGCATGGCGGACGAGGCCAGCATGAGCCTGTCCGCCTTCCATCATCACTTCAAGGCGGTGACCTCCTGCTCGCCGCTGCAGTATCTCAAGACCATCCGCCTGCACCAGGCGCGCCTGCTGATGGTGCACGAAGGCATGGGCGCCAGCACCGCCGCGCAGCGCGTCGGCTACGAGAGCCCTTCGCAGTTCAGCCGCGAATTCAAGCGCCTGTTCGGCGCCAACCCTTCCACTGAAGCGGCGCGGGTCAGGGCGGCGCTGTAGCGACCCGTGCGGCGGGTTTCGCGCCCGCCGCCTAAGCCGGTGTCGCGCCGTGAATCGGCGCCCGCGCCAGCGCTTCCTCGGCGGTAGGCTCCAGCGGCAGGCCCAGGCTGTTGAGCAGCCCGGCCAGCATCTGGTAGTGGCCGATCAGCAGCACCAGCTCCAGCAGCTTCTTCTCGTCGTAGTGCGCGGCCAGGGCATCCCAGGCCGGTTGCGACAGGATGCGACGCTCCTGCAGTTCGTCCACCGCGCGCAGCAGCGCCGCCTGACGCGGCTCCCAGTCCGGCGCGTCCGCGCCTTGCGCCACGCTGGCGATCTGCCGCGGCGTCAGCCCCACGCGCAGGCCGATGACCACATGCTGGCCCCACTCGTAGCGGCAGCGGCACAGCCAACCCACGCGCAGGATGGCCAACTCGGTATCGCGCCGGTCCAGCCGGCCGAACGGCATCAGCCGCGCGGCAAAGGACAGCCAGGCGCGGAACAGGCGCCAGTGGCGCATCAGCACCAGGAAGATGCCCGGTGGATCACCACGCACGAACAGTCCCAGCGCCCGCGCCACCAGCCATTGCCGGAAACCGGCGCCGCGCAGGGCCAGGGGCGCGATGCGCGATACGGCAGCAGGATGCCAGCCGCCGGGTGGAGCGAGCTGCTCGGACAAAGGGATCGACAAGGGGGTCATCTGCCGCTCCTGCATGGCCTGGTAGGAGCAGCGTAGCGCAAGCGGCCGGGGTTGCCCCGGCCCCGCCAGCGAATTCTCAGGGAACCGGCCCGATCTCCACTTCGATGCCGGAGAGTTCCTCGCTCATCGGGATCTGGCAGGACAGGCGCGAAGCGGGGCGCACCTCGACCAGTTCGGCGATGGCTTCCAGCATCATCTGCTCGTCTTCGCTTTTCGACGGCAGGCGCTCGGCCCAGGATTGGGCAACATAGACATGGCAGGTGCCGCAGGCGCAGGCGCCGCCGCAGGTGCCTTCCACGCCCAGGTTGGCCTCGCGCAGCACTTCCATCAGCGGCCGGCCGCGTTCGGCTTCGAGTTTGTGCGCGGTGCCGTCGCGGTCGGTAGCGAGTACTTCCACAGCCATTTCTTCAACTCTCCAAAACGCGACGCGCGCACGGCCACGGCCGCGCGCGCGTCGTCGATACCAATGTGAACGGCTCAAATCTTGTCGGAGTTTTCCCAGCCCGGGTAGAACTGCTTGAACCACTGGCGGTACTTGATGATCTGGCCGTCGCCGTCGCACAGCAGCGGCTTGGCGCGATACTTCTTGTTGTTCCAGACGATCATGTCCACGCTCTCGAAGCCGGCGCTCTCCTCGCCCTCGGCCTCGCCGATGGAGTGCGCCACCAGGTGCTCGGCGATCGCCCGTTCCTTGCTGCCGGCCGGGTAATCCTTGTGGGTGAAGCTCATGTTCATCTGCGTCTGGTTGCGCGTGATCGGCACCGAGTAGGAAATCATGGTGGCGGTGACGCCGTCCTTGGTGAAGCGCATCACGTTCAGGCCGGGGCCGTACATGTCGCCGATGATGTAGCCCATGCCGATGTTGATCTGCATCTTGTGATCTTCGAAGGTGGCCGTGGTCGGCGGCACGATCGGCGTGCCGTGCAGGTACTTCAGGTGCACGTTGTCGACGCCGTTCTCGGCCACTTCCTGGATCGCGGTGTTGACCGAGCCGCTCCAGCGCCTGGGCTTGACGTGGCCCGGCTCCTCCATCTCGGGGATCGCCGGCAACTCCCACTGCGGGTCGGCCGCTTCGGGGTGATACCAGGCCCAGATCAGGCCGTAGCGTTCCTGCACCGGCAGGGTGCGCAGGATCGGCTGCTTCTTGGTGATCGGCGGCATCACCTTGGCGTAGGGGATGTGTTTGCAGAAGCCTTCGGTGTTGTATTCCCAGTGGTGGAAAGTGCAGCGGATATTGTCGCCCACCACCTTGCCGCCATGGCCCAGGTGCGCGCCCAGGTGCGGGCAATAGGGGTCGGTGATGCCGACCGTGCCGTTCTCGCCGCGGAACATGACCCATTCCTGGTCGAGGAAATTGATGTTCTTCACTTCGCCGGGCTGGATGCTGTCCGAATACCCGGCGAAGAACCAGCCGGTCGGAATCGGGAAGGGATTGCGCTCCAGCCGCTGGGTATCGAGCAGAAGCTGCAATTTGATCGGAGCGTTCATGAATCTGTCCTCTTGAGCGGGTGCCGGCGCGGCCGGCGGCTGGCTGGTTCGGCCGCGATGGGCTCCGTAAAACGGATACAGCGCGGGAGCCTAATCATGAAAGGGGATTTACGCCGCTGCCTCCCAAAAACGTATCTTGCTTTTTTGGGCGAATTGAGGCATTGCTGAATACTTGCTCGGGGCCGTGCGGCATCCGCCGCCCCGCTGAAGCAGCCTTTTTGCCGTATGGCGGCCGTCCCTGCGGGATTCAGTTGCAAAATCAGGTGACGGGGCGCACCACCGGCACGACGTCGTGGAAGTGCGCCATATCCAGCACCACCTCGCCGGTCGGCAGCTGGTCCACCACGTCGATGAAGTCGTGGTCGAACAGCACGTTGCGCGCCGGGTAGGTCTGCCGCGCCACCACCGAGGCGGAAATCGACTCGTCGTAGCCCTTGATGGAGGCGATGAGCATGCCGTTGTCGCGTTCCAGATCGGCCGCGGTGGTGCCCCACAAGGGGCTTTGCTCGTCGATGCGGTGGATCATGCTCCACGACAGGCTGATCACCGGCGTGCTGGCCCGCTCCAGCTGCAGGTCGATGAAGCGCCGCAGGGTCTTGCCGTTGGGCATGAGCGTACGGCGCAGCAGGGTCAGCCGCGCCGAGGCTTCCGCCACCGTGCCGTGCCGCTCGTTGACTACCCGCAGCATCAGGGCGTTGTACTCGTCGTAGGGCGCCACCACCGCCACCCGGCTGAACAGCAGGCGCGAGCGCGGCCGCGAGAAGCGGGTGAAGACCAGGCCGGTGATCACCGCCATGCTCATCAGGCCGAAAATGATTTCGGTGGAAGCCACGATGTGGCCGTAGATGTTGGCCGGACTCATCACGCCGTAGCCGACGGTGGCCAGGGTCTCGATGCTGAAGAAGAAGTGGTCGAGAAACACGCCGGGCCGCGCGTTGTTGATGCAGCCCGGCACCGCGAAATAGGCCAGGGCGAAGCACAGGTTGGCGGTCAGATAGAACGCCACCGCCAGGGCGAAGAATACCGGCCATGAAATGGTCAGCACGATGTAATAGGGGTCGCGCAGGTCGAAGCGGTGCATGCCCAGCTTGATCGCGTCGATATCGCCCAGATGGACGCGGATCGGTCTGCTTTTCATCTGCTCAGTTCCAGTGGTACGGCATAGGCGCGGATACTCGCGTGTTCCGCCGCAATGCTCAAGTTGCCGGCCTTGCCCGGCCCGCTTTCCGGCTGGCGGCCGGCGGCTGACCGGCGGCCAGCACTCCCGCCTCGGCCCTGGCCAGGCGCTCCTCCAGGTATTCGATGAAGCGGCGCACCCGCAGCGGCACGAAGCGCCGGCTCGGGTAGACCGCGTGGATATCCGCCGGCTCGTCGACGTATTGCTCGAGCAGGCTGACCAGTTTGCCTTCGATCAGCTCCTCGGCCACGTCCCAGATGGATTTGCGGGTGATGCCCTCGCCGCGGCAGGCCCAGTCGTACACCAGCTCGCCGCTGTCGCTGGCCAGCGTGCCGCCGATGGTGAGGCTCAACGGGCCTTGCGGCGTGCGAAAGTTCCAGGTGGCGCTATTGCGCCCGGGACGTAGCAGGGCGATGCAGCGGTGCTGCCCCAGGTCCGCCGGGGTGCGCGGCCGGCCGTGTTTTTTCAGGTAAGCGGGTGAGGCGACCAGCACCATGTGGCTATTGGCCACGCGGCGGGCGATGAGGCTGGAGTCCTGCGGCTGGCCGATGCGCACCGCCAGGTCGAAGCCGCCGCTCATCAGGTCCACCACCTCGTCGTTCTGGTGCAGGTTCACCGCCACCTGCGGATGCGCGCGGGCGAAGTCCGCCGCCAGCGGCCCCAGCCAGCGTCGGCCGAAGGCGTGGGTGGCGGTGATGCGCAGCGTGCCCTGCACCGCGGCGTGCTCGCCGGAAGCGGCCACTGCGGCCTCCTGCAATTGCCCCAGCAGCGGCGCGACGCGTTCGTAATAAATCGCCCCCTCCTCGGTCAGGCCCAGCCGCCGCGAGCTGCGCTGCAGCAGGCGTACGCCGAGGCAGTGCTCCAGCCGGGTCAGGCGCTTGCTCGCCACCGCCGGAGAGATCTTCAGGGTGCGGCCGGCGGCGGACAGGCTACCCGCCGCCACGGCATGCACGAACAGCATCAGGTCGGGCAGTTCCACCGATTCGCAGGCCATGGCGTTTCTCGTGGGTTTCGGGGCGGGAAGGCTGATCCTCAGCTTAGCCATGCCGGCCGCCATCTTCAACAGTACGGAAAAGATGGTTTATCGGAAAGATGGATTCTCTTCTGAATCGGAAAGGATCATGCTGCGCAGCCTGAAAAATCCCATTCCGCCCATTGCCCGGGAGCGCCGTGAACACCAGTGCCAAATCGTTTCCCCTGCCGTTGCTCGCCCTGGCGCTCGCCGCCTTCGGCATCGGCACCGCCGAATTCATCATCATGGGCCTCCTGCCGGAGGTTGCCGCCGATCTGCGCGTCAGCATCCCCTCGGCCGGCCTGCTGGTCACCGGCTATGCCCTGGGCGTGGCCATCGGCGCGCCGATCCTCGCCATCGTCACTTCCGCCATGCCGCGCAAGCTGGCGCTGATGGGCCTGATGGGCCTGTTCATCCTCGGCAATGTGCTGTCGGCGCTGGCGCCGGGCTATGACTGGCTGCTGGCGGCGCGCGTGGTGGCGGCGTTCTGCCACGGCGCCTTCTTCGGCATCGGCGCCGTCGTCGCAGCCAGCCTGGTGCCCGCCAACAAACAGGCGCAGGCCATCGCCCTGATGTTTACCGGCCTGACCCTGGCCAATGTGCTGGGCGTCCCCGCCGGCACCGCGCTGGGGCAGGCGGCCGGCTGGCGCGCCGCCTTCTGGGCGGTGAGCGCGATCGGCGTGCTGGCTTTCGCCGCCGTGGCGGCCTTCGTGCCGGCGAAACTGCCGATGCCGAAAACCCGGCTGATGCACGAGTTCGCGGTGCTGCGCCAGCCGCAGGTGTGGATCGCCCTGGGCATGACGGTGCTGGGCTTCGGCGGCGTGTTCACTGTGTTCACCTATATCGCGCCGATCCTGGAGCAGGTGACCAAGGTTTCGCCGCATGCGGTCACCGGCATCCTGCTGCTGTTCGGCGCCGGCCTCACCGTGGGCAACACCCTCGGCGGCAAGCTGGCGGACTGGAAACTGATGCCGGCGCTGATGGGCATCCTCGGCGGACTGGCGCTGGTGCTGGTGGCGTTCTCCTGGACCAGCCGCATGGCACTGCCGGCCATGATCACCGTGTTCGTGTGGGGCGTGTTCGCCTTCGCCACCGTGCCGCCGCTGCAGATGCGCGTGGTGGCCAAGGCGGTGCAGGCGCCGAATCTCGCCTCCACCCTCAACATCGGCGCCTTCAACCTGGGCAATGCCCTGGGCGCCTGGCTCGGCGGCGTGGTCATCACCCAGGGCGCGCCGCTGACCGCGCTGCCCTTTGCCGGCGCGGCGGTGACGCTGGCCGGTCTTGGTCTGACTATGTGGTCGGCGCTGCTCGACCGCAGGCCGGCGCAGCAGACGGCAGCCGCGGCGGAGCCGCTGTGCGAATCCCAATGAACCAGCGATCCTTTCCGGAGCAGCACAAATGAGCGAGAGCAAAGTGGCGCTGGTGGTCGGCGCGCAGGGCGTGATCGGCCGCAATCTCATCGCGCATCTGCAGGCATTGGGCGACTGGGAAGTGATCGGCCTGTCGCGGCGCGGCGGTGAAAGCGCCGGCCGGTCGCGCCACATCGCGGTGGACCTGCTCGATGCGCCGCAGGCGTGCGAGCGGCTCGGCGGCCTGCGTGAGGTCACGCACATCTTCTATGCCGCCTACCAGGACCGGCCCAGCTGGGCCGAACTGGTGCCGCCCAACCTGGCCATGCTGGTCAACGTGGTGGAGGCGGTCGAGCCGGCGGCGGCCGGCCTGCGCCACATCAGCCTGATGCAGGGCTACAAGGTCTACGGCGCGCACCTGGGCCCGTTCAAGACACCGGCGCGCGAGACCGATGCCGGGCACATGCCGCCGGAGTTCAATGTCGACCAGCAGGATTTCCTGGAGCGGCGGCAGAAGGGCAAGGCCTGGAACTGGTCGGCGATCCGCCCCGCGGTGGTCGGCGGCTTCGCCCTCGGCAACCCGATGAACCTGGCCATGGTCATCGCCATCTATGCCTCGATCTCGAAAGAGCTGGGCCTGCCGCTGCGTTTTCCGGGCAAGCCCGGGGCCTACGACAAGCTGCTGGAAATGACCGATGCCGGCCTGCTGGCCAAGGCGACGGTGTGGGCTGCCACCGATCCGCGCTGCGCCAACCAGGCTTTCAACATCAACAACGGCGACCTGTTCCGCTGGAGCGAGCTGTGGCCGAAGATTGCCCGCTGGTTCGAGCTGGACACGGCGCCGCCGCTGCCGATGTCGCTGAATGTGGTGATGGCCGACAAGGAGCCGCTGTGGCGGTCCATGATCGAAAAGCATGGCTTGCAGGCGACTCCCTACAAGGATGTTTCCTCCTGGGGCTTCGGCGACTTCGTCTTTTCCTGGGACTACGACCTGTTCGCCGACGGCTCCAAGGCGCGGCGCTTCGGCTTCCATGAATACGTCGAGACCGAGGCGATGCTGCTGGGGCTGTTCGAGGATCTGCGGCGGCGCCGGATCATTCCCTGATGGCGCCAGCATAGAGCGTTGCGTTCATGGCGAGCAGCAAGTGTAGGTTGGGGTGAGCGCAGCGAACCCCAACGTCTTCGGCTCAGGTCATAACGTTGGGGTTCGCTGCCCTCACCCCAACCTACCGGAACTGTTCGAGGCCCTGCGCCGGCGGCGCTGCCGCACGATGGCGCCGGCGTAGAGCGCCGCGTTCATGGTGAGCAGCGCGGCGGCCAGTGACACCTGGTCCGTGGGCTCCAGGCCGGCTGGATAGATCACCGGGATCAGATAGTGATCAATGAAGCCGCCGCTATAGCCGGCCTCGCCCGCCAGCGCGCGGAAGTGGTTTTCCAGCGGCGTCAGCGGGCAGATGCGGTGCGACACTTCGATCCACACACCCCAGGCCCAGGCGGGCGCGTGCAGCCAGGCCCAGCGCAGGCGGTACAGCACCAGCCAGCCGCCGAGGATGACGAAGAGGATGAAGCCGAGGTGGAACACCACCACGGCATTGGCGGCGAAGTGGGGAAACATGGCTCCTGCAGCTTAACCCAGGCCGGACCCCGGCCAAATCCGGCCCGGTTGGTTCATGCGTGACCACCAGCCACATGCCCGCCAAATAGGACACGCGGTGCCGGCCTGTACCAAGACGGATCATGCGAAGCCCCCGTTGGCGGGGGCTTGGTTGAGACAGAAGTCAGGTACTGGCGAGCTGCGCCGTATCCACCGGCAGCTTGCGCAGGCGCTTGCCGGTGGCGGCATGGATGGCGTTGAGCACGGCCGGGGCGAGGGCGGCGGTGCCGGGTTCGCCGATGCCGCCGGGGGCTTCGGCGCTGGGCAGCAGGTAGACCTCCACCAGCGGCGCCTGGTTCATGCGCAGCATCTGGTAGTTGTGGAAATTGCTCTGCTGCACGCGGCCGTTTTCCAGCGTGATCTGGCCGTACAGTACGGCGGTGATGCCGAAGATGATGCCGCCTTCCATCTGCGCCCGCACCGTATCCGGGTTGACGGTATAGCCGCAGTCCACGGCGCAGACCACGCGCTGTACGCGCAGGCTGCCGTCCTTGTCCACCGCCACTTCCGCCACCTGCGAGACGTAGGAGCCGAAAGCGAATTGCACTGATACGCCGCGGCCGCTGCCGGCCGGCATGGGCTTGCCCCAGCCGGCCTTCTCCGCGGCCAGGTTCATCACCGCCAGGGCGCGCGGCGACTTGCCGAGCAGGGCGCGGCGGTAATCCAGCGGATCCTTGCCGGCTTTGTTGGCCAGCTCGTCGATGAAGCTCTCCACCACATAGATGTTGTGGGTGGGGCCGACGCCGCGCCAGAACGCGGTGGGAATGCCCGGCGGCTCATGGCGCACGTAGTCGACGTGGCGGTTGGGAATGTCGTAGATGGTTTCGGCCGCGCCTTCTACCGCGTCCGGATCGGGCTCGCCCGGCTTGATCGCGCCGGGAATGAAGCGCGCGATGATGGATGAGCCGACGATGCGATGGCTCCAGGCTACCGGCATGCCCTTGTCGTCCAGCGCCGCGCTGAGCTTGTCGTAGTAGTACGGCCGGTACATGTCGTGCTGCACGTCCTCCTCGCGTGTCCACACCACTTTCACCGGACCGTCCACCTGTTTGGCGATCTGCACCGCCTGCATCACGTAATCCACTTCCAGGCGCCGGCCGAAGCCGCCGCCGAGCAGGTGGTTGTGCACCCGCACTTTTTCCAGCGGCAGGCCGGTGATCTTGGAAGCGACCAGCTGCGCTACGCTGATCACCTGAGTGCCGGTCCAGATGTCGCAACCGTCCTTGGTCACCTGTACGGTGCAGTTCATCGGCTCCATGGTGGCGTGGGCCAGGAACGGCGCTTGATACACCGCATCGACTTTGGTCGGCGCGGCAGCCGCGGCCTTGGTCACGTCGCCCTCGTTCTTGGCGATGGCGAGAGCATCGGCGGCGGGCTGCTCCGCGGCCTGTGCCATCTGCGCCACGATGTCGTCGGTCTTGAGCCTGGCGTTGGGGCCTTCGTCCCACTGGATGTCGAGCGCGGCCAGACCCTGCTTGGCCGCCCACATGTGATCGGCCACCACCGCCACGGCATTGTCCAGCGCCACCACCTGGTGCACGCCCGGCGTCGCCCTGGCCTTGGCTTCGTCGAATTTCACCGGCTTGCCGCCGAACACCGGGCAGGCGGCGACGGTCGCGATCTTCATGCCGGGCAGTCGCGCGTCGATGCCGAACTGCGCCTTGCCGTTGAGCTTGTCCGGCGTGTCCAGGCGCTTCGCCGGCGTGCCGATCAGCTTGAAGTCCTTGGGATCCTTCAGCGCCACCTTGTCCGGCAGCGGCAGCTTCGCCGCCGCGTCGGCCAGCGCGCCGTACTTCAGCTTGCGGCCAGTGGCCGCGTGGATCACCTCGCCGCGTTCGGCATGGCAAGCTGCCGGGTCCACTTTCCAGTGCTGCGCGGCGGCGGTGATCAGCATGCTGCGCGCGCTGGCGCCGGCCTGGCGCAGCGGCACCCAGTAGGCGCGCACCGAGGTGCTGCCGCCGGTGATCTGCACGCCGAACAGCGGGTTGCCGTAGAGCTTGTTGTCGGGCGGCGCATGCTCCAGCGTGACCTGCTCCAGCGGCACCTCCAGTTCCTCGGCGATGAGCATGGGCATGGAGGTATAGGTGCCCTGGCCCATCTCCACCTGGCTCATCACCAGGGTGACGCGGCCATCGCGGCCGATGCGCACGAAGGCATTGGGCGTGAACTCCGCCGCGTCCTTGCCGGCGGCTTCGGCCCCGCCCATCAGGCCCGGCAGGCCGATGCCGATGAGCAGGCCGCCGCCGGCCGCGGCCCCGGCCTTGAGGAAGGCGCGGCGGCTCAGCCCGGCGGGGAGCGAGCGTTCAATCATCCGTTCGAAACCCATGATCAGGCCCCTCCGGCGGCGTTGTGCGCGGGAGCTGCGCCTTGCGCGTTCTGCGCCGCCTGCTTGATGGCGGCGCGGATGCGCACATAGGTGCCGCATCGGCAGATATTGCCGGACATGGCGTTGTCGATGTCCTCGTCGCTGGGGTGCGGGTTGCCCGCCAGCAGGGCCGAGGCCGACATGATCTGGCCGGACTGGCAGTAGCCGCACTGCACCACTTCCAGGTCGCGCCAGGCTTCCTGGATGTGCTTGCCCGCGGGGGTGCTGCCGATCGCCTCGATGGTGGTGATCTTCTTGCCGGCGAGGGCCGCCACCGGGGTGACGCAGGAGCGGGTAGGCTGGCCGTCAACCTGCACGGTGCAGGCGCCGCACAGGGCCATGCCGCAGCCGAACTTGGTGCCGGTCATGCCCAGCACGTCGCGCAGGGTCCACAGCAGGGGTGTGTCGGGCGTGACGTCCGCCTGATGAATCTGGCCGTTGATGTTGAGCGTGATCATGCGGATTCCCCGTGGATACGAAGAGCGGCCCCGGCGGACATCGGCGAAGACTCCAGCCAGATGTGCGGAGGAGTGATGCGGTCACCCTATCTTAGCCCCCTCCGGCCGAAGCGGGAACA
>Ga0302315_10001935_pt1 | contig 20158 bp, 17 predicted proteins | sample III_Palsa_N3_1_FD_200532 | JGI IMG/M metagenome (GOLD analysis project Ga0302315, IMG submission 200532) | Peat permafrost microbial communities from Stordalen Mire near Abisko, Sweden - III_Palsa_N3_1 | ecosystem: Environmental > Terrestrial > Soil > Palsa > Peat permafrost | place: Sweden...
ATGTTATATCGGATGCCCAGATGGCGGAATCGGTAGACGCGCTGGTCTCAAACACCTGTGGTCGCAAGGCCGTGCCGGTTCGACCCCGGCTCTGGGTACAAAGCCTCGATACGAAAGTATCGGGGCTTTGTTGTTTAATTATAACCTTTTGCATAAATTTGGGGTAGTTGTAAAGCTAATTATGAAAAATAAAAAGCAAATATTTGACCATGCTGAATTGGCGCTTTTAAAGGAAGGGTTAAACCGGACCTATAAAGAACGCTTTGAAATGGCTACCCGGTTGTTTAAGGTGCAACAAACTATGACTAAAGCCTCGATATCTCATAAACCCTTTATTAACAAATAATTTTTGTGGATATTTTTGATGAAGAAATCCTAAATTTCTGGAAGGCCCTTCAAACCCATAATGTAAAATATATACTTATAGGGGGCTATGCAATCAATTTTCATGGATATCAGCGTTTTACTGGTGATTTAGATATATGGCTCCAAGACACGTTAGAAAACAGGCAGGCTTTACGAAAGGCTTTTATAAATTGCAATATGGGTGATTACCCGATGATTGAGACTATGCAGTTTGTGCCCGGCTGGACGGAGTTCCATTTGAACAATAATCTTCGCCTGGATATACTTACAGATATGAAAGGACTTGAGGGTTATACTTTTGATGAATGCTTACAAATGGCATCGATAGCTGACATTGAGCATGTAAATATTCCATTCCTTCATATTAATCAGCTAATTAAAAATAAAAAAACGGTTAATCGTCCCAAGGATAAAATCGATGTATTGGCCCTTGAGCAAATACGTAAATTAAGAGATGATACTTAATAGAAAGGGTGTGCCGGTTCGACCCCGGCTCTGGGTACGGAGCCTCGATATGAAAGTATCGGGGCTTTGTTGTTTTATAAATCCTAAGTAAAAACAGTTCAATATAATATGGGTTGATTCACAGTATTGCGTTTACTGATAATATTACGATTGCTTTAAAATAGAAAAAAATAATTTTTTAAAGCTTAATTTCAGGGCTTTACTGTTTTGCAAGCTAAATTGTTTTACTACACCTATCCTGCCTTCAAATGAAAAATTTATATTGCATTAAATTGTAAACCTGATTCAAATCAAAACCTGTTATAATGTTAAGCCGTTACAAGCTCCTGTTTGTTATCATAAGCTGTTTAATGTCGCTGGCGGCATCGGCACAAAATAAAATTTTAACCAAAACACTGGTTGCTGAAATTGATAGCTTCAACAACCGCTCACCTGCCGAAAAAGTTTTTTTGCAGACAGACCGGCCCTATTATTCAACCAACGATACTGTTTGGCTGAAGGCCTGGGTGCTTGATGCCGCGCTCGGTTACTCCAAACAAAGTGGCTTGTTATATATCGAATTAATAGACGATACCGGAAAGCTGGTTATAAGCCAGTCGATGCCGGTGAGATTTGGGATAAGTTTTGGGCAAATGATATTGGATGATAAAAGCGTTGCCGAAGGCAGTTACACCTTGCGCGCATATACTAACTGGATGCAGAACCAGGGTGAGCAAAGTTTATTTTCTAAGCAAATTTATATCAGTAACACAAGCGATGATGCCTGGCTGGTAAGCAGCGATAGCAAATTAACCAAAAAACAAGGCAACGATAATATACAAGCTGTTTTAAAGCTCACCAATACAAATAACAACCCCATACGGTTAAGAGAGATGCAGCTGCGCATAAAGAACGGCGACAGAACACTCAGCAAGGATAATGTACAAACCGATATTGCCGGGAAACTTGATATTAATTTTAACCTGCCGGAGAAAGTTGACAGCAAACACCTGTATATTATAGTGCAGGATATGCACAAAGGCGAAATTAGCCGGAAGCTTACTATACCGGTATCCATTGATTGCCCTGAGAAAGTTGATGTACAGTTTTTGCCTGAAAGTGGTCAACTTGTTGCAGATTTGCCAACGCGTATAGGCTTTAAGGCGGTTAGCGAAGATGGTAAAGGTGCCGATATAAGTGGTGACGTTATTGACAGTAAAGGCGTAATAATAACTACATTCAAATCGCAGCATAATGGCATAGGGAGCTTTGATCTTACGCCCAGTGCGGGCGTAATCTATTCCGCTAAAATAATATTACCCGGTGGCGGTTTTAACATTTATCCGCTTCCACAAATTAAGGCAGAGGGTATAAATATGCACATCAGCAATTTTATGGGCAGGGATTCATTGTTGATGACGATAAATGCCAGCCCGGAAATTTTAAATACCAGCGATGTTTATTCACTCATAGCACAGTCTGCCGGTAAGGTTTGTTATGCGGGTAACCTGTCATTTAACGGCGAAGCTATACGCGGGGCCATCAGTAAAGATCGCTTTGTGAGCGGCATAACAAGGTTCACGCTGTTTAATTCAAATAAGGTACCAATTGCCGAAAGGTTAGTTTATATTGATCACCATGATGAATTGCACATTGATCTGAATACCAATAAACCGTCTTATCAGCCTAAAGATAGTATCGCATTGCAGCTTAAAGTAACCGACAATAATAACAGGCCGGTAACAGGCAGTTTTTCGTTTGCTGTTACCGACAAAGAGCAGGTAAAAGCCGACAGCAGCAATATGCCCGACATTAAAAGCTATATGCTGCTATGTGGCGATCTGAAAGGCACCGTTGAAGATCCCGGTTATTATTTTGACAGCCGGAATGTGGACAAAGATGAGGCACTCGACAACCTGTTGATTACGCAGGGCTGGGTTGGCTATGACTGGAAGGATGTATTCAACCCGAACTACAAGCTGCCATTTAAGCCGGAGCCCGAGATAGAAGTTGCAGGGCAGGTCAGCAGGGTTGGCAACAAGCAACTGGGTGGTTTATCGGTGGCGCTCATATCTACAAAAAGGCCAGTGTTGCTAAGGGATACCATAAGTGATGCCAACGGCCGCTTTGTTTTTAAAAACCTGCCGCGTATTGATACCGCTAACTTTATGGTACAGGTAAAAGATAATAAAGGCAAAATGTTTGAAGCCAACGTTAGTGTTGATGAATTTAAACCGGCTAAAATAACACGGCTGAATGCCGAACCGCTCAAACCCTGGTATGTAAATACCGATAGCATTTTGCTTAATTATATGAAGCAAAACCAGGCTTATAGTAAAGAAATATATAAAACACAATATCCCGCAGGCACAAGGCAACTAAAAGAAGTGATCATAAAAGGTTTAAAAACAGTAAAAGGCTCGCATTTTTTTGCTGGCTATGGCGCTGTGCCCGATGTGGTATTGGATGAGGCCGATATGAGAAAAGCCAACAAAATGACGATTGAAGAATTACTTATCCACCAGGTAAAAGGGTTTATCGCCGCAGAACCATACCCATGCAATGGCTTTCCCACAAGCCTTGAATATACTGTTGGCTGTAACCCTATTGTGTTTTTTATTGATGGGTTTGCTGTGGATGAATTTTATGTTCCGCAGCCCGGGTTTTCCGACCATCATGATTATATTAAAAGCTTTATAGGTGAGCTTACAGCTGAAGATGTGCGGGGCATAGAAGAAAAGGACGAAAAGGAATATTCTATTATAGAAATAACCACCTGGAGTGGTAACGGCGCTTTTATGAAACGCGCCCATGGCCGTTATTTATACCGCCCTATGCCGGTTACCTGGCCAAAACAGTTTTACAAACCAAAATATACGGCCAAAAACAACAATCCATTAGCCGACCTGCGCCCTACTGTTTACTGGGAACCAAATATTATTACAGATACTGCCGGAAAAGCCACCGTTTGGTTTTACGCCAAAGGCAAACCCGGGGTTTATTCAGGTATTTTGCAGGGAAGTGATCTTAATGGAAATATTGGGGTTGGAAAGATAACTGTCAACGTAAAATAAAATATTGCCGCTCAATACTATTTCAGCAAACATAAAATAATCATTTTCTTTATTTGCGTGTAGCCTCTTCAATACTATCCCACATGGCATCCGGCACCATTTCTAAGGCATTAAACTGGCCTGCGCCCTGTAACCATTCGCCGCCATCAATGGTGATCACCTCGCCATTAATATATCCCGAAAAATCAGACACCAAAAAAGCGGCAAGGTTAGCCAGTTCCTGATGTTCGCCCACACGCTTAAGGGGAACGCGGTTCCTGAAATCGAACTTTTTAGCCATTTCGCCAGGCAGTAACTTATCCCATGCCCCTTTTGTTGGGAACGGCCCCGGTGCAATAGCATTTGTACGTATGCCATGCCTGCCCCACTCTACTGCTAACGAGCGTGTCATAGCTAAAACACCACCCTTAGCGCATGCCGATGGCACTACGTAGGCAGAACCGGTAAAAGCATAAGTGGTAACAATATTTAATATATTACCCTGTATTTTTTCCTTTATCCAGTACTTTCCCAAAGCCAGCGAGCAATTGGCCGAGCCTTTCAAAACAATATCAATAACTGCTGAAAATGCGTTTGCCGATAAACGTTCCGTAGGCGAAATAAAGTTGCCGGCAGCATTATTCAGCAATACATCAACCTTGCCAAAAGCAGCTATAGCTTGCTGCAGCATCTTCTCAACTTCTTCGTATTTCCGAACATCGCAGGCTACGGCAATAACTTTTCCGCCTGTTTCTGCTTGCATTTCATCAGCCGTTTGCTGCAGCACATCCATTTTACGGCTGGTAATGATCAAATTAGCTCCTAATTTTAAAAAATAAGTACCCATCGACCTGCCCAGCCCGGTTCCGCCACCTGTAATAATAATGGTTTTTCCTTTTAGGGCATCATCTCTCAGCATACCACTATAGTTGCCCGCTGTGTTTGTATCCATGATATTGATTAATTAGGTATTTTTTGATTTTAAGTTTTGGATGATCATTTGCAAACCTTTGCGTGTAGCAGGTGCCCACCATTGTTCCAGCATACGGTTCAAATTAGCGCTCTGGTCTGATTTTAGCTTGCTGATGATATCTTTACGCAGGTTCATCTTGCTCATGCTCCAGGTAACCGGATTGAGCTGCATGTAAGCCCTTATCTTTTTCTCGGCTGCGGTCAATACATCTTCTGCAGCGCTTGTTTCGTCTATTAAACCGGCCTGCAATGCTTCGCTAACGTTTAATAATTTGCCTTCTATCAAATATTGATAGGCTTTACGCTGCCCAAGCCAAAATGCATATAAATTAAAAATGCTATCGGGTACTATTATACCTACAGGTATTTCGTTTAAGCCGATAATGAACGGCCCTTCGGCCATCACCCTGTAATCGCAACATAACACCAGCACACAGCCACCCGCAGGGCTATGGCCATTTATAGCAGCAACTAATGGCTTTTTAAATGAGGCTAAAGCGCCCGGTAGCGCCAGGAAATCAGTCCAGAAATCCCTGATCTGTTCCTCATTATAATCATAAGCTTCGATCAGGTCGATGCCTGACGAAAAAAAGCCGGGTTTTCCTGTTATAATAAGGCCGCCAACGTTATCATCCTCTTCCATATCCTTTACACATGCCAGCAAATCCTTTATCATTTGATGGTTAATAGGATTTGAGCGGCCCCTGTCGAGGCTTACAACGGCCAGCCTGTTGTTCATACTTACTTGAATCGTGCTCATTATTTTTCCGGATGGGTTAGTTTGCCAGGGAATGGCTTTCATTTGTTTCGCCCGAATACATTCTTTCTATCGCTGCATCATATTTTTCCATGATAACTTTACGCTTCATTTTCCCTGTAGGCGTAAGCTCGCCGCTATCTACCGACCATTCATCAGCCAGCAACAATACTTTCTTCACTTGCTCTACATGGTTAAATTCAGGGTTAAACTCATCTATTACCGACTGGAACAAGGCGATCACCCTTGCATCTTTAATAACTTGGTCATGGGAGCTAAAAGGAATATCGTTTTGTTTGCACCAGGGTAATAAATTGGTAAATGAGGGTACAATTAGTGCCGCAGTAAATTTCTTGCCTGCGCCTACCACCATCATTTGTTCAATAAAATGATTTTCCTTCATTTTATTTTCGATGGGCATCGGCGCCACATATTTGCCTCCCGATGTTTTGAAAATTTCCTTTTTACGGTCTGTTATTTTCAAAAACCCCTCGTCGTCCAGTTCACCGATATCGCCTGTATGAAACCAACCGTCTACCAGCACTTCTGCCGTTAGCTCAGGATTTTTATAATAGCCTAACATCACATTCGGGCCTTTACAAAGTATTTCGCCGTCGTCGGCTATCTTAACCTGCACTTTATCCAATAAAAGGCCTACTGTACCTAATTTTCTACCATTTAAGTTGTATTGATTGACTGAAATTACCGGCGATGTTTCTGTAAGGCCATAGCCCTCCAAAATAACCATATTGGCGGCGGTAAATATCTTTTCGAGTTTTATAGGGCATGCTGAACTACCCAAAACTATCGCTTTTAAATTTCCACCTATAGCGGCGCGCCATTTACAATAAACCAGTTTATCGGCTATGGCTAATTTTAGTTTATACCATGCGCTTGTGTTTTCAATCTCGAATTGTTCGGCTACTTTAACCGACCATAAGAAGATCTTCTTTTTTGCGCCGGATAGTTTTTGCCCTTCGGCCATTATGCGCTCAAATATTTTTTCGAGTAAACGCGGTACGGCGGTAAAAATATAAGGTTTAACTTCGCGTACATTGGCGCCAATGGTATCCATGTTTTCTGCATACGAAATGGAAAAACCATAGAAAAGGTAGATATAAGTACACATTTTTTCGAAAATGTGGTTCAAAGGCAAAAAGCTAAAAGCGCGTTTATCGGCTATCGGGATCTGCGAAAGGATATCTCCGGAAGCAATTACATTGCTCATGATATTTTTATGGCTCAGCATAACCCCCTTGGGCCTGCCTGTGGTGCCCGAAGTGTAGATGATGGTTGTCACATCCTCTTCGTCGATAGTATCGCTTATAGCGGCTAATTTTTGCTCATAGCCCACTGGTAAAGCTTTTAGTAGTTCAGTCCAGTGTGGGCAGCCGGGCACAGTTTCAAATGTAAAAACCCCTTTTAACGACGGGATATTAGGGCGTACAATATTTACTTTATCGCATAACTCCTTATCACTAACAAATATGTATTTAACCCCGGCTTCATTTAGTATCTGCTCTATCTCTTTTGTGCTGGTATTCGGGTATAAAGGCACTAATACGGCGCCGGTTTGCTGCACGGCCAGGTCAACCATCACCCATTCAGGTCGCCCGTTACTGATGAGCCCTATCTTATCCCTGCCCTCAACGGTATTATCACCTGTAGAAATACCCATATCCAGCAAAGCTATGGCTAGCTGGTAAACCATGGTATGAACTTCCTGTGTGCTATATGATTTCCATTCGCCGCCAACCTTAGCACTTAAGAAATCGACCCGGGGCGTTTTAGCCTGGGTAGCCATACAATCAAATAATCTTGCCGATGTTTCCATTGTGCCTGGTATAATTTATTATAACATTTCAAATATTCCCGCGGCACCTTGCCCGGTTCCTACACACATAGTAACCATACCGTATTTTTTATCACGCCTTTTCAGCTCATTAAATAGCTGAACAGAAAGCTTGGCCCCGCTGCAACCCAGCGGATGGCCAAGCGCTATGGCACCGCCATTTACGTTGATGAGGTTCGGATCAAGATCCAAACTCTTAATAACTGCTAACGACTGCGATGCAAAAGCCTCGTTTAATTCAAACAAGTCAATATCCTGTTGTTTCATCCCGGCCATTTTAAGCACTTTGGGGATAGCAACCAATGGCCCTATGCCCATTATTCTCGGCGGTACGCCAACAACGGCGTAATTTACTAAACGCGCAATTGGTTCAAGCTTATTTGCTTTCATAAAACGCTCGCTCACTACCATTACAAAGGCTGCCCCATCGCTTGTTTGCGACGAGTTGCCAGCGGTTACTACACCTTTGGCATCAAATACAGGCCTGAGTTTTGATAAAGCATCTATGGATGTATCGCCGCGCGGACCTTCATCAGTATCTACCTTAAATTCCCGTTTCTTTTTTTTGCCGCTTTCATCAACATAAATTTCGGTGATGTTTACAGGTACAATTTCGTCCTTAAATTTACCTTCTTTAATAGCGTTTATGGCTTTTTGATGCGAATTATAGGCAAACTGATCCTGCTCTTCACGGCCGATTTTGTATTCTTTTGCTACAGCCTCGGCAGTTAAACCCATCCCCCAGTAATAATCAGGATGGGCAAGCGCTACATCGGCGTTAGGTACAATGCGCCAGCCACCCATCGGTATAAGGCTCATGCTTTCAACCCCGCCTGCTATAATACAATCGGCAATACCGGCATGTATTTTTGCTGACGCGATGGCAATTGTTTCCAACCCTGAAGCGCAATAACGGTTCACCGTCATACCAGGTACTTTATCTGTATCGAGTGCTATGAGTGAAATTAAGCGGGCAACATTTAGGCCCTGCTCTGCTTCGGGCGTGGCATTGCCTACAATTACATCCTCAATCTCATCTTTATCTACATTCGGTACCGATGCCATCAGGTGTTTAATAACATCTGCGGCCAGTGTGTCGGGCCGGGTAAACCTAAAGCCACCACGGGTAGCTTTCCCAACTGCGCTGCGGCTGGCCGCTACTATATATGCGTTCATATCTTTTTTATATTTATTAGCCCCACCTAAATCCTCCCCGGTAGGGAGGATTTTGAATTGTAATTTTTTTAAGTCTCCCCTACCGGGGGAGATTTAGAGGGGGCCTAGTTTCTTAACACTTTTCCGCCTGTTAATATGGATTGTATGCGCTCCAGCGTTTTACGTTCTGTACACAGCGATACAAAGGCCTCTCTTTCCAGCCCCAGCAAATATTCCTCGCTTACGATGGATGGTTGTGATAAGTCGCCGCCGGAAAGTACGTATGCCAGCTTTTGAGATATCTTAACATCATGCTCGCTGATATAGTTACCGCTATACATGGTATTAGCGCCCACATAACCCAGGCCTAAAGCCTGTTTGCCCAATACCCTTATATCCGTACGCTGCACGGGTTGTACATAACCTTCATCGGCCAGTTGCAGGCAATGCTGTTTGGCTTCGGCCAGTAACCTGTTACGCGATACTACCACTACATCCCTACCCTTTTTCAGATAGCCATAATCAAAGGCTTCATAAGCCGAAGTGGAAACTTTTGCCTGCCCGATAGTTAAAAACCTGTCCCTGAAATTATTCATTTCTATATCGCCATCCTGCAAATCATCCGACAATCTTAAAGCAAACTCCTTGGTGCCGCCGCCGCCGGGGATGAGGCCTACGCCAAATTCTACCAGCCCCATATAGAGTTCGGCATGGGCAACTACCTTATCGGCATGTAAACATAATTCGCAGCCACCGCCTAAAGCCATCTGGTGCGGCGCGGCAACAACCGGGATAGATGAATAACGGATCCTCATCATGGTATTTTGAAAAGCTTTGATCACTACGTTCAACTCATCAAATTCCTGTTCAACAGCCATCATAAATATCATACCCACATTGGCACCCGCGCTAAAGTTGGCGCCTTCGTTCGAGATGACTAACCCCTTATAGCTTGTTTCGGCAAGTGTTATGGCTTTGTTTATGCCCTCAATCACTTCGCCGCCTATGGTGTTCATTTTGGTATGAAATTCCAGGTTAATAATGCCATCGCCAATATCGGTAATGGTAGTACCACTATTTTTCCAGATGGTATTGCTGGCTCGGATGTTATCCAGTAATATAAATTGTTCTGTTCCCGGTATTACTTTATAGTTTTTGGTGGCGATGTCATAATACAATCGTTTTCCACCCTCTACCTTATAAAAACTTTGTACACCGGCTGCAAGCATATCATATACCCATTTCGCAGGCTTATGATCCATAGCTTCCATCGCTTTTACGGTATCGGCTACGCCCAAAGCGTCCCATTTTTCAAATGGGCCCATCTCCCAGCCAAATCCGGCATTCATGGCGGCATCTATTTTGTAAAGCTCATCCGAAATCTCGGGGATACGATTACTCGCGTAAGCAAAAAGCTGATAAAACGTAGCCCTGTAAAAATCACCCGCTTTATCTTTTGCTGCGAATAGTATTTTAAGCCTGTCCTTCAAATTATCAACCGCTTTTGTGGTTTCCAGCGAAGCGAATTTTACTTTTTGCGATGGTTTGTATTCCAGCGTTTTCAAATCGAGCGCGTAAAACTGGTTTACGCCGTTTACCTTTTCTTTTTTGTAAAAGCCCTGCCCGGTTTTGCTGCCCAGCCAGTTATTTTTAACCATGCCGCTTACAAACTCAGGTATTTTAAACAGGTCTTTAGCTTCGTCATCAGGCGCATTGGCGCTCAGCCCGTTGGCCACATGTACCATCGTGTCCAAACCCACCACATCATTGGTACGGAATGTAGCCGATTTTGGGTGACCGATCACCGGGCCGGTAAGTTTATCTACCTCCTCAACCGTCATTCCTGTTTTATCAACATAATGCAGCACACTCATAATGCTAAAAACGCCTATGCGGTTACCTATAAAAGCAGGTGTATCCTTTGCCAATACGGTGGTTTTACCAAGATATTTCTCGCCGTAAGCCATCAGGAAATCAGTCACTTCGGGCAATGTATCTGCAGTTGGGATAATTTCAAGCAGTTTTAAATAGCGTGGCGGGTTAAAAAAGTGTGTGCCGCAAAAATGATGTTTAAAATCTTCACTCCGCCCTTCAGTCATTAAGTGAATAGGAATGCCTGATGTATTTGAGGTGATAAGTGTTCCCGGTTTCCGGTACTTTTCAACTGTTTCAAATACTTTTTGCTTAATATCCAGGCGCTCAACCACCACTTCAATTACCCAATCGCAGTCGGCTATTTTTGCCATATCATCATCAAAATTGCCGGTTGTTATGCGTTTGGCAAATGATTTAAGGTAGATGGGCGACGGGTTTGATTTCAAAGCGAAATCAAGTGCGTCATTCACTATTTTATTCCTGGCCTTTTTATCGGCAGCAGGCGCGTCTTTCGGTACAATATCCAGCAGTAATACCTGCAGGCCGATATTCGCGAAATGACAGGCAATCCTGCTGCCCATCACGCCCGACCCAAGTACCGCTACTTTTTTTATTATTCGTTTAGCATCCATTAGTTTAAGATTGTTTAATTATTCTGCTCGCGTCCAGGTAGTTGTACGCCCGAAAAGCGAAATGCCAATATAGCCGCGTATATCCAGCTCCTTGCCCTTATAAGTCATTTTGCAGGAATAGGTTTTCCCATTGATCGGGTCGTAAATAGTGCCATCGGTGTATTTATCATCGCCGTCTTTCACAAAATCCTTTAATACCATCAAACCTAAGCGGGGGCGGCTGCGCAATGCCGGGTCGGCATTCATCTCATCAACTTTAGGCTTGCCGTTTTTCAGAGGTTCTTTAAGCCAAACCACTTTACCATAAAACTTGCCATGCTCTTTTGTGATGAGGATTTTGCCACTTTTAATGTCATTATACCAAAGGCCTTCAATCTTGTCGGTTTGCGCTTTTGCGGCAAGGTTTACAGTGGTTAACGTTAGTATCACTAACATTAAACGGATGAGATTTTTTTTAAATGCAAGCATTGTTTCAGGTTTTACTACCAGATGATTAAACCGGTTTAACTATACCCAATGAATATAAGGCATAGTAATTACAGGCACAGATAACCAGGTGACGATTTAAATAATTTATTATTGGTTTATGCTAACAAATATCCTTTTCATTAAGGATATATAAAGGTCTAAATGACGGAAACATTTGTCAATATTTCGGATGTTTATTTTTAGGCATGAGATGTCGTGCTGCATAAATATCAGGCTGCCGACTTTTATGGTGAGATGCTGAAACAAGTTCAGCATGACATCTCTCTTTTTATCTTCCTTTTAATTCATCCACCAAATCAACATACTGCTGCATCGCGTCGTTTGCTGTAACACCTTTTAACTTCGTCCATGCATCATACTTGGCTTTTGCCACAAAATCAAACATACCCGGTACATCAGCATGAATATCACCCTCTGTTGCCTGCTTGTATAAACTGTATAAGCGCAGCAATATTTCATTATGTGGCTTCGTTGTTAATTGCTTACTATCGTTAACCGCTTTTTCAAAATTATCTTTTAGTTCCATTATTTTTATTTATTCCTGGCTTGTTCTTCCATATAATCATGGCCTTTGGGCGAGTTCATGAACATTTCAATTAATTCAGCCGGCAGATGGGCCAGTTTGCGTTTTTCCATATCTATCCAGGCGCCATCGGCAATAATTATGGCCACTTTTGTGCCATCGCCCCGGTACATTTCGTGCCTTATTGTCCAGCGCGAACCATCGGGTCGTGCCTTGATCAGCTCGCAGGTTATTTTTATATGATCGTTAATGCCTACCTCGCGCAGGTAAAAAAGCTCTTCCCTGAATAATACCGGGCCGATTTTGTATTTATAAAGTTCTGATGGCTGCAAACCCAGGCTTTCCAGCATGGTTAGCCTTGCCTGTGCTGCAAAATCAGCATAGGCCGAATGCCGCATGTGCTGGTTAGCATCAATCTGCGACCATAATACCTGTCCCTCATAAAATACATGCATAGCTGGTTTATTTATGTTGCTTGAATTTTTTAACCGCCTCGGTAAATCGTGGTAATATTTCCATCGCATCGCCTACCACACCGTAATTGGCAGCCTTAAAAAATGGGGCTTCGGGGTCTTTATTGATCACCACAATAGTTTTTGAGCCGTTAACCCCGGCCAGATGTTGTATAGCCCCCGATATACCTACCGCGATATACAAATTAGGCCGTATGGTGCCTCCTGTTTGCCCTACATGCTCATGGTGCGGTCGCCAATGTGCATCGGCTACCGGGCGCGAGCATGCGGTTGCAGCGCCAAGTTCTTTTGCCAGATCCTCTATTAAACCCCAGTTTTCCGGGCCTTTCATTCCCCTGCCGCCTGATACTACTAATTCAGCATCCGCCAATGATACTTCGCCGGTTACTTTGCTTACTTCTTTTACTTTTATCCCGAAGTCTTTTTCGCCAAAGCTTACCTCCAGTTTTTCCACTGTGGCTTTTCCATCACCTTGTTTTAAAGGAAAGGTATTCGCCATCAGCGTAATTACTTTTACATCGCTGGTTATGTTCACGAAAGCGAATGATTTGCCCGAGAAAACAGCTTTTTTAACAACAAAACCCTTTTCCGTATCGGGGTATGATAATGCGCCTGCCACTAACCCGGCCTTTAGTTGTACAGCAACCCGGGGCGCAACGGCACGGCCATTAATATCATGCAGGGCTATAATTATTTTGCTATTCTCTTTTTTTGCTGCCGCGATGAGCGCGCTTGCATAGGCACGGGCGTGCAGATCATCAAGGCGTTTATCGGCAACGTGCAACACTTTTTGTACACCATAATTGCCCAGGTTTTCCATCTCGCTATCGGCTATGGTTCCTAAAACTAAAGCGGTAGCTGTAGTTCCTGCTTTTTTGGCGATCTCGGCGGCATATTGTACCGCTTCAAAACTCTTCTTTTTTATACTTCCACCGGTATGTTCTACCAATACTAATACTGACATTTCTTTTTCGGATTTTAATTAAATAACCTTTGCTTCGGTATGCAGCAGCGCTACCAACTCGTCCATATTTTCAGGATCGATCAATTTTATACCGGCTTTTGCAGGCGGCATTTCATAGTATAAAATGGCTGTTACCGGTGTTACCGCAGCTGGTGTTACCACATTTAAGGGTTTGGTACGTGCCGCCATTATACCACGCATGTTGGGTATGCGCGCCTCGGCTACCCCCTTTTGGCATGAAATTACCACAGGTAAATTGCAGGTGTCTGTTTCTTCACCGCCTTCTATCTCGCGCTTTACTGTGGCTGTCTTTGCATCAACCTGTATGTTTGTGGCAAAGCCTACATAATCCGCATCAAGCATTTCAGCCAGCATTACCCCTACCGAACCATTGTTATAATCTATAGATTCTTTTCCGCATAAGATCAGATCGTAGCCTACTTCTTTGGCATACTCGGCTATATAATTTGCAGTTTGATATGGGTCGGTGCTATCCGCGTCAATACGTACGGCCTGATCACCGCCTAAAGCCAGCGCTTTTCTTATCACAGGCTCTGTATCTGCTTTACCAACGGTTACGAGGTGTACTTCGCTGGCAACGCCGCTTTCTTTCAATTCAAGCGCGCGGATGAGCGCATACCATTCATCATAAGGGTTGATGATCCAGGTGGTGCCCTGCGTATTAACCGCGGTATTATTATCCTTTAAAACAATTTTGGTGCTGGTATCAGGCACCTGGCTTATACACACTAATATTTTCATTTGTAGGTTTTAAAATAAAAACATGCCATTTCGAACGAGGTACAAGGAGAAATCCTTACGAAGATGCACAGCGGACTATGCAACACGTATAAGATTTCTCACTACGTTCGAAATGACAACGGGGGTTTAAAAACAGTACTTATTCTCTTCTATCAATTTAGTAGCAACATTTCTGCGTGCCTGGGTGGTGTTAAAATCCTCGGTTTTAGTGTAGCGTTTTAAGCCCATCAGCATCATTCTGCGTTCATCCCCATCAGCAAATGAGTTGATCGCTTCCCTGCCCGATTTTGCGATATGCTCGGCGGCATCATTAATATACACACGCATTATATCCAGTTGTACCTTACAGGCTTCTTCGCCTTTCATGCCAACCAGCTTTTCAACACGTAACTGTGTCGATTCGCTTACATAAAGTTCTATCAGCATATCTGCCAGGTTCATCAACACTTCCTGCTCTTTGCCTAATTGCTGCATTAGTTTTTGCACAGCGGCACCAGCCACCATCAATACCGCCTTTTTAAAATTGGCAATATATTTTTTCTCTTTCGCAAACAATCCGTCATCGTCTGCCCCGCCAAAATCAGGTATGCTCACTAACTCACCCGCTACTTTTTGGGCAGGCCCCATCAGGTCGAGTTCGCCTTTCATGGCGCGTTTCAGCATCATGTCGACCATCAGCATGCGGTTAATTTCATTGGTGCCCTCAAATATCCGGTTGATCCTTGAATCGCGGTATGCCCTGTCCATCGGCGCCTCGGCGCTGTAACCCATGCCTCCATATATCTGTACGCCTTCGTCAACTACATAATCCAATGTTTCTGATGCGTTCACTTTTATAATGGCGGCTTCAATGGCATATTGCTCCGTGCCTTTCAGCTTGGCTTTTATTTCATCCATACCTGTTTCTATCAGGTGTTCGGTGGCCTCTTCCATATTCTGGCTGGCGCGATAAATAGCTGATTCAGAAGAATATGTGCGGATAGCCTGCTCCGCCAGTTTATAACGTATAGCCCCGTATTTTGAAATGGCCCTGCCAAATTGCTCGCGCTCATTAGCATAACGTAACGATAAGGTAATTACCTCCTTACTTGCGCCAACAGTGCCGCCGCCTAACTTAATGCGGCCCAGGTTTAATATGTTTACCGCTATTTTAAAACCGTTCTGCCTTTCTGATAGCAGGTTTTCAACAGGTACTTTGCAATCATTAAAAAACACCTGGCGGGTTGAACTTCCCTTGATACCCATTTTGTGTTCTTCGGGATTCAGTGTGATGCCTTCAAAATCCTTTTCAACTATAAAAGCGCTCAGATTTTCGTCATTATCAATTTTTGCGAACACAGTGAATATGTCGGCGAAGCCTGCATTGGTGATCCACATTTTTTGGCCGGTAAGCAGGTAATATTTACCATCAGCCGATAGCTTAGCCCGCGATTTGCCCGAATTGGCATCAGAGCCTGCGCCGGGTTCGGTAAGGCAGTAAGCGCCTTTCCATTCGCCGCTGGCCAATTTTGGAATATATTTTGCCTTTTGCGCGTCGTTACCATAATACAATATGGGCAGCGTGCCGATACCTGTATGGGCCGAAAAAGCTACAGAAAATGAATTGCCCGCGCCTAATTTTTCGGTAACCAGCATTGATGTTTTAAAGTCTTTCCCGAAACCGCCGTATTCTTCGGGTATAGATATGCCTAACAGGCCCAACGCGCCTGCCTCTTCCATTAAATGGGGCATCAAACCTTCTTCCTGCTCATCAATCCGTGTTAAATTCGGGGTGATGTGCTGCGCAATAAAGTTGGTGCATGTTTCAGCTATCATTAATTGCTCTTCATCCCATTCTTCCGGAATAAAAATATCACCCGCAGATGTTTCCCTGATCAGGAACTCACCTCCCTTTATAGCTTTTAAAGCTTCGGTATCGTTCATAAAAAATTAATTTTAACTTGTATTTATACTTAAATAATACAACAAAAGCAGTAGCCGGCTTTTGCAATAATTTTTGGTTTTATAATCAGGAGTAAAATTAGGGGCGTTACTATTTCAAAAAAAGGCTTGCAATACGGACATATTCGTCAAAAAGTCGGAAAGAAATTTAAGTCAAAATTAAAAAGTAAAAATTCAAAAAAAGTTGTCTTAATATTTTCTTTTGAATTTTGCTTTTTGAATTTTTACTTATAATGCTGTTGCTACGCGATAATCTGACGGCGACATGCCGGTGTGGTTTTTAAAATATTTTCCAAAGGAGGATTGATCGGGGAAATGAATACCTTCGGCTATGCGGGCAATGCTGATCTCGTGATTTCGTAAAAGCACTTTCGCCTCTAATATCACCGCATCATCTATCCACTCCCCCGCTGTTCTGCCGGTTACTTCTTTAATGGTTTCTGTTAGGTGTTTTGATGATACATACAGCGCATCGGCATAATACTGTACATTGCGGTGTTCTTTATAATGATGGAAAACAAGTTCCTGAAAAAGCACATTCAACTCCTGCTTGCGGGTTTGCTTGCCTTTTACCATTACATGATGGTTTTCATATATCGATTCAACTTCGTAAAGCAGCGAGGTTAAAATACTCCTGGATATTTCCATTCGGTAAGGATGCTCCTCCCGTTCCAGTTTCTTTTGCATCAGCATATATATATCCAGCAGCATGTTTACCTCCTCATGATCGGGGTAAATAACAGGCAGCGATGCGCTTTTGAAATAACTGAACGACTCCAGGAAATGGCTGTTTACATTGTTTTCGGTTAAAAATGCTTTGGAAAAAACAATAAACCTGCATAAAAAATCATCGCTGTAATTATAGATCCTTAAAATATGAAAAGGTGTGGCCAGCAACATGGCATCAGGCTTTGATTGGTAAACCTGCAAGTTAACTTCTACCTGGGCGGTGCCACGGGTGCATATACCAATAATATAACCATCAGACCGGTAGGGATATTCACTTAAACTAAGCAGTTGTTTTTCATCAGTAATAAAAAAATCAGGACTTACGAGCTTATCCGCATACAGGTCGGCAAATTTTGATAAACTTAAATGGGCGATCTTTTTATTCATCTACACGCAATATATGGTTTTATAGGTAAATTCAGCAATTGAAGTATGATTTATAAGGCAATTTTCTGCATTTATTACCAAAACCTTTCTCCGACTTTTTGACGAATATCTCCGCATTATAGCCCTTTTTTTCCTTTAAAACCAAGCTAATTTTATTTTTTTAAACCGTGCAGTGTTTTGTGACCATACAACCTGCATATTATAAACCAATTATATTCAATCATGAAGAAACTTTTACTATTAGTGCTTACACTAATGCCTATTATTTCGTTTGCACAAGGTTTCCAGGTTAACCTGGAGGGAGAAAAGCAAATAGGTATGGGGCACACGGGCGTTGGCCTTGTACAGGATGGTGCATCCGTATTTTTTAACCCCGGCGCCGTTGCTATGCTGCCTGAAAATTATATTCAGGGCGGTATCAGCCCCCTTCTTTTCAGGTCGGACTTTAACCCGATGGGTACAGATGTACAGGATCATACCGTAAACAAACTTGCCACACCTTTTACCTTTTACGCTGTGTGGGGCCCAAAAGCCTCGTGGTGGAAACTGGGCTTAGGCGTATATACTCCATTTGGCGGCTTAACTGATTGGGGAAATAGCTGGCAGGGAAAATATGTGCTGGAAAGCCTCGATCTGAAGGCTATATACTTTCAGCCAACTTTGAGTATAAAAATAACCGATTACTTAAGTATTGGCGGTGGCTTTGTATACAACCGTGGCAGTGTCGACCTCACCCAAGCCATCCCATTGACCAATTCTGCCGGGCAAGACGGGCAAGCTGAACTTAAAGGCACGGGTAAAGGTTACGGATGGAATGCAGGTATCTACATGAAAACAGAAGTTGGTTTAACTGTGGGCCTTACTCACCGTTCGGGCGTTAATACCACTATCAATAATGGTAATGCCATATTTAATGTACCGGCATCATTACAGGCTAACTTCCCGCAACCCAATACATTCACTTCAAGTATTCCCTTGCCTTCTACAAGTTCCATAGGCTTTGGGTATTCCCCTTGTAAAAGATGGTTACTTGCCTTTGATGCCAATTTAATAGCATGGGATGTTTACAAAGCATTGGCTTTTGATTATAAGCTAACCACACCTTTTTTACAGAACACCTATTCACCAAGGAATTACCAGGATGCTTTTAGTTTAAGGGCAGGCGCGCAATACAAGGCTAACAGTAAGCTGGCCCTGCGTTTTGGCGGTGGTTATGCCACTACAGCTGTTGAAGACGGATATGTAACACCCGAAGCACCTGATGCCAACCGCGCATACGTAACCGGCGGTTTAGGTTACAATTTAGGAAGCCGTTTAGATCTTGATCTTTCATTTGAATATGAACACATCATGTCGCGCACACAAACCAACATTCAATCGCAATTATCAGGTACGTTTGAAACTAACGTTTACATCCCTGGCGTATCTCTGGCTTATCACTGGTAATTAAAAATTAAAACAACATGAAGAACTTTAAAATATATCTTATTTCAGGTTTGCTTTTTCTGGCAGCCTGTAAGCCCGAAATTCATACACCAGCACCCTCAAAAGGGCAGGCCGATTTTTCGCGATTCATAGCTGTAGGTAACTCGTTAACCGCAGGTTATTCAAACGGTGGCCTATACCTTGAAGGGCAGCAAAATTCTTATCCATCAATCATGGCTGCTGAAATGAAAACTGTTGGCGGCGGTGCTTTTAACCAGCCATTGTTTAGTGCCAGCCAGGCTAATGGTTCTGGCTACCTGCAATTAACCGGTTTTGATGCCAGTGGCAACCCTATTACTGCTCCGGTTACCACCGATCTGGCCATCAGAGGGATAATAGACGTTCCGGGTTTTGGTAATGTAACCTTATACACAAAATATACCGGCGATATTGAAAACTATGGCGTACCCGGTATTAAGCTTGAACAAATTACTTATGCCCCCCTGGGTAACTTAAACGGTTATTTTGAGCGTATGCTTCCCACTGATTTCCCTAATAATACCACTACTGATTACCTTGATTTTGTTACCGCAAAGCCATTTACATTTTTTAGCGACTGGCTGGGCAATAACGATGCGCTTTTATACGCTACCGAAGGCGGCGCAGGTACCGATCAACTAACTGATAAAAATACATTTGCCGAATTATATGAACTATCAATTGACCAGTTAACCGCTAAAGGCGCTAAAGGTGTGGTTGCTACTATTCCGGATGTTACAGCTATACCGTATTTTAACACCGTAACTGTTGCTGCCATTAATGCATCTATTAAAAAACTATCCCCAACAGCGCCCGGGCTATTTATAAACGCGCTGGTATCGGGTACTACTTATGCACCACGATTGGCTACCGCAAATGATCTGATCATATTGACTTTCCCAACCAGTATGATAGGCACACCTGTTGCCGCTGCAGGTGGCTTGCCTTATGGTTTAACTCCTTATACACCATTAGATAATCAGTATGTGCTTGATGCCAATGAGGTAGCGCTTACCCGTGAATATGTACAATCATACAATGCTACCATTAAATCAATTGCAGCCTCAAAAGGACTGGCTGTATTTGATGCCTATAGCTTTTTAAATATGGTTAAGCAAAATGGTTTGGTTGTTAATGGTGTGAGCCTGACCTCATCATACATAACCGGTGGTTTGTTTTCGCTTGATGGCGTACACCTTACCCCCCGCGGATATGCTATAATAGCCAATGAATTTATAAAATCGATCAATAGCACTTACGGTTCAAATATTCCATTAGCTAATGTTTCGGCTTATGAAGGATTAAAGTTCCCTTAACTAT
>Ga0302315_10001941_pt1 | contig 20113 bp, 18 predicted proteins | sample III_Palsa_N3_1_FD_200532 | JGI IMG/M metagenome (GOLD analysis project Ga0302315, IMG submission 200532) | Peat permafrost microbial communities from Stordalen Mire near Abisko, Sweden - III_Palsa_N3_1 | ecosystem: Environmental > Terrestrial > Soil > Palsa > Peat permafrost | place: Sweden...
TAACAAATCTTTTTCTCAAAGCAGCGAAATTCCAAAAGATGCATACCTGGCATCAGCCATCCCCGATTCTTTAAGAAAACATGCCAGCAGTATAGTTCGCTATGCAGAAATTATTATTGATATAAAAACACCGGATAAGGCTATCATTAAGTTGCATACTGTAATCACGCTATTAAACGACAAAGCAGCAGGGTTGGCTGGTATGGCCCTCGGCTACAATAAAAAATTCGATACTTACAATGGTATTGAGATGAATGTTTATAATGACAAAGGGGAGCCGATTAAAAAATATCGCAAAGGGGATATGTATGATGGTTCTGCCGCTAATGGTATGACGCTGGTCACAGACGAACGCTTTTTGGGATTAAAGCATACCGTAGCTGCTTATCCGGTAACAATTGAAAAAGAATACGAAGAAGACAAAAATAGCTTTATTGATCTAGGACAATGGTATCTCCAACTCGTCGGGCAGTCTATACAACATTCGGTTATTAAAGTTATAGCCAACCCATCCGTTGGGTTTCGATATAAAATGTTAAATACGGAGTTCAAGCCAGCTAAAAGTTCGATTAACGGATCAGAAGAATATACTTGGGAATTTAATGGCATTTCCGCATTAAGAAATACCGCCAATGCCCTGCCCTGGAAAGTGCTGCCGGATATTGAAATGGCTGTCAATAATTTTAGCTGTTATGGCTATCCGGGTGATTTCAGCAGCTGGCAAAGTTTTGGCATATGGTTCGGGAATTTAAACAGTGATGTTTGCACACTCAGTCCGCAGCGGATAGCCGAGATTAGAAAAATGACTGATACCATAAATACCCAACAAGGGAAAGCCCGGTTTTTATATCACTATTTACAACAAAATGTTCGTTATGTAGATATTGACTTGGGCATTGGCGGTTATAAGTCGTTCCCGGCGGCTTTTGTTGACGAAAAGAAATATGGCGATTGCAAAGCGCTCTCCAATTATATGCGGGCTTTACTAAAAGCAGTAAATATTGATGCCGACTATGTGCTTATTGGTGCGGGCGATAAGATGCAATCTGTTGACCCTTCTTTTCCCTGCAACAGGTTTAACCACGTGATCTTGTGCGTACCGTTTAAAAATGACACGACATGGTTGGAATGTACCAGTCAAACTGAGCCTTATGGTAAATTAGTAGCATCGACGGAAGACCGCAAAGCATTGGTTATCGAAAAAGATGGCGGAAAATTGGTTGAGATGCCAGGCAGCCATGTTTCAGATAACCGGTTTGATAGCGAAATCAACATTCAATTAAATGCTGATGGAAGTGCGAAAACAAGCATCAAAATTGCCACAATCGGCGAATATCGCTTACATTACCTCGCATTTAACGGCCTTAGTTTAGATCAGCAAAAACAGCTCTACACCAGGATGCTTCACATGCGGCAATTTTCCAAATTAGATCTTACATATAAGGATGACAATGGTGTAGATCAAATCGATATGGATGCACAATTTGATAAGTTTTGTGATATAGTATCAGCGGACAAGCTGTTTTTTAAGCCATCCGCTATTGACCTATCTATGTACAATCTTCCGGTAGAAGCAAAAAGGAAAACAGATTTTCAGTTTGAGTTTCCCATGTCAAAGTCCTGTATTACAACAATTAGCCTTCCATCGGGATATGTAGTAGAAACCCTGCCGCAAAATGCAAGTCTAAAGTTCGCTTTTGGCAGTTATGTTGTTAATTATACTTATGACCAAGCGAAAAACGAAGTGATAAGTATTGCGAAGTTCAATATTACGAGCGCCGTTGTTCCATCTGAAAGTTATACAGAAATGCAGCAATTTTTTGATCGGGTAAATGGAGAAGAACAAAGAAAATTGGTAGTCCGCAAGAAAGAATGACAATTAACGTAAATATTTCTCTTTCGAGCCAAGCCTTCTTGATTATAAAACACAAAATGTAAATTAGTGTTCAGAATACAAGTGGAATTAATAACCGAAACCATGCCCAATAAATATTTTAAACCACATGAACGTTTTGATCGTAACCCACATAGATATGATATTGGCGTTTTTGTTGGGTTGAAGAAAGGCTATGAAGATAACCTTTTCATTAAAAAACTATTTACACTACCAGAACAGGAATACGCCGATTATTACCAATATCACTTGTCCTATTTCTTAGGAAAAGAGCCCCAGGGCGAACAAGAGTTTTTTTCTTTTGTCTGGCAGATCGTCTTAAGGCGCATCAAATATCTTGAAATTAAAGACCCTTTTAATTCCAGCCATGCGCTTGACATGGAAATACTTGAAAAGCTTTTACAGTTTCAAAAATACCTACGCTCAATAGACCAGTGGAATACCCAAAAAACATTGCCTGAAATTATTGCTGACCAGCAAGAATATATCAGGAAACAACAATTGGAAATTGCTGGATTAAAGGAAGATATAAAAGAGGCGAGGAAACTTGAAACCAAAGAGTTTATCAATATTGCGGATGGTTATCTGTTAAGCTTTTTGGATATATGCCTGCAAACGCAGGAAGTCCTATTGCCGGACACAGGCAAGGAACTCGTTTTTTCTCAAACGCAGATCGTATGGAGTAAAATGATCGCCAAGTATTTCAGGGAGGGTAATAATGAGATCAGTTGGGAAACCGTACGCCGATATTTCCCGGGAAACAAGAAAGACCCTGGTATCAAATACACCAAAGTCCCACCGGAATTAAAGTTATTTAAACTCACATCCGTCAAGAAACGGAGTTGAAACTTGCACAATTTAATCCTATCAACTCTATCTTTCTGTAAATCATAACAGCTTAAATTTCAATTGAATACACAATTGTTGTAGCTTGCTATAAACATCTTCAATTTAACCACGCAAATCTGCGTGGTCACGCTTGCGTTGCTTTTTTATTTTCATTTGCGGCATGGAGATAATAAACCACGAAGCCCTAAGCCGGTGTATCAGGGATGCAGTCAGGGCAGAATTACAGGAACATTTTAAAACAAGCGGCTTGCAGCCGCAGGATGAACGGCTATTATCCAAACAGGAACTGTCCGAAGAATTAGGCGTGTCATTAGTGACTTTGACAGATTGGATGAAAAAGGGGCTACCCTTTTTGCGTCTGCACAAACGGGTGTATTTTAAAAAGAGTGAGGTGCTCAAAATCATGCAACAAAAAACTAAAAATCAAGGAGGAAAAGATGAACGTTGAATTAATCACAAGGGAAGACTTAAAGCAATTTAAAAACGAGATGTTGACCGAGATGAAGCATCTCCTGAAACCGGGTCAGGGACAAAGTAAAAAATGGCTAAAAAGCTATGAGGTCAGGAAGCTGTTAAACATTTCGCCCGGCACCTTACAGAATTTAAGGATCAATGGAACGCTTCGTTACACCAAGATCGGCGGGCTGCTTTATTACAAGTTAGAGGATATTGAAAAGCTATTGGAAGGCAATAGCAAATAAGGGTTGGCGGCGTAAACCCAAAGCGAAGCTTTGGTGAAAGTGGCGCAGCATACCGCTTGCGGTATAGCTGAATAGTTGTCTATACCGGCCGGAGGCCGTTAACAAAAGGCATTTGCCGATAAGAAGCAAGTTTGTGTTTTTGTTCCACAAAAACTCCCCCAAGCCTTCGGCAAGGGGGCAAACTTGCTTTTTGCGCCCGTTGGTTGCGAAAAGGAAAAAGACAGTAAAAGGATTGAGTAAGACAGATTGTAGGGTATGGAAACAGAATTGAAAAAGACGGTTGGGACGGTATCCGCCAAGCCGAAACATAAGGGCGGCAGGCCGAAAATAGCTATCAAGCGGGAGGCTTTTATCAGGGTCAGATTAACTGCAACGGAGCACTTTGTGATAGCCGGTAGAGCTAAAGAGGCAGGTATGAAAATCAGCGATTGGTTTAGGTCGGCGGCTAAAGCCGCACGGGTTATTGCCCGATTAAATCCCGAAGATATGCAGATCATGCGGATGCTTACCGGGATGGCTAACAACCTAAACCAGCTAACAAAGTTGGCACATAAAGATGGCTTGTTATCAGTAGCTCGTAAGTGTGATGGACTGATGACCGAGATAGATCAGGCACTAAAATATTTCAATAGCGATGATAGGTAAGGTTCCTAAACCCGGTAAAAGCTTTGGCGGCTGTATAGAATATAACGTGCTTAAAAAAGATGCCGTTACACTTTATGCGGATGGTGTTCGCATCGACAAGATTGCGCACACCATAAACGATTTTAACATGCAGCGTAAAATGAACCCCGGCTTAGGTCAGGCGGTTGGTCACATTGCTTTGAGTTGGAGTCCGAATGACAAGGATAAGTTGAACAACGAAAAAATGGTGGAGATCGCTAAAGAGTATTTGCAGAAAATGAAAATACAGGACACCCAGGTATTAATGGTTAGGCATAAGGACAAAGAGCATCCCCACCTGCACATCGTTTACAACCGGGTAAATAATCAGGGTAAAACCATACCCGACAAGTTCCAGCATTACAACAATCTAAAGGTAAGTAAGCAGCTCACCTTAAAATACGGTATGTACATGGGTAAAGGTAAAGGGCAGGTGAACCGCCCGCAGTTGAAAGGCATCGATAAATTAAAGTACGAATTGCACGATACGATCAAAGCTACAATCAAAAAAGTAGGCAATATTACAGAACTCAAAAATGAACTGGCTAAACAAGGCATTGACACCTACTTTAAATTTAAGGGAGGTACAACCGAGATACAGGGTATCAGCTTTGGCAAGGGTAAATACAAATTCAAAGGTTCGGAGATTGACCGCAGTTTGAGTTACGGCAAAATAACCCAGGTGATACAGCAAGATGTACAACAACGCCAGTCCGAACAGGTACAGCATAAACAGTTTGTTAGCGACCTGAAAGCCGCCGCACAATCACAATTCCCTGTATTCCCTCAGCAGCAAAATATGGGTGGTAAATCTTTACTCGACATATTGCTTGCGCCGGACTATGTTGAGCCGATGCCTCACATACCCGACACCGACGAGCGCAAGAAAAAGCGCAAAAAGCCAAGTCAGAGCTATAAAGTAAGCAGATAACACTAATTAATAAAGACAATGGAAAATCACGAGGAAAATAACATACAGCAAGAGATCATCAACAGTTTAGCTAAAAAAATGACAGAGATTGAAAAGCGACAAGCTAAAATTGAGGAACTTGATTTAGTTGGGTTACCCCCTAAAATAGAAGATCTGGAAACAAAGGTTAACGAAACAGCGGAGATGAAAACGTTAGAGAACAGTAAACAACTGGAACGATTTGGCGGTCAATTAAACAAGTTTGATAAAAAACTGGATGCCATACCTAAAGCAATACCCATCAAACATGAGTTTGACCCAAAGTCAAGGTTTGTAGTTAAGATCGGTTTAGGACTGATACTGGGCATTTGTATTTTGCTCACTATAGCTATAAATCTGTATTTGGAAAACAACCGCAGAAGTGATGCAACCAATAAATATCTGTTGCTACGTGGGTTTTATCCTGATATAACCCGGCAGATCGATAGCGCTTATAGCAATAACCCTGATAGCCTTATCAAAAAAGCACAGACCAATATAGATGAAAGGGAAACAATGTCTCAGGCTGCTATTGCGGCAAAAGAAGCTGACGAAGAGAGTAAAGCAGCTAATGAGAGGCTAAGAAAACTAAAAGGTAAAACAACCGCCGCAGGCAAACATAAAAGATAGTTGATATGCTATTATAATCAGCTTACTTAGCTTTGTGGAGTTTATAATAAACAGTTCAATCAATATAGTTCTTGCAAGTAGTCTTCTAAAAAAGGAGATATCAACTTGAACTTTAATATGAAAAGGTTATTTTAGAGAACCTTACAAATTCATCAATTACTAAGGATTTAAACCCACTTTAATGAGTAATGAACGTTTTGAATGTAAAATTTTAAGAGCAAGCAGGATTAGGCTATTGCAATTAATGGAAACGATTGATTATGAGCTATTATTTAAAATTCCAGAGGGTTTTAACAATAATATAATTTGGCAAATTGGTCATTGTATTACTTCTCAACAGAGGCATATGTATATGCGTAGCGGATTACCAATGTATATATCTAAAGAATTCATGGAGTCTTTCAAAATTGGATCGTCTCCAAGTTCTTGGAAGACTACTCCAGATGTTAATGAGGTGAAACATTTATTGATCGATACAGTTAACCGCCTTGAATCCGATCTGGAATCCAGATTATTTGTCAACTATGAGCCCTTTAAGTTACCCATGGGATTTGAAGTAAAAAATCATGTACAGGCACTACAAGCTGCTAACTATCATGAAGCGGAGCATAGTGGAAAGATTTTCGCGTATTTGAAGTTGCTAAACAAAGAATGAATGACATCAATGAAGATGCACATCCAAAAATCATAATTCCGGCCTTTTTGTTCATGGACGGAGCGCTTTTAATAAACGAATATAATAATTCGGCAAGATTTATTTTTGACTTATTTGAGGTAATTTACTTTGTCAAGCAGCATGTTATAAGCGTTCCAAGTTTTCCCCGATACTAACATAGAAGTTATTAAATCTGGGCGAACAACAAAACCCATTTGATTATAACAAGCAATGGCACTTGCATTCCAATCAAAAACACTTAAATCAACAGCGCAGCAGTTGGGGTTTTGAAACACTAAGTCAACCATAGCTTTTACAATCAATTTGCCTATTCCCTTATTACGTAAATTTTTGTCGCCAATTAAAATCCGTGATAAGCGGGGAATGGCATTTTCATAATTTAACTCGCAATGGCCTATTATCTCTTTGGTTTCATTAAGCCTTATCCTGTAGGGGACTTTTTTATTTTGTTCTAAATAACTCTGAAGTTGAATTTCAGTAAGTGGAAATTTAAATAATGGCCCAGCGAATTGAATAAGCTGTTCTTCGTTTTCAATCCATCCGATAAAACGATCAAAATCATTTTCGGTAAATCTCTCTAAGGTAATCATGATAGCCTTCGGTGATATTTATTACTGTTTGCTGAAACCATTATGCAGCTTCACGAACAGCCATGAAAAACTCTGTGAATCTTATTTTAAATAATGCTTCTACTTTTTAAGCAGTTCGTTTTTTTCTTTCTCACTTGCCAAAAGACGTTCATATAGACTTTTATTTTCTTCGACAAGCTCCATTAATTTATCCAATGGATTAAACGTGCAATGGTGACGAAAATCACCTGTACTGTTATCGTGAAAATTATTGAAGTAATTGAAAACAGCCTCTTCGGTGAAGTTCTTAATTGCTTCGGCTGTAACACCTAATGCTTGCGCTATTTTTTCTAAAGCCAAATCTTCTACATCAGGACTTTGCTCAATTTTAGATATAGCTTGTTGACTAACTCCCATCAAGCTGGCTAAGGTTTCCTGTTTAATGCCTTTCAGCTCGCGTACCTTGCTGATTTTTCTACCGATATGTAAAGTAGGTTCTACCATAGCTCAAATGTAATGTGATTATTGTAAAGGTACAAAACAACCAGCGGATTGTAAAACACAACCTGGTATGGTTCGGTACACTGCAAGCATACGGCAATTTTGATAAACAATCAAAATTAAGGCCATGAACAGACAGAACTTAAATCTCACGACACCTCAATACAATAAACTTGTGGAGGTCATTAATTCCCTCGTTACGAGGTACAATGTGGAATATATCTATTGCTTCGGTTGTCTAAATGACGTTAACACAGCAGCCAGCTGTTTTATTGAAGATGTTACGATAGCCGATACCCATTATTTTCTTTTGATGCTCACTACAGATATTACCCGTATTGAACATTCGGTGCAGGATCACGTAACTGGTGCATTTCCACAAATGAACATTACTATACTTGTTCATGGCATTGAAACGGTTACGAATGAGATAAAGCAAGGTAACCGTTTTTTTAACGCGGTTTGCCGGGATGGTTTACAGATGTATTCTTTTAATGGCCTACGCTTAAATGTAGATTTTCCAAACTTAAATCCTTCAACAACATTTAGCAGAGCACAAAAACACTACGATCACAGGGAGGGTTTGGCTTTAGGTTTTCTGCAATCGGCCAATACCTGCTTAGAACATGGTTATTACAACAATTGTGTATTTCAATTGCACCAAGCCATCGAACAGGCTTGTATCATGGTTATTCGTATTTATACGGGCTACCGTTCTGATATGCACAATCTTGCCCGATTGATTAATTTATGCAGATGCTTTTCGGATGAACCGTTTGAACTATTCCCCAGAAAAACCACAGAAGAAAAACGGCAATTTCAAATCCTGATAAGGAGTTATTCGGAAACCCGCTATAAAGATGAATACCAGATTGATAGTGCCGATGCTGATAAACTATTCACGCAGGTAGTAGAATTTCTTAACCTTATCAAAACACTCTGTAATAACAGGTTAGAACATTATCGTAACGAAGCATCAACAGTTATCAGTTTATTAGAAAATCACCCTACGGAACATCCGGTAGCATAAAACGCGCAAAAGCATCATGAAAAAAAATATAAAACCTGGCATCATTCTGCCACAGGATACTTTTTTCTATACCATTTCATTGGAAAGCAGGCAGGGTTTAACACGGGAAATGCTTGAATTGCACTATCCGGTACCAAAGGGACGCAAAGTTTATATGGGGAATCATGTAGAGTATAAAGGGTTTAAAAATGCGCTCATTTCGGTAGAAGCCAAGTTATCCGATGGTTCTGAAAATATATTATACCTGCATGTCGGGTTAACGGAATTAGATATAGCGTGTACGTGTGGTATGCCGGGTGAAAAACTTTGTTTTCATGGGTTTATGACTTTGCACAATCTCGCGTGGTTCCGGCGCTTAGAACTGGAAGATTATTATTGGCCGGGGATAGTTGATGATGATAAAATTAAGGACAAGTTCCTTACAACGGAGGTAACCAAAAATTGGATAAAAATCAACCCTAAAGAAAAGTATGGCAACATCTTTAAATCCAACATTGGTTTTGCGGAGCGGGAACGGTTTTCGCTAACAGCACCCACTAAAACGTTAGCTTTTCCCACCGGAGGACAGGAGGCCATCGCTTATTGTATGGCCTACAATTTAGGTGAGCATCATGTACATCTGCCTATCTTAATGGCTTGTTTAGGAGTTACGAGCAAGCAGGGCAACGATATTGTAAGCTTTAAACAATTCAACCATCAAAAGAAGCTGATACCAAATGTTTCTTATACCGCTAATCAGCAAATGCTTAATGCCATAAGCCTGCAACAGCACGATATTGCAAAACGGCAATACGGTATGGCTGGTGAGGAGAAAAAACAAGAATCGCAAAGCCTAAAACAAGAAATGCTCACCTTGTGGGAACAGGCAATCCCATTGCTTTTAAACGAACGGTATAACTACAGCTATTATACTTACTGGCTAAGGTATTTGAGGAGCAAACCACGGAAATCTGATATGCGAGATTGTAAATACAGTTTGGAAATACCTGTATTAAATTTTCAATTGAAAATGTATCAAGATCATTTCGCTTTAGAAGCCATTGTGACGGTAAATGGTAACCCGCTACAATTTAAGAACAAACCGCCGCTTTTTGTATTCGATAAGGCTACCGATTTGATCTACCTAATGGCTTCGGTTCAGGATGATGATTTATTGCGCTGGATGTTATTACACAATAATCGGTTAACCATTCTCAAACAACATTTTAGGGAATTTCAAGATACATTTTTGGCAGAATTGAGCACTTTTTATCCGGTACATTTCATTAACCCCAACAGCAAAAAAACTGTGCCGTATGATTTTAAACTTACATTAAATCACCTTTCTTAATGATTTGTTATGGAAAATGAAGAAAACGAAAATTTAACGCCGGAGGCGGTAAGAGATTTACAACTTTCGATACGATACGTATTTATCAACTATCCTGTTGAACGGCTGAAAGCAATTCATTGGGAATTATACCGGGGATGGGTTTACAATTCAGCGGTAACCGTAAGCGCAGAAGAAATTACCGATATGCTCATGTACTATGAAATGTTTAAAGACTTTATAGACGACCTTTTTAAATATTGCCAGCATCTGAATAAAACCGCTTTAAAAGACAGTCCGGTAGATATGTGACGAAGATCTAATCATCATTACTTGCACGGCGTAGAGGCATATGCGGCAAGCACCTAAGTGCCTACGGTGCCAGCCTCTCCGCCTATACAGGAGTGAAGTTCGTTCCTCACAACACACCTGTTTTCTTTCCTATTGAAAAGAAAATCCCATTTCACCGCGTAGGCAAAGTTACCGACCGCCGGATTAAAAGTAAAGGCTATACAAGCGAAGCATTTGTGTTTTGTTTTTTAGCGGTGCTTCGGCCTTGACATTTAATCCGGCTCGCGCTTTTGGTGCCTAAGCGTTGAAAATGGGATGGTGTGTAAAATACTTTTTCGTAACTAATTCAAAACCCATCGAATCCCAAGATGAAATTATACAGGGCAGAGTAAGCATTTTACTGCTATGGTAGTGGTCTTTTTAGTATGTTCTTCAATACTTTGATAAGTATTTAAAGATTTCTAAAAAATAACTAATAATTATTATGAATAATAAACTAAGCTTAATAGTAGCAATATTTATTATTCAAATTGCTTAGCTTAGATTACTTTTTCAATTATCTAAACCGACTATGCTAAAAAATGCAGGCCTCGATTTTGGCTTAAAACCAACAATGGCGCTACTTTCAAATATTGAGTTTCCTGATCTATTTAAAAAAGCAAATTGTACAGGATTGATATATGGTTTTTGCCCAGACTCGACCGGTAGTGAAATTCCACATGAATTATCTTTTATGATGGAGAATGAAAGTTTTGCGGAGCAGTTTTTAGACATCCTGATACAGTGGAAAGATAGTTCTGATGGCGACAGCAATGCGGTTGCTTTGGAATTTGTAGAATTGAAAAACGGAGAGTACACGTTAATCATAAGTCCGGATAATCATCTTTTGATGAAGCGTTTAGTGCCCGAACATTTGCAAGGCAGGGTTAACCCGAGACTCCTTACAATGTCACAGGGTAAAGCCGGAATGCGCATTGGCAAAAACTACCTCACATTCCGCGATAAATATATTAAAGATCGACGAATAGCAGTCAGATATACCATATTTAAAGATGGTCAATATGTCAAACAGTCTTCAAAATACTTTATAAAGACTGAGTTTCAGTTTTATAATGAGGATAACATTCCCAACGGTTCGAATGCAATTTTAGCCGTTGGAAATAAACCGAATTTTAAATTGCCTAAGCCACCCAAAATTACTATTGATGATGCAGAGATGTTAAAATACAGACATTCTGGACTAAAATACTTTTTCCCGATCATTTGTGATAAAATCCTTAATGAAGCGTGGCTAAAGGATATCATCACAACAATTAATAAAAGTTATACCAGTGATCAAACTATTCAAGCCATCTGTAATTTGGTATTGTTTGAAAGGGTTAAGCTGCAAAACCCGACACCAGTAGATTTTTCAAAACCTGGGTACGACATGGATGTTCTTGAATATTTAATGGCTAACTTCGAATCTTTCGATTCCTATTTACCGGAGGACACTTTTTTCACAAAACAGAAAATCGAAAGTCAAATCAGGCTTGATGCTAAATTTTTAAAAGAAAGAATTAATTTATAATATGACGACAATAAGTTTATTAGCTGGTTTATATACGTTTTTTCAGGCTCATGATGGTGATATCGCCAGTAAAATGATCGCGAGCGCGGGCTACGACATTCTAAAAAAGTCTCTTGACTTCAAGTCCTTAAAGGAAAAATTAGGCGGCTTTTTCAAAAAGAAAGAAGATCAGGAGGAATTTGTAAAACAGCTATGTGATACTCATACCCTAGATGACACTTCAACGGAAGACACAGTTAAATCTACCTATGAAAAAATTACGGGAGAAACATTTCAGCCGGAGATCATTGCATTGATCAAAGAGTGGATGAGCCAACAACATAGTGAAATTCAAAATCTGAATAACATTACTATTTCCCATTCAAGCGGGTTCAATATAGGTGTGCAAAACGCCCAAGGCAATATTTTTAACGTTCAGGGAGATTACAAAATCAATCCTAAAAAGGATGAAGATTGACAAGCAGGAAGCTGGTGGCGATATTATCAACGTACGGGGAAACCTGCAGGTCAATGGTGGTACATTAAACATAGATTCGCTTTACGTTAAAACCGGGATCGAAGACGCCCAATTTTTATCGGACGTAAATCAACAGTCTCTAAAGACCCAATATGGGATTTCTTACCTGGACTTCGTGGTCACGGAGTTTCGAGGCAAATCCTTGATAACTAGGGCAGTCGTTAATGAAATCACCGACAGACTAAACTCTACCGATCAACTTGCCTTATACGGTGTTCCGGGATCGGGTAAAACTTGTATCCTTTATCAATTATCGGTTCAATGGGATAATGTAGTCTACATTTCTGTCAGAAACCGATCATTATTGACAATTATCTCGCATCTGGCTAATAAAATCAACATTAAGAATGGATTGCCTTTATTAGCTGTCCATGATGTGGACTCAGGTTTGGAAATATTGCAAAATCTATTAATCAGTTCAGAAATAACTTTCATGCTAGACGATTGCGAGGCCAATACCGAAGCAATAATACGTTTAGCGGCATTAAAAAAAGGTAAGAATCATTTTTTTTACGCTTCTCGGAGCAATGCTGATTTCTTAACATCCGGTTTGCAAACCGTCCCGTTAGAATCTTTTTCGGTATCCGAAATGCGGACGTTTTTGAATAATTTTGATATTGATCTAAGCTTACTTGCCTTCAATGAATTATATGAAGCATCCTTGGGTAGCCCGCTCTATTTATTTTACTTTAGCCAATATCAAATAAGCCCGCTTCCAGAAAGCGTTAGCCAGTATCACCAGGCCATTTGGGGCGGCCTGACTGCTAAGGAACAGGAAGTTTTAATTTACATTACGTTAGCCTATAACCCAATATCAATCCAAACTGTAAAAGAGTTATTCGAAATAGCGTATCTTACCGAGGTACAACAATTTCTTATCCGTCTTGCACCACTAACTTTAAATAAGGAAGGGCGGTTTGATATTTTTCACCCTGCGTTCAAAGAGTTCATTTTGGAACAAGTTGAGCGAATGGGAACTAAAGCAACTTATCAAAATAAGTTAGGTGGCTATTATCTGAAAAACGAAGCTTACATTCAGGCGGCGTACTTATTAGTAGATATTAATATCAAAGGATTAGACAAGGCCGGTTTTGATATAGTCCATTACCTCTTAGAAAATGGTGAGTTGGAATTTGCTTGCCGATTTATGCTACAGCTATTAACCCTTAAGAGATCTGTAGTACAAAAAGGATATCTGCATTATCATTTATCATTAACTTATAAAATGCTGAATGATAATCTATTGGCCAAAGAACATCAGGAATTGTCGCTAACACTGTTTAAGCAATTACGAAGCCAGCGTTGGTATTATGCGGCATTGATGGCCAAAGCGATGAACCTTGTTGAAGACGGGGAACACATCGAGGGCTTAAAAGTGGCTGATGAGGTCTTAGCCAAAGTCAGAAAGTTCGAATCCGAGTTCGAAGCGCAGCTTTTGGTCAATTTTTCAAAAATATATGTTGATTTGCATGAATATGGTAAGGCTGCAAAATCTGCAAAATTAGCATACGACACTTTTGAAAAAAGCCAAAACAAATACGGCATGATTTCCAGTTTGGCAAACCTGGCATCGTCACTGGCCAAATTGGACGACTTCGCCGGCCTTTCAGAAAGTTATGCGGAAAAACTTTTAGAATATACCGACTATGGTGTATCATTCCATATTCAGTTGATTGCCTTAAATATCCTAACCAGCTTAAACAGACAAAAAAATAAATTTTCGGAAGCCAAAACTTACGGCGAAAAGGCAGTCCGTCTGTGTCAGCATTATAAATTGGAAGGTAAGGCAATACTTAACCTGGTCAACTATGGAAATATTTTAAGGGATGAGGGAGACATAGATGGTGCTATCAAAATATATCATGAGGCTTTAACATCAACAGTAAACTTAGGTGGGAAAAAAGATCAGTCAAGAATATATTGGATATTATCAGGCATCTACTTAGAGCAAGGGAAACTGCCTGAAAGTTTGGGCAACATAGATGCTTCAATTGAAGCCGCCAGGGAAATAAACTATTTGTATGGTATTGCGCATAGTCTGGAAGAAAAGGCAAAGATATTTCAGGCTTTGGATGAAATTCCAAGCGCAGCCGCTGCTTTTGAAGAGAGTGCTACTTACTTTCACCAACTTGAAAATTTTACAAGAGAGAGAAGTACAACATTGTCGAAAGCGATAATGCTTTATCTTGAGATCGGAAACGATATAAAAGCAAATGAACTTTTACTTACTACTGTCAACGATCCGGAGTATTATGGCTTAGTGGAATTGCATAGATTAGTTAATTCGAGTGGTTCTGCTTTAAATATCCATCTTTATTACTATGAACTAACCGGTGATTATTTACAGAAAGATTCCGCTGTTAACATGATTCAGGAATATTTGACTTATCTGGAATATTGTTTGAAATACCCTCAAAAAAATGCCGGTCATTTTTCGCGTTTATTACTCAGATTTGCAGAATCGCTTAACACAAATCGTTTTGCTAAAACCATATTGGCAATTCTTGTAGAACAATCCAAAAGTTTGCTATCTCAGCAATCCTTGAAAAATGTTATGGCAAAAATCAGCGAGAATTGCCAAGGTATCTTCATCCGGGAAACTAATGATGAAAGTATCATTCTTGTTAAAATTAAACCAGGAGTCAACTTAGAAATTCATTCTTTTAACACGGATATTGTTTGTAATAAACTTTCTCTGAATGTGGTGTTGTTTTTAATGGCAGCTCCGGAAATGATTGAAATTGGTCGTCCATTAAAACAACATTTATGCAAGGTTAATGTCTGGATGAAATCGGACGCTGAAAAAAATGTACCACAATTGAAGACTCACAAAGGCTTCGATAAAAATGTACAATCATTACACATGGAGAAAAGGGATTACGATATTCCTGACTTTATTTTCGTGGGTGACGATTACGAGCAGTTTGCCGATCTTGTAAATGACCCAAATAATAAGTGTAATATGTTCTATTTAAGTTCAGCTATTAAAGGAATGATAGAGCATTTGCATCAATTTAAAATAACAAAAAGCAAATACACAAAACCGATAACCCGAAAATTGGCATTCTTTTTTGGGTACACGCACATAGAGGAAATAAAAGCACAAAAACAAAATTATTCAGTTGATCTAAGCTTACTCGACGAACTTATTAAACATCCAACCGTATGACAGAGTTGAAAAAAATTTTCGAACAAGCGACTAAATTGTTTTTTAATGCCGCCCGTAATGGAACGGAAGTATCAGGCATTGGGATTTCTTTCGCCAATAGTGAATATCCTAAAGAAGCATATCATCTTATAAAAAATAACTTCTCCAATAAACTATCTATTAGTTTGGTGGTACGTTTTGTTGACATTGATATCTTAGTTGAGGAAAAAGCCACGAACAAAGTCGTTTTTAAAGCAACCTTGAATTATGATGAAGCCGAGTTTATTGAATATCAGCAAAAATCTCCACCGGGTAGCCCTGGGTTTTTAGTCTTAGGTGCATTTCATAACTGCCAGTTTTATATCATTAATCCGGAACCTATACAAAGTAATTTTCAGCCTTTTCAGGTGGAAACTTACCACATCCACGATAATCTTTAATACAATTTGCTTTTGGGATTATCGAAATTTGCATATCCTGGATTGTTAAAAAATTCAAACTCGAAAGGTGTCGCTCGATCCTTGGGTGTTTCTTGTAATGCGAAGCTCGAATCACCCGGTTTTCAAAAGGAATGAAGCGGCTGGAACTGCTGACCATCTGGCAGTTAAATTACTAATTTGAGAAGTTGGCACAACTTTTCTCATAACTTCTACGCGCCTATTGCAGGCCTTAGCCGAAATAAATTATTATGGGAAAAACCGGACGAAACGATCCTTGCCCTTGTGGCAGTGGTAAGAAATTTAAAAAATGTTGCTTGAATGAGCAGGCTGAATTTGAGCATGTGGTAGCTTACGCAGAACCAGCATTACCTGCATACCCCTACTTACAACAACACAATACTTATGACTTGCTGAAAACGTTTGCCGCGTTGTCAGTCTTGCCGGAAAACCATGGAAAGTATTTTCGTTTAGAGCAGTTAGCTACGCATAGCCTATTGGCAAAAAATAGCGTGGAAAATATAGCTTCGGCTAAAGCGCTTAAAACATTTTTAGACGCCGAATTCAGCAGTGAGTCGATGGAAGATATCTGTACAAATACCTTTACAGACCAAATTTCCTTTATTGGCGGCGATTATTTAATATTCCCTGGGATTACGGAGAATGCTGCGGAAATATTAAGTAATCAGTTAAACGCTATATTTCATTGGCCGGGTGGTGATATACCCAAAGGCTATCAACTGGCTGTACGGCATTTGGTGACATTAGGGCTGCTGTTATCAGATACCATTGCAAAACGTTTAGGGTATACGCGCTACATGGACGCTTTACCTGAAGACGATCTCATTTTTGTACCGGATAATGAGGAACAGTTAAGTGCCATAAAGTCTGCTGTTACATTTTCGAAAGTAGAAATGAATGACCTTATTGCCAAACATCAAATTAACCCTGACGTTTTATCGTTATTGATTTTTGACGATCAAGGGGTTACCGAAGGTGCACTATACCAGGATGAAAGCCCGATGGCAAATCACCCCGTCATGTTAAATGGAGAAGATTATATCGTGGTAGAACCGGCTTCAATGGCTAAAGCACTGACGGCAAAAATTTGGAGTATGGCTGAAAACGGCAAGATCGGTGATCAAGTTTTTGGAGCTTACCATGATATGATCTGGAACAATGCGCAAGCTCGGCTCCAGATGATGCAATTTCGTCCCGTCCAGGTTAACGGTATTAATGATATTCCGGGTGTTAAAGCAAATGTGTATCGATTTGACAAAGACAAAATCGCTTATGTTTCTTATACTGGTGACTATGGTAAGAGTTCAGTAAAAGATACGGATAATACCGAAAAACATATTGCGATCTTAAATGCAGACGCCAAATATGCGGGCTATCAAAAAATCATAATTCATACGATTTCAGGTATTGGCCGAACATTATATCGTACCGTACCCAGGATCGCAAGGATAGAAAGCCTGAGCATTCCGGTTTTTGATTTAGATGTACTTTGGCGCATAGGCGAAGCTTCCGCTCTTGATCTGTGGAAGTTTTCGGTGGCGCGGAAAGAATTGATGAACGAAGCAAAGGGTTTGATGGCAATGGTTGAATTTATCGACCTGTACAAGCTATTTAAAGACAAGTCTGAGTCTTTTTACATCAGCGATGAGACACCGGTAATGATACCGCAAATTTTACCGGGATATGCCCGAGCGTGGTTGGTTAAGGCTAAACAAAAAGGTGACGTCCATTCCATTCCTTTTGGCAAAGGTGATGAGCAGGCTACGATTATTGTCGAACGGAAAAGTGGTTCATCACCTATTTATGTTCATGTACCCGATGTGAGCAATGATGTGCTTAGGTTTGCGGTAGAAGGCTACTGGCAACCTATTTGGGTAATCCCTGTTAACCGGCCTGAGGCGGGATCTTCTGAGTTGCGATCATTGTATTTTCAGACGACAGACGCTATTACCTATTGGTTATGGCAAATAACGACTGATTTATCGCCCTATTTAGCGGTGTTGGGAGATGATCCGATCATTGTAAATTTTAGTTTAGACCCATCCGATAAGTTTGACAATTTTGAACGTGATTTTACACGTAAACCCGAATTAAGCAAATATTTCTCTACTGAAATCAACCCGGACGGTTTCGATTTAAAAATCCCCGCCGAGGTCATCGCCTATCTATATGGCGCTGATAACGAGGGTGAGCGGGTAATGGTAAAATTTCTTATTGAAGGCTTCAATAAAATGCTTGCAGATGCAGGCCAGCCCCTTGTTGATGAACAGACTATTGAAAAAATAATCGAAGATCGAGCACCGCTTGGCATGAAAAAGAAATTTTTCATACTGGATAGTGCTGATAACTTGCTACTCGACCCCGGTAATCTTGCGGCATCCCGTCATGTGCAGGAATACGACGTAAGCGTTGTGTTGGATAGCATTGTACCAGGATTAGGTAAAGATTGCCCGCAAATTGGGGAGATCGCCCAAAAAGAAGATCGCAATATCCTGGCAAAAAAAATCGCCAACGAGGTATTAATGCAATTGTTGATTTCAAAATTGGATCAGATTGATTACACTTTACTGTTACGGCGATTGATTGGGATGAATGAAAGCCTCATCCGCGAAAGAGAACTATTGCGTGTTCATACGCCAACTCGCATCGCTTGCTTTGTAACAGAAGATCAGGAAATTGAAACCGTAATGAACTCTTTGGGTGATGTTAACCGATCAACCATTGCTATCAGGTGCCTGATCGAGCAAATAGCAGCACAGCCACCTTTAGGTACTAAAGTACCGTCAATAACAGATATTGACGAAGTAGTTGCCATAATGGATCAAATTATATCGTGGGGTTCTACAAGCGACCATATACATTTTGATTTATTTGACATCAGCATGGGGATTTTACCATCCTTACGGGTGGGAACGGAGAAAATCATTTATGATGAGGTTTTTGACCCTTATTATCATTCAAAAACAGCAGAAAACGTAAAGATTGCCATTGATACTTTTAACCAGGTTTTTCCTCAAAATGAAAACATAGTAGGTGGCGATATTCCTCAAAAATTGGATTCTGCTTTTGTTGCCGATTATGGCATCAGCCTGACCCGCATTGCCGAATTCATAGATGGATTAGTACAAATTGGATATCAGCAAAAAACCGATTATGCCGTTTTCCCACTGGCTGATTTGAGAACGGAGATCAATAAGCATTTAATCGAATTTTCGGAAGCCGAATTTAATATTGCTGTTGAGTATCTTTCCTTGCAAGATAGGGGAACGTTAATAAATATCGACAAAAAAGCCGGGTATGAATTTATCGATATAATGCCTTGGCGTTTCAACAGAATGTTATCATTGATGCGAAAACCATTGGTAATTACCGGTAAAGCCGGAGATGCCGACAGAATGGTTTACTGGGGCTTTCGACAAGTTTTGGCAAGCAGGATTTATCTTGCTGAACAATGCCAAAGCGATAGAATTAGGGTTCCAAAAGGAAAAGGAGCTATTAAAAAAGCAATTGGGGCTTTTGCCGATAAACGTGGTACCAGGTTAGTAGATAACATTATCAAGTCTATTAAACCTGATGGCTTAATTATCGACCGTGACCGATTTATCGGCCCGTCATTTGAGTTTAAGCATACTGACGATATCGGAGACATAGATGTGTTGGTAATTGACCTTGCAAAAAGATTGGTTTACAGCATGGAATCCAAAAGTATTTCAGAAAGTAGAAACATCAAAGAGATGATCGAAGAAGTCTCGAAACTCTTTGGCAGTGCGTCGGAAGCAGGATGGATTGAAAAACATATGAAACGGGATACTTGGCTTAAAGCCAACCTGGATCAGTTGAGTAAAAAATATGGTGTCGACCTGACCGGTTTTGAAGTTAAATCCGTTTTCATCACCGAAGAAGATATGTTAACGCCTTACCTGCGAAAAATGTCGCTGCCGCTGCCATTTTTAACAAGGTATGATCTAGAAGAACATGGGATCGATGCAGTTCGCAAAGCAACCAATACGTAGCAATGGGCTGTTTTAAGTCGCTGGCCGATAACGGATTTACTGCAGCGGATCCAACGTCAACTACGCAGTGCGGGTTACAATTAATCTATACTTATTGTTGTATAACTGAAAAGGGATCGTTAAATTTGTTTCAGTCACTGTTAAAGAGTATGTGAGTAAAAAAGTGAGTAGTTTTAAAAAGTCTCCATCAAGTTATTGATATATAGTTATTTGCGGAAAGGATTAATCGTCCTGCCATCCCGACTAAAGCGATACCAATCGAGTCGAAAACCCCTTAAATCGTATGATTTAAGGGGTTTTTCTTTTTATTTCAACCCAAGTTATTCAAGTAAAACCAAAGAAAAT
>Ga0302315_10001942_pt1 | contig 20104 bp, 21 predicted proteins | sample III_Palsa_N3_1_FD_200532 | JGI IMG/M metagenome (GOLD analysis project Ga0302315, IMG submission 200532) | Peat permafrost microbial communities from Stordalen Mire near Abisko, Sweden - III_Palsa_N3_1 | ecosystem: Environmental > Terrestrial > Soil > Palsa > Peat permafrost | place: Sweden...
CCGGTAGATCGTGCTCCTTAAAAATGTCTTTGACGGCTTTCGCCCAGGGAGATAGTGCATTCATTGTATAAAAAATTAATCGTTAAACAATCTTTATTACGCAGTGAACGCTGCTGCTAAGCGTTGTGGAAACTCAAGTATCAAAACCATGCCAAAAGCTATTTGTTTAATGAAAAATTTGGAAAACCTAAAGCGCGGCCGTTGGTTTAGCCTAAATGAAAGATCTGGCCAGGCGTTTCCCGGAAAACCCGTTATTATTGCCCAAAGATATTAGTCCAAGTAACCCCGGCTTGCAGGTCATCAGCCTGCTTAATCCCGGCGTATTTCGTTTTAGTGATAAGATCTGGCTGCTCGTCCGTGTCGCGGAAGGCATTGGGCAAAAAGAGGGCGTGATCAACTTTCCGGTGTTGAACGCTACCGGTAATACTGAGATCATTGAAGTGCCGCTAAACGACCCGGACCTGGTAGCCAGCGACGCGCGCGTAGTCAACTATAAAGGCCTGGACTACCTGACCACGATCTCGCATTTGCGTTTACTATCCAGTGTTGACGGTATAAACTTTAAGGAAGACCCTGCTTACCCTGGCCTTTTCGGGCAGGGCTACCTGGAGCGGTACGGGATAGAAGATTGCCGGGTCACACAAATGGAAGATAACTATTACCTCACTTTCACGGCCGTTTCCGACAGTGGTGTAGGTGTAGGATTGAAAACGACAAAAGATTGGAAAAACTATGAGAACATAGGACTGATATTTCCTCCTCATAATAAGGATTGCGCCATCTTTGATGAAAAAATTGATGACAAATATTACTGCCTGCATCGGCCCAGCAGTAAGGACATCGGCGGCAATTATATCTGGATAGCCGAATCACCGGATGGCGAACATTGGGGCAATCACCAATGTATCGTGAAAACACGAACCGGCAGATGGGACAGCGCACGGGTCGGCGCAGGTGCCGCGCCAATAAAAACCGCACAAGGCTGGCTGGAAATTTACCATGGCGCTAATGAGGCCCGCCAATATTGTTTAGGAGCCTTCTTAATGGATATAAACGATCCCACGAAAATAATAGCCCGGACAACCGATCCCATTATGGTACCTACTGAAACTTACGAGCTCAGCGGTTTCTTTGGTTACGTGGTATTCACTAATGGCCACATCGTAAACGGCGATGAACTAACCATTTATTATGGCGCAGCCGATGAATTTGTTTGCGGGGCGCACTTTTCGATCAACGAGGTATTAAGCGCCTTAACCTATTTTTAGATAACAAAATCAGTAAATAAAGCAGGATTGCACAACCCACCCGACCCCGTCCCGCTTAATTAACTTTCAACTGAGAGTGATCTAATCTGTTAGTTATAAGGGTTTAACGATTTATTTCTAAATAAATTATTTTCTTAGTAATTAATTATTATTTAAGAAAGTGGAAAAAAAAGAGCCGCTTTAAAAGCGGCTCTCCCAAAATTCCCTATACAACAAATTATTTCATGCTAACGTGAATTTGCTGGATCTTGGTCAGGTGCGTCTGAACGACCGGCGCTGTTTTAGCAGCGAAAGCCTTTAAATCTGCATCCTTACCATTAGCCACTTCAGATTGCATTAATGCTAATGTCTTTTTGTGACCATCGATCATAGCATTTACATAAGCCACATCAAAATCTTTGCCGCTCAGCTTACTCAAACTATCGCTTTTGGCCTGGTGCTCGGCATCCAACCCGGCGGGCAGTGTAATATTCTTTGATTTGGCGATGCTCATCAATTCCGCATTAGCCTTACCGTGATCCATCACCATCATATTGCCGAAATCCTTAATTTTGGTGTCCGATCCCTTAGCGACAGCCATCTTGCCTAACGCGACTTCGGCCATACCGCCAACAGCAGCTTTGGCTGCAAAAGCGGTGTCGGTAAGTACGGTTGCAGATGAATCCGTTTTAACAGTAGTCATTTTCGTTGTATCCGTTGTTGTGGTACTATCTGTGTTTGCGGCAGCTTTATGGCTTGAGCAAGCCTGTAGCGATCCCGCAACGGCTGCTGCTGTTAATATAAATAAATTTAATTTTTTCATGTGTATATTTATTTTATAGTGTTTTCAGCCTGCGCTGTTATTATCTTCTATGTCATCGGAGAGGAAAGTTTGGTCCTGCCATTATCCAATTTCACCACAATCTTATCCCCGATGGCATCGACTACCTCACCTTCACCTTCCGGCTTAATTACCCGCTGACCCTTTAAAAACAATTTTTCGTTCATTACACTTTATTAACGTGGGTTTAATACGTGCTCCATTGTGCTACGCCTTCCGGTTCCGCCTTTGTCACTTCCTCGCTTTTCACTTTACTCATATCCTGGTTTAATTTTTCAGTGGATTTGAGTTCCCTGTCTTTATCATCAGGTAAAGCGGTCAGTCCTTCAGTTTCCTGGACATAGGCGATAGGATCGGCAACATATTCAAAGTCCTTGCCCATGCCTTTTATCTCGCCCTGGTTCCAGGGGCCTCGTATAGTACCATCGGAAAGGTTGTAAACCTGTTGCAAATACCGCGGGTCAGCAGCTAGGACGCCCGGTGGGAAATTCGGCTGAATACTTTCTAAAGCAGCCTCGAACATTTTGTAATGCGTTATCTCGCGTGTCATCAGGAAAGACAATGTTTCATGGATATATGGGTCATCGGTGAATTTCATCAGGTGCTCGTAAACCAGTTTCGCCCTCGATTCTGAAGCAAGATTGGTGCGTAGATCTACCGTCAGGTCACCATTTGAGTTGATATATGATGCACACCATGGAATACCCTGGCTGTTTCTTGGTGTCGGGCCGCCTCCGGTGATGATCGGGAATTGCGGATTGGCAGATAGCGCCGCATGAATGACGCTTTCTTTTGCCGCCTTGCCATTCATAGCGACCATGATCTCGCTTTGTTCAGCTGCATTTTTAAGGTCTCCGTTGACGCCCTTGAGCAACATCTGAATGGTAGCGCCGACAATCTCCAGGTGACTGAATTCTTCGGTGGCAATATCCATCAGCATATCATATTTATCAGGATGCGGCTGCTTGGCGCCGAATGCCTGGGTGAAATACTGCATCGCTGCAGCCAATTCGCCGTTCTCGCCGCCGAATTGCTCCAATAATAAGTTAGCAAAGCGCGGGTCAGGGCGCGAAACCCTGGCATTGAATTGTAAGTCTTTTACGTGGTGGAACATGATATTTAATTTATAGCGTTAATAATGATTATAATACTTAAGAAAAAAATCCCTTTTCCTTTTGTTCGCTTGCAGCTTTGTAGTTAATGTTGTTTTCTGCAATCTCGGTCAACAGGCTATCCGCTGCTTTTTCCTCATTCAGCGTCAGACTCAATAATCCCGCAGCTTCATCATACCCCAGCGTTTTAGCAAGGCTCAGCATACCACCATAAGAAGCGATCTCGTAATGCTCTACCTTTTGACCTGCGAATATCAACCCCACGTCACGGGTGGCTGTCCCTTCATCGGTGTCACTAATGATTTCCTCTCCTTCATCTACGATACCGTCCATGGCATCACATTTAGTGGTATCCGGTTCAAGGCCAAGCATCCCGAATATTTGCTCTAATCGTTGTACATGACCTTCAGTTTGGGCTAAGTGGTTTTCGAAAGCTTCCTGTAATTCGGGAGAACTAGCAGCTTCTTTCATCTTTGGCAGCGTATCTGCAATTTTCTTTTCGGCCCACAACAAATCCTTTAATTCGTTGACGAAGAATTCCTGTAAACTGGAATCGGCTGATACCGGTGTTTCGGTTTCCTGCTGTCCGGGAAGATCGTAATTATTTTGATTAATTTCCTGGTTTAAACTTTGATATTCTCCTACATCAACCGGTCCTCTGTCAATGGGCGGGCCAGCGGGAACCTCATTGGCTAATGCCAATTCATCCTCATCAAAATCATTGTCTTTGATGGTGGTTGCATCACCCTTCGAAGCAAAAGGCTTAAAGTCCTCTTCTTTGTTTTTCCATTCTTCATTGCCCTGGCTGGTGATATAATCGGATTGAGTAGTACTTTCTTTGCTATCCCCATCCTCGTTTTGTCTTGTTTGATCACGAAGCGATTTAATTAGGTCATGCCCCTCATTAATTCCTTGCTGCTGGTTGGTAATTAGCTGCACGATTTCGTAGGGCAACTCATTAGAATCCGCCAGTGCAGAGCGGTAGGCTGCCTTGATCGCATCTTCGCCGCGCTCACATTCATCTAAAATGCTTTCGAGGTCGTTGCCGGTAAAGGTTGATTTCACGTCAAGCCAGGCGCGGTGTAAAGAACCCGATACACTGGTGCCTTCTTCCGCTTCACCATTAAACTGCCTTGCCTTTTCAGCTAGTTGCGCGGCATTATCACGGCTTTCACCAGCGAGTTTGTTAAATACCGGCCTAAGACCATTATCATCTTCTTCCAGGTTCTCAATGGCTTTTTCAAACCCGGCCACGCGGTCATTATTGATCTTCACCAGGTCGTTCAGTACGTCGATTGTTTTTTCTGTAGTTTCCATAGGTATTGGATTTATTCAGCCATTGCGGCTTCGTTGACATAATTTTCAGCTACTTTGGTTAATAAAGAATCAGCTATTTTTTCTTCTTCCAGCGTTTGGGCGAACAGGTCGGCAGCTTCGCTGTAACCTAAAGTGGTTGCCAAAGTTTTCAAAGTGCCATACGAAGCGATCTCATAATGCTCTACTTTTTGGGCGGCAGAAATGATCGCTACATCGCGGACTTCGGTGCCTTTGTCTGTTTCAGAAAGCAACTCATCCGCTTCTTTTAACAGGCCTTCCATGGCCAGGCATTTCACGGGTTTTGCTTTTTCTCCTATCGAGGTGAAAGCGCTTTCCAGGCGGGTCACATGGTTCTTGGTTTGCTCCAGGTGATCAGCAATGGTTTGTTTCAACTCTTCGGACGTGGCTCCTTTGATCATCTTTGGCAACGCTTTCGCCAAATGGTTTTCCGCCCAATAGATGTCTTTCATCTCGTCAATAAATAATTCCTTCAATGCACTTTCTGCTTCAGGAGTGCGGGCTGCTGCCGGTGCATTTTTTTTTGTTTTTGTTGCCATTTTCATAAATTTTTATTGGTTATAAATGTGTCTAAGCTGAATACAATAGCCGTTCCAAAAAAGAAGCATATTATTATTTATAAGAAATATTATTTCTAAATAGGTAAATATTGTACAAAAGAAATGATAAGCTGTCCTGATAATTATTCTGTGCGGTATACACTTTTCAGTTATAACATCCAATAAGATAATTCCGCGATTTGTCGGAATGATTTATGACCCAATAGAAGTTTACTGGAACTATATATCACCACCTATTCTACAGCTTCACACAAGGTGGAAAAGAATCTCCATGCATTGCTCGAAGCGCACTTTGCCGATGGCCATGGGCTAACAATCATTGATATTAAAAAATGCCTGCGACGGTCTTAAAGGGAAATATTACAGCGGTCCCGTTGCTAATCAAAAGATTGCCCTTGCCTGAGCGCCGCTTGATTGGTGACCTGTCAAATGGGAAAACTGTGCTTCGTTCTCCCTCTATCCAGTTCAGACAGCTAAGAACATTTACCAACGTTCGCTGTTAGCCCTGTATATTTTAATTATGAAAAAACTTTAAAACGTATGGACATGAGCCAGTTTAAACCATTGCCTTTTATATTAAGCTGGCCTGCGTCCTTTTCAGCCTTACCTCGCTTGTTTATATTGTGATCACCACGAAGCAACTATTATCACCACTTATTTTTTTAAAGTTGAGCCTTCGATCACATATAGCGCAGCCAGTTCGGGCAATTCGGCACCCAAATATAAGGCAGACAACAATTGGACATAATCAGGTGAACCGCGCATAGAACGCATTTTTAGTACCAGGCTTTTTTCCAGCAATTGGAGGTTTGTTTTGGTTTGTTCTTTTAACTGTTCAGCGAGCATCCGTAAATATAATAATCCGCTAAGAAAAGAACTGAAAATATAATAAAGCGAAAGCGGAAACAGTCATCAGGAAAAGCGCCAGTCCACCCAGTATATTAGACCACTTGCCATTGGTAAATTTCCCCATCACCTTTTTATTGTTGCCAATGTGCATCACCATGACAATCATTACAGGTGCGGTTAGACCGTATAAGATTGCGGTATAGATGAGTGCCTGTATAGGATTTACACCGATAAAATTCAATACTAAGCCAATTACTAAGGAAAAGATGATCGTTACGTAAAAGGCTTTAGCGTTGCCAAATTTCTTCTCCAGGCCTACCTTCCAATCAAACGTTTCGCCAATCATGTAGGAAATAGAACCTGTTAATACAGGAACTGCCAATAACCCGGTCCCTATAATTCCTAGGGCAAATAAAAGGTAGGCCAATTTACCCGCCAATGGTTCCAGGGCCTTTGCTGCCTGCTCCACCGTATCGATTTTGGTTACATAGGCATTATGCAGTACTATGCCGGTAGTCAGGATGATAAAGAACATCACCACATTAGAAGTGCCCATACCAAAATACACGTCTGTTTTGACCTTGCTTAGCAGGTGCTTACTGATCATCACGGTATGGGTCTTTTCTTTAATGTCTTCAGAAGACATAGTGGCCTGCCAGAAGAATAAATAAGGCGCGATGGTTGTACCCAAAATAGCAACCAATATTTCGATATAATCCTTATTCATGTGAATTTCCGGAACGAACGTATGTTTTAAAACCTGCAACCAATCTACTTTAGCAAAAAAAGGTACGATGATATAAAGCATCAACACCAGGCACAGCCATTTTAAAATTGAAGCAATCTTTTGATAATCAAAACGGATGATCACAAATAACAATAATGCGGTAAAGAAAATACTAAAGGCATAATCAGGTATCACAGGAATAATCAGGTGAGCGACTGCACCCATGCTTTCAATGTCCGCGCCGATATTCAGTATCACCGCCGGAATACTAAATAGGAGCATAAGGTAAAGCACCCATTTTGGATAATGTGTTTTGAGTGTTCCAGTCAGGCCGGAACTGGTTACCGTCCCAATCCGTGCGCACATTTCCTGTATAGCTGCCATCAGCGGAAATGTAATTAATGCCGTCCACAGGGTCGCCAGCCCGAATCCCGCACCGGCTTGGGAATAGGTAGCTACACCCGAAGGATCATCGTCACTGGCCCCGGTCACCAGGCCAGGGCCAAGGTTACTAAAGAATTTCTTAATTTTAGAAGGTACTGCTGTTACTGCTATTTTCGCTTTCATTTGCCAAAAAAAAGCGTTCAAATGAACGCCTGACTCCATAGGTTGAGGTATATATGTTAAGCTGCGATGAGCTGTAGAAAGGCCGCGTTACGTATCCCCTTATCATCGATCTTTCTGATATCTTTTTCTAAAATTGCATTTAACTGTTTATCAATTGCTTTCAAAAGGGCAGGTGTTTGAGTTGCTGTCGTTTTCATACCCCATTTCATATAAATATAATGCCAAACCGAAAGCTGATAAAAATCCGCGCTTTCGCGTATTTATATTGTCTATTTTTCCATACGCAGTTTGTAAAAACAATAATCATTTTTATACGCTTATGCTTATAAAAAAAACGTGAGGTTAACCTTTACTATACTGGTCTGTTTATTCACCTGTTGCGTATTCGGGCAAAATTCTGCCGTATCAACAATTAACAAAGTGTTGGCTCCGCATGCCCAGCATAAAACGATTGCCGGCAAGGACACCGTCATTGAATCGGATACGACGAAAGAAAATAAAGAACCGCAATACTTTTATTTCTCGGTGAACACCGATGTATTCGTCAATACGAAAGGCGGGGTGGCGAAGCGGTTTGCCCCAGCGGTTGAATTTGGCCGTACCTATGGCATTTTTGACATCGGCCTGGCAACCGGCAGGTTTAGTTCGCAACGTTCAGGCAGCGACACGTCACACTATATTGAATTTCGTCCAACGATCAACATTTTTTCCAGCGGCCGCTTTGCTGAAGGCTTGTGCCTCGGCGCAGGTTATGTATTTACAGCAAAACAGGCTCTAATGACGGAGATCTGCAATAGTATCAATTTCAATATTTCGACTACCGTCGCGGTGGCGGTGACGCAGGGCTATGTGTTTTTTGACGGGACGAACAGTAGCCGGAGCACGCAATATATGGGCTTTGCCTTTACCTATAATTTTCTTAAAAAACATAGTGTGAATAACCAGCGAAAAAAGAAAGCGCTGGTCAATACCAACTAATGAAAAAAACAAGAGCACCTTTCTTTGCAGGCACCAGCGGCTTAGTTGTCGCTGTTCCGCAACGAGACTTCCCGCCGGAACACAGCAACAAATCCAGGCTGGCGTATTATGCTTTGCAGCTCAACAGCATTGAGATCAACAGTTCATTCTATAAGTTACCCCGTGCGGCTACAATTATGAATTGGGCGGAGATGGTACCACACAATTTCAGGTTTACCTTCAAATTATGGAAAGAGATCACGCACCAAAAACAATTAATATTCCGTCCTGATGCGATAGTAAAATTCTTTGAGGTGATTGATCATGTGAATGATAAAAAGGGATGCGTCCTGGTGCAATTCCCGCCGAGCGTTAAAATCGATCTGTTGATTCAATTTAAACAATTGCTGATCGCCATTAACGAAACAAATAAAGGTTGGAAGATAGCAGTAGAATTTCGTCATTCCTCCTGGTACCGAGAAGATGTTTATGAGTTGCTTTCCAGGTCAGGCGCCGGATTAGTATATCATGACAAAACAGGTTCAGCCACGCCGCTAATTGAGCCAACCGGCGATTTCGTTTACCAACGTTTTCACGGGCCTGGCGGGGATTATAAAGGAAGTTATGATGACGGTTTTTTGTATGAATATTCGCTTTATATACAGGAGTGGCGGGAATCGGGTAAATCAACTTTTGTTTACTTTAATAATACAGCAGGAGATGCTTTAAAAAACCTCAACTTGCTCCAGCGTTATGTTGATCTTTAATCCCGACCAGGCCACCTATGGATTTCCCAGCCTGGCAGGTAGTAAAACGGCAAGCCAACGTAGCGCCTACAGCGAAAACGATATGCGCGGGAATTCGCTGCCAGTAGTATTTATCAAATTGATACAGGGCGGTAGAGGATGTACCTTAAAAGTCGCCTTCCTAATGAGCAGGCTCAATATGCCGCTAGCGAGGCCCAGGATAATTCCATTCTTTATAGTGTGCCTAATCTTTTGGTCTCCCACAGGTCTACATAAACAGAGGCGAAAACGATACCCATCGCAAAATGGGCGCCCCAGCCAGCAATCATCTTTACCTGCGGATGGTGTGTTTCTATTTGGTCAGCGAGCAAATGCAGCACTTCTTTTTCCACTTCGCCTGGGTTTGACAGATATGTAAAAAATCATTTGCGTCCGGTTCAAAACTGGCCACAAATACAACTGCCTCATACACCCTGAATTTACAGCCCTCCACCGCTATGATGCGGGTGTTCGCTCACCTCAAAATGGTGAATCTCTTTATCCTTACTCACCGTTAGTGGAAATTGTTCATAAATAGTAGTTTTGTAAAAAATCGTTAAAAGAGATATTTGTTTAATCGATATGGCCGGAACTCCTGATTTAAAAAGATTTATAGTTGCGCAGCAGCGCGATTACAATATTGCTTTTGCGGAGGTAGTCGCGGGCCGGAAACGCAGCCATTGGATGTGGTATATTTTTCCGCAGATCAAAGGGCTCGGCTTCAGTTCAACTTCGCAGCATTATGGTATCAATGGTTTGAAGGAAGCGGAAGCCTATCTGCGTCACCCGGTTTTAGGACAACGGTTAATTACCATCTGCCTGGCACTGCTCGATCTGGACGGGAATGATGCTAATCAGGTATTCGGCAGCCCGGATGACCTGAAGTTAAAATCGTCGATGACTTTGTTTGCAACTGTACCTAATGGTGACCCTGTTTTCCAGCAGATTTTAGACAAGTATTTCCAGGGTAAGGCCGATATTCATACCCTAACTTTGCTGAACCGCTAAAGCCCATGTTTTGGCGAGGATTTCGTCGTTGACCTTTTTTTTTTTTCATTGCTTTTCTTAGGTTTGGCCGCGACATTGCGCTCATCCTCCTGTTGGACAAGATGTACTGCATATTCCGCAGGCTGGATCAGTTTTCCGGTAAAGTCTGCGCAAGCCTTGGTGAACTCCGCACCGAAATACAGAATAACTGCAGTATAATATACCCACAGTAATAATGCGATCAGTGAACCCGCGGCGCCATAGGTCGAGCTGGTTGCCGACTTACGAATATACAGCCCAATAACCAGCCTGCCCAGCATAAAAAGCACGGCGGTAAATATAGCGCCTGAACGGACATCCCGCCATCCGATCTTCACATCAGGCAGCACCTTGAAAATTACGCTGAAAAGCAAGGTGATGACCACAAAGCTGACGACTACATTGAGCACATTAAAAATGACCACCGTGATACCCGGCAGAAAAGTCTTTAGATGATCGCTTACCGCAAGGAGCGCGCCGTTAATAATGAGCGAAACCAGCAATAAAAATCCCAGTGCGACGATCAAAGAGCCGGATAGCAGCCGGTCTGTAATCAGTTTTAGCCAGGCTTTTTTTGGTTTTGTTCTGACCTGCCAGATGATATTGATAGATTCCTGTATTTCGCCAAACACCGAGGTCGCCCCAATGACCAGAGTAATCACGCCGATGACGACGGAAACGGTTGATTTGCCAGACATTTGTAAATGCCTGATCATATCCTGTACCTGCTTTGCGGCATCATTACCTACGAAGCCATTGATCTCGGAAAAGACCTTTCCCTGTATAGCATCCTTTCCCAGGAAAATACCTGCCAGCGAAATAGTTAGTAACAGCAAAGGGGCCAGCGAAAAGATCGTATAAAAAGCGAGAGAGGCACTATATTTTAGCGCCAGGTCATTCATAAAACCACTAAACGCGGCTTTCAGAATCGCGAAACCGTCTTTAATAGCCTGTTTGCTGAAGTATTTTTTCATATCATCAAATAATATAAGATGCTTAAGTACAAAAACACAATGGCCAGGTGAAAGTTTGTATAGATGCTTGTGCGTTTTTTTCTTTACTTTTTCTTTTAACGGACAGTTATCAAAAGAATTTATGGCGTAAAAAATATTGGTATTCAATTTGTATGGCTTAATTATCTGTAACCATTTAAAACAATCTGCCATGAGATCATTACTTTACATTATCGCCGTTATCCTGATCATAGGATGGGCGATCGGAACTTTCGCTTATGCAGCCGGAAACCTGATTTATATATTATTGGTTTTGGCCGTTATATCTTTCGTGTTGGGCATACTGCGCCGCGACACTGTCGTTTAAGTTAAACGCTTATATTATAGCCCGTGCCTCACCGGCCGGGCTTTTATCATTATGCTAAATCCCGTTTTTTATCGAAATCAACCAGATCACAGGCAACTACCGGCCGGTGGAGGTTATTCCTATTTACAAACACGATCGTGGCCGTATATGACCACCGGCAATTTTCGACTATATGTCGGGTGCGTGCCGGAAGGAGATACTATGGAGATCCCCAGCACTGCGCGAACAATACCCAGACAACCTGGAAATCATGGGTGATGATAATCCATGCTTTTTAGGCGAGCTCCATTTCACGGGCTCCGCCCTGTTCGAATGGAAGTATAAAGGGAAACAGCTTGCAGAATACGAGATTTGGCAAGTTGTCGACCTGATGCCAAATAGTTTTAGGGCCGGGCTATAAATACTGCATTCCACCTTAATTATGCTAATTGATCGTTATCCAAACGGGGGCATGATCACTGGAATGTTCCCAGCCGCGCACATCTTTATCGACACCTGCTGCTGACAATCGTTTTGCAAGTACCGGATTGAGCAGGAAATGATCGAGGCGTAAACCGGCATTCCTGCCATAAGCATTATGCAGATAATCCCAAAAAGTATAGATACGTTCATCCGGATAAAGTTCACGGATCGCATCTGTCCATCCCGAGTTTACCAAATTTGCAAATGCTTTGCGGCTTTCAGGCCGGAATAAGGCATTTGCCAGATACTTCTCCGGTTTATAAGTATCCAGTTCGGTTGGCATCACCTTGTAATCGCCAATCAAAGCTACGGGAAGTTTGAAAGATGATAATTTGTCAGCATGCACCTGCATCCATTGAAGCTTATACTCAAATTTCGGTCCCGGCCAGGGATTGCCATTGGGAAGATACAGGCAACCGATCACCACACCATTGATGAAGGCCTCGATATAGCGGCTATGGGAGTCATCCGGGTCACCGTCCAGCCCGCGGCGGGTTTCTTTGATCTCATGCCGCGACAAGATGGCCACTCCGTTCCAACTTTTCTGCCCAAGCCAGATAGCATTATAACCGATACCGAGCAGTGCCTGTTCGGGAAACAGGCTATCCGGCGTTTTCAGTTCCTGCAAACAAACAATATCAGGTTTTTCTTCGGCCAGCCAGCGCAGCAAATTATGCAGGCGGCCATTGATCCCATTGATATTATAAGTGGCAATCTTCATGATGAATGAACAAAGGATAATATAAGTTGTTCCAATATAAAAAAGGAGGAATTATGCCATGGCCTAAAGGAGATTATCCGCCCAGTTATAAAAATCAACCGAAGAAGCTTCGGGACAAGGCGGTAGAAATTGCGAATGAAGTGTTAAAGACCACAGGCAATGAAGGTGAGGCTATTGCAACCGGTCTGAAACAAGCACGTGCGCATTTCGCCAAAGAGAAATCTGAAAAAGCGAAATAATGCAGTCGGGCACTTATTTTCTATTGGAAGGTGCTGACCGGGCTGTCATTGTCCACGGTAAAACCGGCTTGAGAGTTAATGTATTCAGCCTGGAAACGGAGGGTTACTCACCTAACAGTGACGAGCTGCATGTTTTTGGCAATGATCATGGCGAATGGCTGGCCTTTGAAACTGACGGTTGGACAATTGAGGCTATGGACCTGGTCACCGGCGCTGTAGTTTGGTATACGCACTACCTGGACCATCCTGAAATGGTTATCAGGACGAAAGATCCCCGGCCACAATATAAATTAAGAAAAATTTAACTAAAAAAAGATGGCACTGACAGATGAAGAATTTCGTGAAGCTTACAAACCTTTACAGGTTCCAGCGCATTACACGGAAGCGCTTACCCAAAAACAAAAAGTTATTTTCGCTTTGGCGCAAATTGGCGATGGTACGGCAGGCGATGTGATCGCGGAATTAGAAAAACTAGAGGAGGGCAAGCTGGACCGCCATTTGAAAACAGCTACCAAACATATCCTGGTTTCCCTGTTCGAACAAGGGCACATTACGGGCGGTGACCATGGCGCGGGAATGCATTTTAACCTCAGTAAAATTACCACAGAAAATAGCGGCAGCGTTGATCCGCACAAACTCCCGCCGGGACTGGATTGGCCATGAATACTAAATTTCAAACCCGAAGACTATACCCGGAAACAGGACGTTGATTATCGTAGGCATCCCGAGCAGTATCGCGTTGGAAAAGGCGAGCACGTGCTGATCTGTGGTTTCTCAAAGCGAGATTAGTCCCCCTTGGCGTTTCAAAAAAAACGATACAGAATAATATGAATTCAGCAAGCTGAGATTCATATTATTTGCTTTTCACATAAGTTTCCGGCTTGCTCCAAACCAAATCAGGATAATGGTCATTGTCCAACAGTTCGTTATGGGCACTGAACATGCTGTGCATATACATGCTTTGCTGCCATTTTGTATATAACTCATTTTCGCCTTCAGGATGGGCGGCGCGTTCACGCTTATTATAAGCATCCAGCTCTCCTAGTGTGCCCATATAATTTAAAGTATAACCCGTCATAGCAGCCAGGTCATTCGCGCTCAACTGAAAACTTGCGATCCGCAGGAAACGTGGTGCATTCAAATCCATAGCTGCCATTGCGGCAAATGCCGCAGTATCGTTCATGCTGGTAAAATCTACTTTCCAGTCCGGCTTTTCCCAGTAGGCGATAGTCTTATTTTTATGATCGAGAAATGGAATATTGTAAGTCAGCAGTTCGGCAAAAGCACCGTTGAAGATCGAGGTCGGTGTGATCATTGCCTTGTCCAGTTTACGCATAAATTCCTTTCGTAAGTCAAAGTTCCGGTTCTCACCTTCTTCCAGCTTTGTAAAATCGGTGGAATAATCAGACGGAATGAAACGCGGCACGCCCGCTTCAACAGCCGCATCCAATAATAAGCCCTGCGTATCCACGATCACCCCACGCAGGCCAGCCAGTGCGGACACCACGCAGCCCACACCACTGCAGGCGGCTACCAAAGCCGCATGATCCGCCATATTGACTTCTATCAGTTCAATGCCATCCTGCTTCAAAATATCGACTGACGCTTTTTTGCTGTCCGCACGAATAATCGCTTTCACCTGAGCCCTTTTTTTGATTAAAGCCTTAACAATACGTCCGCCGAGATCACCTGTAGCGCCAGCCACTAAAATTTGCTTTTCCATAGCCATTAAACCCTTAAACTTCCCTTTTGTTCAAACAAAACAATAGATGGAGATATTCTATACCTATGAATTCTGCATTTTTTAAAGAGGGGGAATCCGGCCAATTAAAAGATGTGGCGCCAGAGTTAGGCGCTTTGCTGCTTTTCCTGCGTATGGTAAAAAATGGCATAGTCATTCGTGATGAGCGTAGTTATTTCAGTGAAAAATATATAAAGCACCGTTACTATTTAGCAACCGATGGTTTATATTCTTCAATAGCCACTTGAGGTTGTAATACATCATGATCAGTTTCGATGAGCCTGTCCTTCGGTACGTTGAATGTTGCGGATTGACGGATATCGCGTGATGACACTCCTAATCTGACCAGGTATCGGCCTGCATCACTTATCCATTGAGATTTGTCGGTATGATAAGAAGCCAGATCAGCCGCGGTAATGCGGAATGTAAAATGTTGCGACTCCCCGGGTTGCAGTAACCTTGTTTTATCGAACGCCTTCAGTTCCTGAACGGGCTTGTCAATTGATCCGGTAGGTGCGCTGATATAAAGCTGTACAACTTCTTTTCCGGCAACCTTACCGGTATTTTTAACTGTCGCGGTTATTATCAAAGAGTTAGTAAGGGTTTTGGCGCTAAGTTTTAAATCGGAAACTGAAAAATCAGTGTAAGATAAACCATAACCAAATTCATACAAAGGTTTCACATTAAAACTGTCATAATAACGGTAACCAACATAAATTCCTTCCTGATAAATAACCTGGTCAGGCTTTTCCGCCGGTGTACCAGGGAAATTTTTCGCTGAAGGCACATCAGCGTAATCTGCCGGAAACGTATCAGGTAACTTACCTGATGGATTAACCTTGCCGCTTAAAACATCAGCAATGGCATAACCTGCTTCCTGTCCGGGTTGCCAGGCCAGCAAAATGGCGTCAACGTCATTCTTCCACTGGCTTACATCAATAACGCCACCTATATTCAGCACTACAACAACCTTCTTGTGTCCGGCGTGAAACCGCGTTGCAATTTTCTTGATCTGTTGTATTTCATTTACCGTTAGGTCGTAATTACCGTCCAGTTTACGATCTTCTCCTTCGCCGGCATTGCGGCCGATCGTTATCAGCGCCAGGTCGCTGTTTGCGGCGCTTTCATCAATGTCGTTGTCGGCTACCACCATTTCCGGTAGTATCGCAGGCGGCCTTACGCCGGTAATACCGGGTAGCATAAGTTCTTTATTATTTCTGAAATACTCAGCGTAAATGTGGGACAGTTTCGAATCAGTCTGGTACCCATCATTAAGTAAGCCTTTGTCGCCGGATATAACATACGCTTTATTTACATCACCGCTACCATAACCACCCGCGATCGGGTTATAAAATGAATCGCCGAATGCCGCAACAGTTTTTACGGATTTTGCAAAAGGTAGCGTGTGCGCATTGTTTTTTAATAAAACCATCCCTTCAGTTGCAGCCTCCCTGGCAATTTGCGCATGGGCTTTTAAATCCGGTTTATTGCTGTATTTGTAATTTTTAAAAGCGGGAGATTTTAGTATAATGTTGAGCATGTGCTCCACATTTATGTCCAGTACTTTTTCGCTCAAGGAATTGCTTTTCACCGCTTCAATCAATGCCTGTACCTGATTTGGCCTTCCTGGCATAAGCAGATCATTGCCAGCCTTCATTTGCGCGATCCAGTCACGGCCGCCAAACCAATCCGTCATTACAAAACCCTTATATTTCCACTCATCACGTAAAACCGTTGTTAATAGATCACGTCGTTCAGAAGTATAAACTCCGTTAACTTGGTTATAAGACGACATTACGGTCCATGGATTTGATTCGGTAATAGCTATACGAAAATTTTTCAAATAAATCTCCCGTAACGCCCTTTCGCTTACGATGACATTTATACTTCCCCTGCTTGTTTCTTGGTTATTGGCAATAAAATGCTTGATCGACGTGCCCACGCCGTTCAATTGTATGCCATTGATCATAGCTGCTGCCATTTTACCAGCGACCACGGGGTCTTCTGAATAATATTCGAAGTTGCGCCCGTTTAACGGATTGCGGTGGATGTTTATACCAGGGGCAAGCAAAATATCTACACCATATTCTTTTACTTCGTTACCCATAGCCTTGCCCACTTTGGTGACCAGCCCTGTATTCCATGTTGATGCCAATAAAGAGCCAACTGGGAAACCGGTAGCATAATAGGTATTTATTGTATCTCCCTTACGTGTTGCTGCTATCCTTATTCCTGCCGGACCATCGGCAAATACCATCGAAGGGATGCCTAACCGGGGTATGGCAGCAGTGTTGCCAGCCGCACCGGACACTTTTATTTCCGTTTGACCTATCGCCGTGCCGTCGGACATTTTACGCTGTGATTTTTTGCTTTCTGCCCCAACCAACAGCGTCGCTTTCTCTTCGACTGTCATAGCTGCGATCACTTCCTTAACCGTGTTATGGCCCAATTGTGGCAGGGGTTTTAAATTGGTTTGTGCCTTAAGTGATAAACTGTAACTTCCCAGTAGAAAAAGCAGTAGTATACGCAGCGGTATTTTCATTGAATTTAATAAGATATGACATATTGTAAACGACTAACGCATCAATTGGTATATGCATGCATATGCCAGTGTAGTTTGGTCTTCCTGTTATTGAGCATCTCCTCTGGTTACCCCATTTTCACCAAATGAATCAATAGCATACCAATACTTTTGGTCTTTGTTCAAGCTTCGGATGGTTACAGTAGTATCACCATACACCTGGTAAACGCGGTTCAAATTGTCTTTTAGCACACCAAACCTAATGTTATAGCCCGTGGCACCGGCAGATTTTTTCCAGTGAAGGGTAACATTACGCGTGTCGGCCACGTCACGCATTGCTTCAAAGCGAGTGACCTTTGCCGGCTTTTTGCTATTGCCAGTACCGAAAACCCGGAAGCCGGAAATAGCAAATGTCCCATCCGGTACCCGATAATTGGTCACTTTCAAATAACGCGCTTTAACCGGTATTTTAAAGGCATGATACTGATGGGTCAGGTCTTCCTCATTATTAGTCTTGTCAATCAGCGTTTTCCAGTTCTTCTTATTCGTTGAATATTCCAATAAGTATTGCTGTGCTTTTATGCCGTCACGCCCAAAAAGGTGGGTATTGTTTTCGGCAAAATTGATTTGAACAGCCTTAACCGTTGCCTGTTCACCCAGGTCAACACATAACCACTCGCCTTTATTGCCTGTTTTAGCACTCCAATAATCTCTGATTTCTTCATCAAAGGCCATTGATACAGGATGATCGGCTAAACTGGACGAAGCCGTAGCGGCTTTCTTGTAGGATAATAGCATCCAACCCGGAAAAAGTTCGCTCACTTCTTTTATTTTATGATCCGGCATCACCATCGGATAATCACCAAATTCAGTGTGGGCTATCATTTGACCCTCTTTATCAAAAGTAACCGGAAATAAACCCAGCCTTCTTTCGAAAATATCTTTAACAGAGATCGTCATTGTTGAGATATGCCAATAATTTCCATACTTGTCTTGAAATGTTGCACTATGGCCTGCACCGTTGATAAACCCCTCTGGCTTGGCTGAAAACGGGTTATTGGCGGCATATATAAAAGGGCCCAAAGGCTTATCAGAAACATAATAACCATCGGCATAGCTTTTATATTGGGTGCCTGGTGCAGAGAACTGATAATAGTATTTCCCGTCGTGTTTTGTCATCCAGGGGGCTTCAGTCCATGGGCTCTCCGTGCTGGTATTATAATCACCCGGTCTTTCCCATCCGTATATTAAAGGTTCGCCTTTAAAGCAATCAACGGGAGTACCGATGGGGTTAAGTTTGTTGTTGACATCCAATTCAACTGCCGATAGAAACGCATTGTTGGTACAACCCATGTACAGGTATACCTTGCCGTCGGTGTCCCGAAATATATCAGGGTCACCTACCGCTAGCGGGAAAGAATCATTGTATACTTCCCATTTTCCACTTATAGGATCGTTACTTTTGTAAATTGTATGACTGGCCATCGGCAAATAATACAGGGAGCCATTTATTACAGTTACAGCAGGTGCATCTTTTTCGAATGGTAGATCTTTAGTCGTGACGAACGTCCAATGCAGCAAGTCTTTGGAATGCCAGTAACCACCGGATGCTGTTGCAAATAAGTAATAGTTGTCTTTAAATAAGACGATCACCGGATCTGCTGCTGTACGCCTGGATGGTTTGGTCAACTGAAACCGATAGCTAATATTGAGTGGGTTGCAAAATGTTTGCTGGCCTTCAGCCGTAGGTGACCATAATAAGTTTAAAAAAAATAAAAGTGCGAAAATCGCTGTAGAAATATATTTCATAGGTATGCTTTTGGATTAAATTGATAGCTGACGAAGGTATTTAAAATGCCGTTTGATGATTTTGCAAATCGTCCATATTTTTTGACCGGTTGTACATATCATCTCAGGAATAAGATTTAAAATTAAGAACCGTCACAAAGCAGCTCCTTAGCCGCTAGGCCCGATAAAAAGGATTTGTTCATTTGTGGCCAAAACAGCGATAAGTCAATATCAGCGGTATATCTGCTTAATGGCCCTTTTTGATGAATATATGCACAATGGGTAAAAAAATATGTACGATTGGAATCACTGGAAATAGTCAATTGACGGTTCTTTGTAATTAGAGTATAGTACCGATGAGACTTAAAAATCCTTCCATTATTTGCGCAAAATACGATATGAAGACAATTCTTTGTTTAATTACCCTTACGATTAGCCTCTCCGCAAACGCAATACCGCCAATTACAAGCAAGAAATTAGGTATATCCCAGCTATTTTCCGACCATATGGTACTTCAACAAAAAACGGAAGTGAACGTTTGGGGCTGGTCGCCGGCCGGGCAAACGGTAATCGTCGTAGCCAGTTGGGGTAAAAAGGCTACAAGTGTTGCTAATGCGGATGGTAAATGGAAAGTAAAATTAATAACTCCAGCCGCAGGCGGTCCTTACGCCATTGTTATCAAAACCAAAGTCAGTGAAATAAATATAAAGGATGTATTAATCGGCGAGGTCTGGCTTGCATCCGGCCAATCCAATATGGATATACCTTTGAAAGGCTGGCCACCTGGTGATACAATATTTAACTCAGCTCACGAAATAAGTATTGCTAATTATCCTGTTATCAGATTCATGAAAGTGCCTTTCGGGATCTCAACAACGCCGCAGGATTCTACAGGTGGCAAATGGGAAACTACTACACCGGAAACTGCCGGTAATTTTAGTGCCACTGCCTATTTTTATGCGAGAGCGCTTTATCAAAAGCTTAAAGTACCTATAGGTATTATCCAGTCGTCCATAGGCGGTACACCGGCCGAGGCCTGGACAAGTAAAGGTTACCTTACAAAAATTGGAGATTTTAATGAAACGATGAAAGAACAGGATACCGCGCGACAGCATTCAGCTAAGCTAAATAGCAATTCCCCAACCGTTCTTTTCAATGCGATGATCAACCCCCTTATTCCTTATACGATTAAAGGGGTAATATGGTACCAGGGAGAATCGAATGTTGGCAGAGCGGAACAATACAAAAAACTTTTTCCTATTATGATAGCAGATTGGCGGAACCAATGGGGCTATGAATTGCCTTA
>Ga0302315_10001943_pt1 | contig 20103 bp, 12 predicted proteins | sample III_Palsa_N3_1_FD_200532 | JGI IMG/M metagenome (GOLD analysis project Ga0302315, IMG submission 200532) | Peat permafrost microbial communities from Stordalen Mire near Abisko, Sweden - III_Palsa_N3_1 | ecosystem: Environmental > Terrestrial > Soil > Palsa > Peat permafrost | place: Sweden...
AAAAACAAATAGTTGAACAAAACGACATGCCGGTTTGTGATACAACAATTAAAGGTTTTATTGGCCGGGAAGAAAAGGCATTTCCAATGGGCGATTTCGGGAAAAATTATTTGTTGAATTTATGGTTATACAAAAAAGGGGCGTTTGATTACTCTAAACAATTGCTGCCAAAAAACGACAGGTTTTTTAGCGATAACCAATTAAGGGATGGTTTTGGAATTGTTTATTATGATGGCATGCTTGGGGCATTTTCATATGAAAGAAATTATGCCAATGCAATTGTTTTCGGCGAGCACCTTTCAAACAGTATTTTTAATGGGTATCAATATCAAAAGGAAGCTATCGCATTAACACAGCAGCTAAAAAGTAACACCGAAGATTTTAAAACATTTCATATTCCCGACTCTGTACAATGGGCTACATTAAGGCAAAAACTTAGCCGTAATGAGCAAGTACTTTATCTTGCCGACAGGCTTAGGTTATTAAATTGTATTCAACCCGGTCAACCCGCTGGTATAAGTTATGATATGTACCAATTTTCAATATCCTATGCCACATCCGTGAAATTACATATGTCATACTGGAATTATAACGCTAAATATACTGTTATTAATCCCTGTGTTGAGTTACTTAAAATGAAATTAAACCCACATGAAGTAGAACTGCTGCTGCCTTATTTACTTAGTGATAATTATATACCATCCTATACCTTTCACAGGGACTTTTTTCCGGAAAGGACCTTGCATAAACTTAGCTGGGTTGTTAATGATGTAATTTTTGAAATTACAAATCAAAGATTTTTTGAGCAGAGGAGTTTTGATATTTTGAACCCGAACGAGAAAAAGGCAGAGATAGAAAAAGTAAAAGCATGGTGCGAGCAAAATGCTGGATTATCGCAGGAAGACTTGACTATTAAGATATTAAAAACAACCGACAAATGGGTTGATTTCAACAAAGCTATGGAAACAGCAAAGCAAGCAAAATACGAATCGTTGCTACCCATTCTTGTTGAAAGATTTCATGATTTTAAAGGTGGCTTTTGGCCAAGCAATAAAGGGGTAATGGCTGAAGCCATGTTTGATTTAGGTAACGGAAAATATATTGGCACAGTAAAAAAATGGAGTGCAGATACTACAGATATATGGGTAAACCTTTGGGCGTCATTATTTCTATTAAAATATGATAAGGATAGTTATAATCCCGCAATGAAAGAATTGGAATCGGTACTAAGGCAATGCGACGGGACGGCTTATTACCCCCATGCCATGGATTTGCTTTTAAGTATGCATGATGATAAAAGGGCTTTAAAACTGGCAGAAGGTATACTGAATAAACAGCAATTCCAATCCGATATTTACTGGGACTATTACCTAAATTTTGTAAAGAAATTGTTGTTGCTGAAAAGTGATTATACCTATAATTTTATCAGTAATAAACTGGAGGGTACTACACCTGAAGAAATGGCAATGGTCAATCAAAATACTGACAATGCGAATGTGCTAATGCAAAACGATATATACGTTTTGGCTGTAGATAAACTAAAAAGCAATACACCTGGGTACAATGCAGCAAGTGATATTAAAACCAGGCTGGAATATAGAAAAACATTAAAAAAATGGTTTGATAACCAATATGGTCTATTAAAAGAAGGAAAGCCTAATGAACTTTTGCTGAATATTGTACCCGTAAATCCACCTGTAACTTTTGTTGATGCTGCTAATTAGTTTATCATGGTATTAACAATAATTTCTTTCAATAACCAAACCCTCAAGTCGAAAGATTTGAGGGCTTTTTTGCGAAACTAAAATGGTGTGACAATCCAATTACCATAAAACCCCACCACCGCGAAAATGTATCATTCTTACCCGCATTTGTATAAATGCACCCCGGTATGCCGCGCCTACCTTTGGCCTAACAATTAAATCATAAAACAATATCAAAAATAATTTTTATTCCAGGCGCTTCCCGAGGGTTAAGGAAAATTTAACCCATGGTCGATATCCGATGGCTGTCAGGATATGGACCACAACAGAATCCTAAAGCCTTAGTATTAAGCATTATAAGCCCGGCATCTAACTTTTATAATCCATATTTAATCAATATTAACCTATATGTAAATTGCTGATTTACATATGCTTATAAATAATATTAAAAAATATTTTCTATATTATACTTTTCAAGTATTGATATTACAAATATCGCTCCTTTTCTTTGATAATGGATTTGTCGCCAATTCAAATCCAGCAAACCAATTTGTCTATAACCTTATGAAAATGACTAACTTATCTAAGTACAGGTAACGGCTTTTTGTGTGCTATTGCCTGTTTTGTTATCTGCCAGGCCGGTATTTAACAATATAGCAAACCACTTATTTGCTGCCCCTATCTTATATAAGTTTATTAATTCTTATTGCCCTATTAATTAAAGGTAAATATCATACTTAATTAAAAGTAAATATTCTCTTTTCAATTTGCAGGGCTAATATGCTATAAGGTGTTATTATAAACCTTTAACACTAACCAAACCAAATAACATGAACCAAAAATCACTAAAGCAATTTCGGCTTTCCTGGAAAAACTTAGTATTTTATTTTTCTTTGATTGCCGGCGTTTTACTGTTTGCCAGTAACGCCAAAGCGCAGGATCCCGCGCAGTACGGCACGCCTTATGCAGGCGTGCCCGATATAAGGGATGTAAACATGTACCAGGTACACAACAGGCCGTACAGCGCGGCCGGAAATTTTGCCGGCATAATAGCCCGCCTGGATAGTATTAAAGCGCTGGGCACCAACGTGGTTTATATTATGCCCATTTATCCGCATGGTACCGATTCGCGCAGTTCTGCTTCGCCCTATTCAATTAAGGGTTATGACTCTGTTGCCACAGAATATGGCACACTCGCAGATTTCCAGAATTTAGTTGCCGGATGCCATAGCAGGGGCATGGCGGTAATACTTGATTTTGCCGTAAACGGAACTTCCTGGGACCACCCCTGGATAACCCAGCACCCTACCTGGTATGTTCAAAGCGGGGGTGTTATTCAGCAATTAGCAGGGTTTAGCGATGTGGCCGCGCTCGATTTTACCAATACAGATATGCGCGCGGCATTGGTAAGTGCTATGCGTTATTGGATATTTGCTGCAAATATTGATGGTTTCAGGTGCGATGATGCAAATAACCCGCCTATTGATTTCTGGACCAATACTATTGCCAATTTAAGGGGAATTACCACGCATAAACTAATTATGCTGGCCGAAGGCGACCGCCAGGCCAACTACCAGGCGGGTTTTGATTATGATTTTGGCGATGATTTTTATTATGATGCCATACAGCCCATTTCAACCGGCGCCTCAGTAAGCGATATTCAAACCACAACAAATACCGAATATACCGATGCAACCGGCAGTCAGCAAATGGCGAGGTATACCTCAAACCATGATATTGAAACAACTACTACCGCAATTCAAACCTTTGGCGGCCATGCCGGGGTAATTGCCAATTACCTGGTTTGCGCGTACATGCGCGGCGTACCGTTTTTAACCAGTGGGCAGGAGGTGGATTTTAACCAAACCATACCCTGGCCTTATCAAACAGTAAAAATAAATTGGACTGCAAACCTTGGCGCCTCTGCAGATTTTAAGAAGGTAAACAACTACCGTACCTTAAGCGAAGCAGTAAGGCGCGGTACAATGACCAATTATTCTGATAATAACACCTGTGCCTTCACCAAAATTTCGACAACAACCACCGAAAAGGTTATTGTAATGGTAAACATGCGGAACAGCACACAGAGTTATACCATACCATCTGCCTTTGCAGGCACCTATAAAAATGCTTATACAGGCGCTTCGGTTACCTTAACGTCGGGCGCTACACAATCATTAACAGCTTTTCAGTACATTGTGTTAACCAATCAAAATGTTGCTACTGTAGCCGTTACCGGTGTAACGCTCAGCCCAACAACAGCTTCGGTAGCTGTAGGTTCAACACAACAACTTACCCCAACTATTGCACCGGCCAACGCTACTAACCAGGCTGTGACCTATACATCCAGCAATACGGCTGTAGCAACAGTAGGTGTATCGGGTATAGTTACTGCAATAGCGCCAGGCACCGCCACCATTACCGTTACCACCGCCGATGGCGGCAAAACTGCAACTTGCGTAGTTACCGCGGCTACGGTAGCTGTTACCGGCGTAACGCTTAGTCCAACAACCGCAACTATTACCGCAGGGGGTACACAACAGCTTACCCCAACAATTGCCCCTGCTAATGCCAGTAATAAAGCAGTCACTTATACATCCAGCAATACCGCTGTAGCAACAGTAAGTGCTGCCGGTTTAGTAACTGCTGTAGCAGCAGGCACCGCCACCATCACCGTAAAAACTACCGATGGCAGCAAAACAGCAACCAGCACTATAACCGTAAACCCGGTTACTACTTTCACAGTTTATTTTCTGCCGCCTACAGGCTGGGGAACAGGCATAAAAATATACTGGTGGGATGCCATGCCAACCGGTATACTTGCCGATGGTACATGGCCCGGCGTAAGCATGAGCGGCCCTGTAAACGGCTGGTATAGTTATACATTTACAAATGTAACATCAACCAACCTCATATTTAACGATGGTTCAAACCAAACTGCCAACTTAAGCCGTGGCACAACCGGCTGGTATGAAAACGGAACCTGGTATGATACCAATCCCGGTACGCCTATATCTGTTACAGGGGTAACAGTTAGCCCGACAACGGCAACGTTAATTACAGGCGCTACACAGCAGGTAACTGCCACCATTGCTCCGGCAAATGCTACCAACACCGCAGTAACATGGGCATCGAGCAATACTGCTGTGGCTACAGTAAGCACTACCGGCCTGGTAACCGCAGTAGCCGCAGGTACAGCCACCATTACTGTCACCACCGCCGATGGCAGCAAAACAGCAACATGCAGCGTTACGGTTAATGCAGCCAACGTAGCAGTTACCGGTGTAACCCTTAGCCCAACAACCGCATCATTAACTGCAGGCGCTACGCAACAGCTTACTGCTACTATCGCTCCGGCCAATGCTACTAATAAAACGGTTACATATACCTCCAGCAATACCGCTATAGCAACCGTAAGTACTGCTGGTTTAGTAACCGCTGTAGCAGCAGGCACAGCTACCATAACGGTAACCACGCAGGATGGCAGCAAAATAGCAACAGCCGCCATAACAGTTACGGCAGCCAGCGGCTTCACTGTTTATTTTTATCCGCCAACGGGTTGGGGCACAGGCATAAAAATATATTGGTGGGATGCCTTGCCAACCGGTATACTTGCCGATGGCACATGGCCCGGCGTAACCATGAGTGGCCCGGTTAATGGTTGGTACAGCTATACATTCACCAACATAACATCAACCAACCTCATATTTAACGACGGTTCAAATCAAACTGCCAATTTAAACCGGGGCTCAACCGGCTGGTATTTAAACGGGACCTGGTATAATACTAATCCCGGTACGCCTGTAGCTGTTACAGGGGTAACGGTTAGCCCTACAACCGCATCAATAGTTGTAGGTGCTACACAGCAGGTAACTGCCACAATTGCCCCATCAAATGCCACTAATACCGCGGTAACATGGTCGTCTAGCAACACAGCGGTAGCAACAGTAAATACCACGGGCCTGGTAACTGCTGTAGCCGCAGGGATAGCTACCATAACCGTTACCACGGCGGATGGCAGCAAAACGGCAACATGCGCGGTAACAGTTACAGCAGCCGGTGCATCAACCACGTACTATAATATTTTAAACAGGTGGCAGGCAAATACTTATTTGTATGATGGCGGCAACGGCCAGGTAAAATATGGTACAAGCCCTTCGGGCAATAATAATTATGAATGGGCACAGGTTGACGCCGGGGGCGGGTTCTTTTACCTGAAAAACCTGGGCACGGGCAACCTCATGAATGTTGAAGACCAAAATGGCGCTGTTGAAGCCAATACGGCAAACACCACCTGGTATAGCGCCATGTGGACCTTCGACTCGACAGGTGATGGCTGGGATTACATTGAAAACAGGTGGCAAACTGCGCAATGGATAAATATTGAAGGGTTAGTGGGCTACGCGCAATACGCTAACGCGCAAACCGGCTGGTACAGCGCCATGTGGCAATTTGTAAACCCAACCAGTGTGCCGGGTGGCCTAACTTCGGCATATGTAAGCGGTATAGTTGAAAATCCCGCAACCCGGATGGCACAAAATGGCGATCCGTTTGTACATCCTGCGCTTTCGCCTAATGGAGATGGTATTAATGATGTGTTAACTATTGATAACATAACAAAATACCCTGAAAATAAAATAATGATTATGAACAGTAACGGGGTAAAGGTATTTGAAGCGGCTGGCTATGATAACATGAACAAAACGTTCAACGGGCATTCAAATATAACGGGGGCCCTTATGCCACGGGGAACTTATTTTTACGAACTGCAATATAAGGCAAGTGGTAAATTAATGAACAAAACGGGTTATATCGTGCTTAAATATTAACCCGCACACTTACATTACAAAACCTCAAATCTTTTGATTTGAGGTTTTTTTGTTTTATATCTATTCAAATCGCTTTGATGACAATCCCATTACCATAAAACCCCACCACCGCCAAAATGTATCATTCTTACCCACTTATGTATAAATGTGCCATACCTGTAGCCGCTACCTTTGACCTAACAATTAAATCATAAAACAATGTCAAAAATAATTTTTATTACAGGCGCTTCCCGCGGGTTCGGGAAAATTTGGGCCGAAGCATTTTTAAAACGCGGCGATAAAGTGGCCGCTACTGCACGCGATACCAGCTCACTTAATGACCTGGTTGAAACTTATGGCGATAGCATTCTGCCTATTCAATTAGATGTAAACGACAGGGCTGCAGACTTTGCTGCCATAAAAAAGGCCAATGAAAAATTTGGGTCGATTGATGTGCTGATTAATAACGCCGGTTTCGGTTTATTTGGCGCCATTGAAGAAACCACCGAGCAACAGGCGCGCGAACAAATTGAAACCAATGTGTTCGGCGTATTATGGCTTACACAGGCAGTGCTGCCAATTATGCGTAATCAGGGGTATGGCCATATTATACAGGTTTCAAGCGTGTTGGGCATAACTACCTTGCCTGTATTGGGCTTGTATAATGCATCGAAATTTGCAGTGGAAGGTTTGAGTGAAACCCTGGCCAGCGAAGTAAAGGAATTTGGTATAAAAGTATCGCTTATTGAACCTAATGGTTTTGCTACCGATTGGGCAGGGGCATCGGCATATCATACAGAAGGATTGCCTGCGTACGATGGTGTAAAAGCAGCCTTCCAGGCAGGCCTTACCGATGATGCTTTTGGCAACCCGGATGCTACAACACCAGCTGTTTTGAAACTGGTAGACAGCGAAAACCCGCCATTGCGTTTATTTTTAGGTAAAGTAGCGTTGCCATGGGTTAAGCAAGTTTACGCCGGAAAACTGGCCGAGTGGGAAGCATGGAGCGATGTAGCAACTGCCGCCCACGGACACTAAATAAATGGTATTAGGCTGACAAAATCTGCGCGGTAATTTCGCGTAGATTTTGTGTAATTTGTATTGATTATGAAGCACTTTAAAAATCTTGCCGACTTGCACCAGTTTAATAGTTTCCCGCCGCCGGAAAACCCGTTGATTAGTCTTTTCCATTGCAACAAAGCCTGTAGTATGGGCGACAGGGAATTTACCTCCGATTTTTATATGATAGGCTTTAAAAAATTAAAGTCGGGCGTTATTATGTACGGCCGCACTAAGTACGACCATGAAAATGGCTCGATGCTGTTTGTTAAGCCCCGCCAGGTGGTAGAGTTTAAAAACCTGGAATTTGAGGAAGATGGTTTCCTGATTTTTATCCATGAGGATTTTTTAAACGGCCATGTGCTTCATAACGAAATAAAAAAATACGGCTACTTTGAATATGAGGCCAACGAAGCTTTGCACCTGTCGCCAAAAGAAGAGGAAGTGATGTGGGATTTGTTCCACCGCATTGAAGCCGAATACAATAATAATACCGATGAGTTTAGCCGCGATATTATGCTCACGCATATTGATTCAATACTAAAATATGCACAACGCTATTACAAGCGGCAGTTCATCAATCGCAACCAGGCATCCGGCAAAACCGTTTCAAAATTTAACGAAGCGCTATCCGTTTATTTTGAAAACGGCAGGGCTGTAACTGCGGGCCTGCCAACCGTAAATTATATCGCCCAACAGCTTAATCTTTCGCCCCGTTATTTAAGCGATTTGTTAAAGCAGGAAACCGGCAAAACGGCCATCGAGCTTATCCATATCCATTTAATGTCCGAAGCCAAAAATTTGCTCATGGTTGCCGATCAAAACGTATCCGAAATAGCCTTTACGCTGGGTTTTGAAAACCTGCCCTATTTTTCGCGCCTGTTTAAAAAGGAAGTAGGCCTTAGCCCCAATCAATTTAAAAAGCAAATTTTAAACTGATTGGCAGAGTATATTTTTAAACTATTAAAACTCAGTGATCTCTGTGCCTTGCTCTGTGTACTCCGTGGTTAAATTAACCGCAGAGTGAACAGAGGTTTACGCAGAGTACACGGTGATAATTTGTCTTACAGTTACCAACTCCTTCCTGAAGAGCCATATAGCTGGCCATATCCCTGCTGATAAGAATATTTAAGTTTTTTAAGCCAGCCCGATGTTTTGAGATTGACTAATTAACCACAAAGTTAAATTGTTGCAATTTTTACAAATCGCTGATTGATATTTCAATCTATCTGTATTCTTTTGCGGTTGAAATTTTCACATAAAATAACACAGAATAAATGGAGTTATTAAACAAGAATCAATCTGGAACCAGTAATTTACCGTACTTGTAAGTGGGTAAATGATAATGTTTTAACTATGAAACATTATCAGTACCCATTGGTTTAACAGGTACTTTATGCTAATATTAATTATTTGAAATTTAAAATTTATACCCCGACAGTGCAGTTTACCCCAACCTATAAAAGGCTTTTTTTATTGAAAGTACTACTCATATCCGTGTTTATCAGTACGCAGGGGTTTGCTTATGCCCGGATAGGCGCACCCGTTGATTCACTTAAAGCGGATTCTTTACGTGCTAAAAATTTAAGAGAAAAAAAGATAGCCAATAACATCAACCATCAATATGATTTTGGCGATTTAACCCGAAATATAATACACCCCCACAAAAAAGCAGATACCCTGCATAAACGCTCGAGCATTATTATTGTGCCTAACATTGCTGCCAACCCCACCATTGGCGAGCAGTTAGGGATTAAGGCGGTAGCGGCTAAAAGGTTAGGCAATGATCCTAATACGTTGCTTTCGGTTGGCGCTACATCGGCATCCATCACCAGCAAGGGTATTATTTATTTTTACCTCAACCATAATATATTTACACCCGGTAACAAATGGAATTTCCAGGGTAACCTGGTGGTTTCAAAAACAGTAACCCCCGATTATGGCCTGGGCATAGGCCGCGATTTACCCGCTGCAAACGCCGAAGACGCGATACTGGAAGACCCATCGCATAAAGTATATAGCATCCATTCTTACTTTTTCGATTTCAGGGAAAAGGCCTATAAAGAAGTGGCTAAAAACCTTTTTCTCGGCGCAGGCCTTGATTTTGATGTGCGGCGCGATATTCAAAATAAGGATACGGTTAACAATGCAACGCCTTCCAGCGTTTACAATAACCAGCATGGCCTGCCGCAAAACCATTACTCGGCAAACGCGTTTCTTTTTAATGTAGAGTATACCACGCGCGATAACCCAAACCGTGCTTACACCGGCATTTATTTTGATGCCGGCATTAGGATGAACCAAACCATTATAGGCAGCACAAAAAATGCAGTACAGGTTACCACCGATATAAGAAAATACATCAGTCTATCTGATGCCGACCCTGAAACGGTGCTGGCGCTGTGGAACTGGGGCTCGTACCTGGCCAGCGGTGTTATACCTTACCTCGAGTTGCCCGGTACCGCCCGCGACGGCACTTTCAGGAGCGGCCGTGGCTATACCAGTCAATATTTTAAGGGTACCGATTTTAACGATACCGAAGCCGAGTTCCGTTTCCCGCTATTGGCCAACAAATTTGTGAGCGGCGTAGTATTCGGCAGCATGCAAAGCGGTAACGACGAGCAGGGCACCAAACTTTTCCAGGTGTTTCAGCCTGGTTACGGCGCGGGTTTACGCGTACTATTCAACAAAGCCACCCGCACCAACCTGGCGCTTGATTACGCGTTTGGTAAATTTGGCAACAAAGGGTTCTTTTTGAATTTGAACGAGGCGTTTTAATCACCTTTCACCAACCGCCGTATAGCCACCAAATGCGCAAATAATGCTGCCGGCACAATACAGCAGGGCAGCCACACGAACGGGAAATACAGCATAGCGATATTAGGCTGACCGAACCCAAACCGTTGAAAAGGAAAGGGTGCTGATAAAACCGCCATAACCACTACGTTTGCAAGCAGTAATAAACAGAGGGTATTCCAGGCTATTATTATCTTTTTGCCAAGCACATTTTTAACGTACCCCCAATAATATACCAGCGGCGCGGTCAGTCCACAAAGGATATCAAAATTCCTTCCCTCAAAAGTTATGAGTTGCGGCACCACTTTATGCAGGTACAGGCTGTATAAACCAAGCTCTACCGGTATCCTTACAATATGCAGCAGGGTTAACAGCCGTGGGTCAAAACCATCAATAGTTGCCCTGCCTTTTTTTATCAGGAATAATATAACTATGAAAATTACCGGCGGTATCAGCAGCAGGCCAAACCGGGGTGGTACTACGGCGGTATGGGTGTAAAACCCATTCAGGCTAACAATACCCTGCAATGCCAGCCAGGCTATCAATAAGATAATAACTACTTTTGAATGAGCCGATGCTTTATACAGCATAAATACTGTAAAAATTGTGCAGAGCACAAACAGGATGGGGATGTAGTTTGGTAATTGTTCCATTGCTTGTTGATTGATGGAACAAAGCAATGTAAATAAGCAGTGCGGCATCTTGCCAAATGGCAAGAAATGAATGTGTTACTATTTTTTTGATAATTCCTTACGTATCCTGCTCAGTGAAGTATCGGTAATGCCCAGGTACGAGGCTATATTTTTTAAAGGAGCATGCTGAAAGATTTCGGAATTGGTTTTTAACAAAGTTTCGTAGCGCTCTTCCGCGGTTTCGGTTATCATGGCCAGCATCCGGGTCTTAAGGTCGGCAAAGCCTTTAACCAGTATAGATCTTCCAAACTCCCTGAACTCGGGCAGGGCATGAAAGAGTTCGTTTAACTGCTTAAAGGTGATAAACCAGCCTTCGCAATCCGTAAGCGCCTGTATGTTTTCTTTCGACCTTGTCCGGTTAAAAAACGACGATATCTCAAACACAACCTGGCCGGGCGAACAAAAATTGGTAGTTACCTCGTTGCCTTCGGTATCATGGGCAAACGCGCGCATATAGCCTTTTTCCAAAAACAAATATTCGTCGCATATTTTACCCGCAGTAAGTTGGAATTGGTTTTTTTGAATGATCTTTTTCTCAAATCGACCGGCAATTTCATTTGCCGCAGATAACGAAACCAAGTTAGTATTATGAAAAAACACGGTAAGGTTTTCTTTGCTCATATTAACTACGGCGCTATCATCACCGCAGCACTAACTTACAAAATATACGCAAACAAACGCTGTACGAAGTTCATAAATTGTGCGACTATGCCCGTAGTCTGCACCTACAGGCACAAACATCAGGTTCAAATCTCAACCACTTTTACAATAATATTTTGCTTGTTTTATTTAAATTAGGACTCGTAATATTTCGGCACCAATTTTAAACAGCAATGGATAATTACTTCAATAATAAAGTTGCCTGGATCACCGGCGCGTCTTCCGGCATTGGCGAGGAGGTGGCTTACGCCCTATCTGCCGCCGGCGCAAAGCTGATATTATCCAGCCGCCGCCTGGACGAACTGGAAAGGGTTAAACAAGCTTGCAGCAATCCCGATAACGTGCAACTGCTGCAACTCGATCTGGCGGATACTTGTTCAGCCGAAACTAAAGTTGCGGAGGCCATTGCTTGTTTTGGGCATATCGATATCATGTTTCACAATGGCGGCATTACCCAGCGGTCGCTGGTGGCAGAAAGCGATATGGATTTGTACCGCCGCATAATGGAGGTTGATTATTTTAGTTATGTAGCGCTCACCCTTGCCTTGCTGCCGCATTTTACGGTGCGCAAAGCCGGGCATTTTGTAGTTACCAGCAGCGTTATATGGGTAAAATAGGTACGCCGTTGCGCAGCGGTTACGCCTCGGCCAAACATGCGCTGCATGGGTTTTTTGATTGCCTGCGCTCCGAAGTGCTTGCAGATAATATAAAGGTAACCCTACTGCTACCGGGTTATATCCGCACCAATATTTCACTGTATGCCCTCACCAGCAAACCTTACGGGTTAGCTACTAAACACTCGGATGAAATAAGTAATGGCATGCCGGCTGATATTGCCGCCAAACAAATACTCAAAGCGGTTAAACAAGGCAAATTTGAAGCCTACGTAGGCAGAATTGGCAGCGAGAAACTTGCACTTGTGGTTAAACGCCTTTCGCCGGGTATGTTTACCAGGTTGATAGCTAAATTTGGGTGGCCATAATTATATTGCGGGTAGGTACTATAGCGATTTGCTTATATAAATAGTATCAAGTGGTTCTTTTACTTTATTTAATTGAACTGCTATCTTCCTTATAAATGAATGTTTAACTATTCCTTGCATTCTCTTTAGTTTTAGATACTCGTATACCGAATCATCATTAAATACGTATAAATAAGCCATATCTGAATCTGCCAGTCCGTCAAATCGCTCATTAGGTATTGTTGTAAATCCTGATTGGTGTGCTTCAATATAATATTCCGAAAATCGCCTATTGTATAAAATACTATCAGTCATGAGTTCATCAGGTTGCATTGCAATGAGTATAGGACTAGATGTATTGTTTTTTATTAGCGCAACATCTGAATGATAATCCATACAAGCAGCAAGAGAAAATATAATTACCACTGTGCATATTTTTATGAAATTTAATTTATGCATGGAGCTAACAATTTATTCAATACCACTAATATACAAACTATTCAACTTAAAATCTGAGCTTGTATATTTCCTTAATTCTCTTATATTTAACAATATGAAAAAAATTATTCTCCTCGCCTTCGCATGCTTCATCTGCACCACATCATTCGCGCAAAAAACGGATACACTGAGCACGGCCTCGGGTATTAAATATTACTTCATTAAAAAAGGTAACGGTCCCGCGCTTATCCCCGGCTGGCTGGCCATATGGAACTATAAACTCACCCTAACCGATGGCACTAAAATTGACGCTACTGCCGACCGCGGCGTACCCTTCGCGGCGGAATATCCTCATGGACATATTATAAAAGGCGTAACCGAGGCACTGTCGCTGATGCATATTGGTGATGACGCGGTGTTTATTTTACCTCCAAACCTGGCCTACGGCGAAAAGGGCGCGGGCAAAGTTATTCCGCCCAATGCTACGCTGGTTTTTGATATGGAGTTGATAGATAACAAACAAGGCTCGTTGCAAACGGTATTGGACAGCGTGCTGTACGATAAACCTGCCGATACAACCATAACCCCGCATATAAAAGAGGCGCTGGCTATGTATCAGCAGCTAAAAAAGCAACACTTTGGCAACCTGTATGTTACTGAAGAAGATTTAAACGACATTGGTTACCAGCTAATGGTCAAATATCCCGAAGCAGCTGTCGAATTTTTAGAAATCAACGCCAAAATGCACCCAAAATCATGGAATGTTTATGATAGCCTGGGCGATGGCTACCAAGCTTTAGGCAAACCTAAAGAGGCGCTAAAAAATTACGAAAAAGCAGTAAAAATGAACCCTAAGGATGATAATGCACAGGATAATATCCAGAAGCTACTAGCGGCAAAAACATAAATCTGCAAGAGGAGTTTGGGCTACGTACATTGCTAAACTTTACCTGATAATGGCTACCCATCCCGAAATAGCAGCTTGCCCATTTTTGGGGTCGATAATATAATAGTACGTGCCGGTTGGTAAACCTGCCCCATTATACCTTCCATCCCAGGGGTTTGGATAACCTATGGACGAATATACCTTTTGGCCCCACCGGTTGAATACACTAACTATAGATTTTGGGTAGTACTCAAGGTATTTGATATCCCACGTATCATTTATACCATCGCCATTTGGCGTAAAAGTGTTAGGGATGGATAATAACGACAAAGAAGGCTGTACAGTTAAAATGCCATCAACATAGGTAAAAGTATAATTAGGCGAAGCAGCATCGCCCACCGTAATTGGGTATTGCCCTACTGCCGAAAGCGTTGTAGCTGTTGTACTAACTGCTGGCTGTGTTGTAAGTTGTGCCGGGCCATCGTTATTTACAAAGCCGTTATAAGTTACCGTTAAATCAGGATTAACCGCGCCGTAGGGTTTGGTTTTATCGTCTGCCGTAATAGTTAAGAAGGCAGGGTTTACCGTGCTGGTGGGCACCATAATATTAACGCTGGTGGCATTATCTGTACTTAATACAATATTACCGCTATAATCTCCCGCGGCTGTGGTTGCAGCAAGCCTTACATTTACAAACTGTGAAATGTTTCCGGTACTGCTAATGGTAGCCACGCTACTAAAACTCACCCCGCCGTCGCTGCTAACTTCAAAGCCGGGCGGCGCGGTTATTGAAATTCCGGAGGTAATATTTGTACCCAAAACATCAAAGCTTTCTATCACCGATGCCGTACCATAGGTTGTTGTTAAGGCTATTAACGATGCCGATGCGGTTAAAGTAGTTGGTACAGGTGTAGGATTAACCGTAATAGTAAAGGCAACCGTCGTGCCACTACAATTGTTATTGTTTAATGGCGTTACCGTAATGGTGGCTATTATAGGGCTACCGGTATTATTTATTGCAGTAAACGATGGTATATGATCTCCCGAGCCGCTTGCAGCAAGCCCTATACCGGGCATGTTATTAACCCAGCTAAAAGCGTTTGCTATACCTGTAAAAGTAACAGGGGCCGTTGCGGCGCCATTTACATATTGTTTGTTGCCTATCGCATCTACAGTCGCCGCTGCATTTATAGTTTCGCTTACCGGTACCAATTGACTTGTTGCACCTGTTGAGGTTAAAACTACATTGTCCGAAATATTTCCGGCTGTGGTACCGGCTGATGCCCTTACATAAATAATGGTGGCGCTTAATGTACCACCATTTTGCGTAAGCGTAAGGTTGTTGCTATAGCCGCTGTTTTGGTTAGTTGATATTTCAAACGCGGCGGGTACGGTAGCGGTAATATTTGCCGATAAGCTACTGCCATTAACTGAGAATTGCTGAATATCAGGTGCGATAGAAATTGTTTTTTCGCAGGCGGTAATATTGCCACTAACAGGGCCTGCCGTTATAGTGGGCGTAAGGGATGGGTTTACAGTAATAGTAAAAGTAACAGGCAAACCAGGACAACCTGAAGGCGAAATGAAATTTCCGTATGAGCTTGGGTTAGTCCCAACCGGTACAGTTGCAGTCAATTTATTAGTAGCTGTGTTTATAACAGATACTGTTCCCGATCCGCTATTCGTAGTATATATATAACTCCCATCGCTTGTTATGCATACATTCACAGGAACCATGCCTACTGCAATGGTGGCCGCCACGGTATTATTAGTTGTATTAATAATGGTTACGTTGTTTGATTCCTCATTGGCTACGTATACCCGGCTGCCATCTGGGCTTATTGCTATCCCCTCGGGCTCTTTACCGGTAGCAATGGTGGTTATGGTTGCACCCGTAGCCGAATTAATAACCGATACGTTATTAGATAAAAAGTTAGTCACATAAAGCGTACTGCCATCCGGGCTTATTGCAATCCAGCTTGGCGAAGCTCCGGTAGTAAAGGTTTTTACAATGCTGTTTGCAGAGGTGTTAATTACAGAAATGGTATTGCTAAAACTGTTGGCAACATAAAGCTTGCTGCCATCGGGGCTTGCAATCATGCCAAGCGGCGCCCTGCCTACGTTTACCTGGGCTATTTGTGCATTATCACTTACATTGTAAACATATACAATACCTAATGCATTGCTGGCCACATAAAACCGGGTATTATCGGGGCTTGCATATATCCCTATTGGTGCCGTTATGGGTATATTAGCTACAGCCTTTGTTATTACATTAAATATGGTAATAGCATTTATATCATAATTGCCTATATAAATGCGCTGTCCGTCGGGGCTAACACTTATGCTATAAGGGCTTTGGGTACCCAATATGCTACCTTGCATTTGCTGTGATGCCGTATTTATCACCGATATGGAATTACTGCCGGAATTTGTAATATAGGCTTGCCCACCAAATACAGGGGTAACTGTTACCGTTGCTATTATGGGTTTGCTGGTATTATTTATTGCGGTAAAGGATGCTATATCTCCCGTGCCACTTGCCGGCAAACCTATACCCGGCGTATCATTAACCCAATTAAATGTATCAGCAGTGCCGGTAAAATTAATAGCAGTTGTACTGCTGCCGGCGTTAAAAACCTGGGGCCCCACGGCGCTAATTACCGGAAGCGCGTTTACAACACCAGTAACTGCCACTTGCTGGCTGGCTGCCCCGGTAGAGCTTAATGTGATGTTACCTGATATATTACCCGTTGGGGCCGAAACCGCCGACCGCACATAAACAACGGTATTGGCTACAGTTCCGCCTGTTTGTGCAAGTGTTACACTATTTCCATATCCATTATTCGCTGAAAGCGACACTTCAAAATTGGCAGGTGCTGTTGCTGTAATATTATCGCTTAAGCCGCTTGCGGATACGGTAAATTGCTTAACGTTTGGGCTTGCCGATGCCGAGCCCGCGCAAGCGGATATGGTGCCTGTGGCTGTACCGGCAGTAATGGATGAAGCCGGATTTACTACCGCAATATTTACAACCGTACTGCTGCTGCCGCCCGCATTATAAGCGGTTATAGTATAATTTGTAGCAGGCGATACTGCGGTTGGCGTTCCGCTGATGATGCCGGTTGCTGAATCGAAGGATAGCCCGGATGGAAGAGTTTTATCAATAGTATATCCTGTAAGGCTGATTTGTTCGACATAATTGCTGTCGTTGTTGGTGGCATACAGAATGCCAGCCGAGTTAAATGCTATTCCAAATATTGGAAAATAACCAGGCAATGTAGTTACCACACCCGCCGGACTTATTTTTCTGATTAACTCGCTTTGGGCATCTACCACGTAAATATTTCCACCGGCATCAATTGCCAAACTTATCGGAGAATAAAATGTAGCCTTAGTACCCGTTCCATCACTTGAGCCGGCTACGCCGCTGCCCGCAAAGGTGGTTACAACGTCAGAGGGGCTTATTTCCCTGATCTCGTTATTCATGTTATCTGCAACGAAGATATTGCCGGAAGCATCAACAGCCAACCCTCTTGGTTCATTAAAACTGGCCTTTGTACCTATTCCATTGGCAGAACCTTCAAGGCCCCCTGCTAATACAGTTACTGTTCCATCCGGAGTGATTTTTTTAATGGCAAACCCATTTATCGAATCAATTGCATATAAGTTCCCATTGGCATCAATTGTTAGTGCTATAGCACATACATTAGCAAAAACACTTTCCACACCACCGGGTGTTATTTTATAAATTATTTGTGCCTCTGCATCGCCTACATAAATATTGCCCGCGGCATCAATTGCTAAACTTTCGGGGTCTTTAAACGAATATGGCAGGGGTGTAGCAACGCCCGCAGGTGTAATTTCTACTACCTGATAATAATATCCACTCGCTTCATATATGTTGCCATTTGCATCAATAGCAATTCCCAAAGGATTAAATTCGAAAGGTGGCAGCGGGGTTACCTCACCATAAGCAGTAGAAGGGACTGCACCCCCGGTATTCTGCGGGGATAAAAGAACAATGCTAGTATTTACATTATAAATTTGTGGGGTTTGATAACTAATGTTCGGAGCACTAACTGTAGGTACCGAGTTGTTTTTAGCATGCGTGAATCCATTATTTAATAGTGCTGTATTGGTTTGAGCTTTTAAGGTTTGAGGCAGGTAAAAGAGAAAAACAATTAAACTTAAAGCGCGTAAAAGTTTATTCATCTATTAGGGTTTGCAACAAATATACAATTTAAGATTATGCAACATGAGTTTGTAACGTGTGTTACATTAGGAAAATATAAATTCCCTATAGGTAGTCGATATCCGCTATCCAAATATTAAAACTTTTTTACATTCAGCCTGTGACCGGTGTCCCGGTAGCTATCGGGATCACCGTACCATTAAATAGTTTTACTTACCCGCAGCAGTCAAAACTTCCGTATTCAAGCGTACATATTCGGTGCTGTTACCTGCTTTTGCGGCATCAACACCTTCCTGCGCGGCTTTTATCGCTGCAGCTTTATCTCCTTTTTTAAGCTCGACACGGGCCAGCCATAATTTAACTACATAAGGCGGAAAACCCGGCGCGCTTTGCAGGGCGATAGCCCAGGGTAGGGCTTTGTTCATATCCTTATCGTTATTCCAGTAATAAATAATGGCTTGGTAATAAGGTTTGTCGGTAGTTTGCATGGCCGAATCTATCCTTGCCATTACACGGGCATCAATATCGGTAGTTAAGTGTATGGTCAGTGCGGTATGCTCCCACAGCAGGTTAAGGTCGGCGCTGGTAGGGAATACGTTGGTAAACTGCAGGGTAAGTGTTTCCACGGTTTCCTTTATTTGCGTGGGCTTAATAGTAAAACGCAGGTAATCGTCGGCTTGTTTATAGTCGTATGCGCCCCATTGTTTGGCGGTTTTGTTTAAGATGATAGTCCACTCATCCACACCGGGAATGCTGAACAGGCCATAAGTGCCCGCGGCAACTTTATGCCCTTCCAGCGTAACATCATCGGTAAAGGTAATGATGGTGGCGGCGTTTGCACCGGTGCGCCAAACCGTATTGTAAGGCTCCGTATAGCCGAATATTTGACGGCCCTTTACATTAGGGCGCGAATAGGTAAGAGTAATTTTACCCAAACCGAAATCCTGGATAATAGTTTGGGTTGAGCTTGGCGCAGGGGTTAGCTGCGCGTAGGTTTGACTACCGATTAGCAGGCAAACAGCCATAAAGGCGATAGGTAATAATTTTTTCATCTATCACAAAACTAAGCAATTAAATAAAAAAAGAAAGAAGATAATTACTTCCGCTTTCGGCAACGATTTGTTTAAAGTGTTTAAAGTGTTTTTTTTGTTTAAAGTGTTTTAATCGTTTTAATTGATCTGCCTGATTTAATTGTTGTCACCGTTTTTCCTGGTTTTTCCGCATATTAAAGCTAATGAATTTGAGCCCACCCTCTTTACGCCGCAGGCGAAGAGGGGGTCGACGAGCGAAGCTAAATCGGGTGAGTAAACGGGGCGCGACAGATTACATTGCGCTTAATCCGGCGATATTTTTCACACCACTTATTACCAATAGTTTAGCATATTTGTGTAATAGCTTTTCACCACCAATTAAATCTTATGATAAACCTGTCGAACATAGGCCGTATTTTCTATGGCGCTGCAATAGCGGAAATTGGTATTCAAACCATTGGTCAGCACGATTTTCCATATATATTACAAATGCCCCAGCATTTCCCGGTAAGCGCACAAACGATACTCGCTATCATTTTCGGGGTGATATGCACCTTGGCCGGTTTATGTATCATTTTTAAAAAGTGGACCGGGCAGGCCTCACTGTTGTTTGGTGGCTTTCTGCTGTTGCTATTCTTTTTATACTACATCCACTACCAATTTTTAACCAGCTCTAACTACCTTAACCTGGGCGAATGGGAAAACGCCGAAAAAGAGCTGGCATTTGCCGGCGGTGCGTTTGTTGTTGCAGGATGTTTTCCCGGTAATTATAAAAGTTCAGTGTTGCGGTTTTTGCAAAAGCTGGTACCCGCCGGCGCTATCCTTTTTGCCATCACCATTATCAGTTTCGGTATCCTGCATTTTATGGAAGCAA
>Ga0302315_10001946_pt1 | contig 20079 bp, 19 predicted proteins | sample III_Palsa_N3_1_FD_200532 | JGI IMG/M metagenome (GOLD analysis project Ga0302315, IMG submission 200532) | Peat permafrost microbial communities from Stordalen Mire near Abisko, Sweden - III_Palsa_N3_1 | ecosystem: Environmental > Terrestrial > Soil > Palsa > Peat permafrost | place: Sweden...
ACAGGAATTGCAATTGAAATAGCCCGAGCGGGCCTTCTATGAAGGCACCGCACGTTTGCCCCCCTCTGGGGGGCCTAAAGCAAAACCACGTTCTACGAACGTGGTTCATTTACTAATGTGAATGTCAATATGACGCGTCAACGCCGACGGCAATGCCGCATACGTCCTCTCGCCGTCGGTTAATTGCGTTCGTTATTACTCTCGTTATTACGCTCGCATCACTTGGTCAGGCTGGGCCTGGAAACCTTACACCGACGAATTCGATATCGCGTCGATTTCGGCACATCGATATGGGTCGGCACTTTTTTTGGAGCGGAATCGCAAAATAAAAATATTGGGACCGGTGCTTGATTTATTCGTTTACATGTGTAATCATTGGATTAAATTCAAGGGGGAATTGGCAATGTCCATCGCCATCAGCGAAGCCGAATCGGCAGTCATGAAAGTATTATGGGACAACAACCCGCTATGTTGCAGTGATGTAGTCGCGACGCTAGAGGGCGAGCACGACTGGCAAGAAGCAACGGTCAAGACCTTGCTCAACCGCTTGCTCAAGAAAGGCGCGTTGCGTTCGGAGAAAGATGGCCGCCGCTTCCTGTATTGGCCGGTATTGACGCGTGAGGAATGGCTGTCAACCGAAAGCGACAGCATGCTGCAACGCCTGTTCGGCGGAAAACTGGCGCCATTCGTTGCGCATTTCGGCGCCCACAAGCGTCTCAGCAAAAAGGAAGTGGCGGAATTGAAGGCCTTGATCGACAGGATGAGCGATGAAAACTGAATGGATTTCCGGGCTCGTTCACGCCAGCATTGGGCTGACCCTTGCACTCGTCGCGGTGCTGTGCTTGCGCACGCTATTGCGTCGACAATTTAGTGCTTTGCACGGCTACGCACTTTGGGCCTTGGTGCCGTCGTTGCCGTTGGCGAGCATCGTGCCGCTCCTGCTGCCCAGGGCAGTGTTGCCGTTGCCTGTGCTGCGCATGATGATGGCGTCAGTCAAAGCCGCCGCGCCGATGGGCGAGATGCCAAGCAACATCGATGTGGCAACTGCGATGATCGATGTTTGGATCGCGGGGACGATATTCAGCTTTACCTTGCAATGCTGGCGACAAATGCAATTCATGCGCAGTCTCGGGCAGGTCGAACGAGTCGACAATATCTATCGGGCGCAAGCACGCGATATCGGCCCGGCGTTGGTAGGTATTTTGCGACCAAAAATCATCGTGCCGTTTGATTTTTTCACCCGCTACACTGAAGTCGAACAACAGTTAATTCTGGCGCACGAGAACATCCATTGGCAACGCGGCGACAGTCTGACCAATGCCTTGTGTTCGCTGCTGCAATGCGTGTTCTGGTTTCACCCTCTAATCCATCTTGGCGCGGTGCGATTTCGTGTCGATCAGGAATTGGCATGCGACGCACTTGTATTGCGACATCACCGAAATGCGCGCAAAACCTATGCAAGTACCATTTTAAAAACGCAGACACAGCATTTGTTGTTACCCGTGGCATGCACTTGGCAATCCAATTATTTTTTAAAGGAAAGAATCATGCAACTCAATCAACGGACTCCACGTTCTCTGAAGCGTCATATCGGTAGCGGTTTGCTCTTTACTTTGATCGGAATGGGAGCATGCGCAACCTGGGCGGCGCAATCAACGCCCGCAACTCCCGCCGCTGAGCAGAAGATGGTTGACATTGCGATGACGACGATCATTGACGACGGGAAGGCGAATAGCATGAAGATAAGGGCACCGCTAAATGTACCGTTTGCAGTCAAGGAGGGAGTGCTGGGCGATAAATGGGAGGGGACTTATACCGTGAGTGTAAAAAAGAATAATGTCCTTAACTTGGAAGCGTCGGTGACTCATCGAGATGAAGTTGTTGCTCATCCGTCCGTGCAGTTTCACGTGGGTGAGACTGCTAAGGTGACGACGAACGATGCCAAGTCGAAATACGCAGTGAGCCTTATCGTGCAACCCGGTGCTTCGCTGGATTCCGACACCACAGCGAGCGAAAAAGCAGAAGCGCCGGAAAAATAAAAAATTGAACGTTGGATAGGTACCGATTTGATGCCAGCATCGACAAAGTAATCTATCCGTCAAAAGGAGAATAGGCTCATGGGTGTCAATCGTGTTATACGTCGTTTCACGTTCTTGTTGTTTGCCGGCACACTAATATCCATTGTGGCTCCTGTGTCCGCCGCGGTCACCATTGGTGGATCGAATCAAGCCGATATGCGCATCGATCAAACTGAATCGGGGCAAGTCGTCGACGCGCTGATCGATGAATTGAATCAGCATTATGTATTTCCGGAGACTGCGGCAAAGCTGGAGAAGGTGCTGCGCGGCCATCAGCGACATGGCGAATACGATCAAATCAATAGTGCGAAAGACCTGGCAGATTTGCTCAGCAAGCAAATGCAAACTGAATCCAATGACCGACATCTGAGTGTGATGTATAGCGAAGAAGCGATCCCGGAAGACAGTGTCGACAATAAGCCCTTGAAAGAGGAGCGGTTGGCCGAATTGGCTAATCTCAAGTCGCACAATTTTGGCGTCACACGGGCAGAACGCCTGCCGGCGAATATTGGCTATCTCGAACTGGAAATGTTTGCACCGGCGAAGGACGCCAGCGACACCATTGCGGCGGCTATGACGATGATCGCCAATACCGACGTCTTGATCATCGACTTGCGCAAGAATTTTGGCGGGAGTGCGGAGACGGTGCCGCTTGTGGCGAGTTATCTTCTGGATGAACGCACCCATCTGAACGACTTGTACTTTCGTGACGACAATCGACTGGAGCAAATGTGGAGCGCCGGCAACGTTTCTGGCGCACGTTTCGGTCAGGAAAAAGATGTCTATGTGTTGACCAGCGGTCGCACCTTCTCTGCAGCGGAGGATTTTTGCTACAGTCTACAAAGCCTCAAGCGGATCACGCTGGTTGGTGAGGCCACCGGCGGGGCGGCCCATCCAGGTGGTTTCTTGCGTCTGCACCCGCATTTTTCAGTATTCATACCTAACGGCCGCGCCATCAATCCTATTACCAAAACGGATTGGGAGGGAGTCGGTGTGACACCGGATGTCGCCTCGACCGCAAAAGATGCGTTAAAGACAGCACAAACACTAGCCCTGAACAAGATTCTCGCGGCAACCGATAATCTCGGTAAAGCCGAGCAGATCAAGGCAAGGATAGCCGCTATACAGAGTGATAATGCGCAATGATTTATGCGTGACTACAAGGAATTGATGCATTTAAGGCGGAATGCCGGTCGCCCAGTCACGGCAATGCACGCTGCCAGATCGAATACGCGATCGTGCCATTGCCAGATGCGCTTGCCGGCACCTGATAGCTGAGGATGCCGTCTTTAAATGTATAGTCGCGCACCTGCTGCGCGCCTTCCCAGTTTGGGAAGGACGCTGTCTCAATACTGAAGATCAATTGATGCTTGACCGGATCAATTGTCACGTGGCCGGTATGGGTGCTGGCGCCTAGCACGGCATCGCGGTATTCTTCGGCGGTGCCGCGTGTCTTGTCCCCGGTTGTAAATTTGGCGCGGTCCGGGCGGAATATCTGTATCGAATAGCGACTATCCTTATCCACCATCAAGAGGCCCTTGGGATGTGCGCCATAGTTGGTGGTGCGTGTTCCATCGGCCTTTATTTCATAGGCGGATGTCATGATCCAGCTACCCTCCAGAGTGAGCATTTGTTCTGCGTGGGCGCTGGCACAGACACTGATTGCGGCTAAGGCGATACTGCCAATTGCAACGTTGTTTTTGTTAGAGCTTGTCATGATGTTCTCCGTGATGGGAAAGATATGCCGTGATGAGATGGTGCTCATTTTGTTCGATTTTCAGCGTGTTGGAAAACGATAAATATGCTATCGTTTTGGTGACTTCAAGTAACCAACTTGTCTTCCATTCCGATTAGCGAACTTATTCAACATGGCACAGCCTTCTCTACGCAATCTGCAAGTGTTTGAAGTCGCCGCACGGCATCGGAGTTTTCGCGCCGCTGCGGAAGAATTGTTTTTGACGCATGGTGCGATTAGTCGCCAGGTGCGTGCATTGGAAGCCGAACTTGGGGTCGACTTATTTGTGCGCACCGGGCGACGCGTCGTCCTGACGCCACAAGGTCAACGCTTGCAGGAAGCGGTTGCAGAAGGATTGAACATTTTTGCCAAAGCAATGGCAAACCTGAAAACGGAGGCGCATGCTGGTGCGACGCGCCTGATGGTGACCGTTCCGCCCGCCTTTGCGGGACGTTGGTTGGCGCCACGCATGATCGATTTTCACGCACGCCATCCTGACGTCCAAGTGGAGTTGGTGGCCACGATGTCGATGCTAAACCTCGGCGCCAAGCAAATTCAACTTGGGATACGCTATGGCGAGGGAAAATGGGATGGGATGACTGCGGAACGGCTGGCGCGGGAAACGCTGTTTCCGGTTGCCGCCAGCAAAGGCATCAAAGGGTACGCAAATTTTCCGTCTTCTGCGCACGAATTGCTTCAGTATCCTTTGCTCAATCCCTATGATGAATGGGAGCGTTGGTTTCGCCGCGCCGGTGTAATCGCGCCACTACCTGAAGCCGGGCGCACCTTCAGCGATGCGTCTGCGCTGATGGCAGCCACTGAACGCGGCGTTGGCGTGGTCTTGGGCAGGTATTGGCTGGTCGCCGATGCGCTTAAGGCAGGCACCTTGGTGCGTTTGCCGGGGCCGGCAATTACCGCGTCGCGCACCTATTATCTGATTCACCCTAGCGGCCAGCCACTCACGCCCAATGCACTGACTTTCGTCAGCTGGCTACGTAAAGTGATGACGGAAAAACGGACCTAGGGCACAAACTTAGGCCGGCACCACCGCAATCAAATCACCGCCAGCGCGGTGCCCCTTGATGCGCAACACCATGATCGCAGCGACGATGCAGGCCGCACCCATCAACATCGACGACAGGTTGTAGCTGCCCAGGCTATTGCGCAGATAACCGGCCAGCATGGTGGCGAAGGCTGCGCCTAGCTGATGCCCGGCGACGATCCAGCCGAATATGATCGGCGCGGCCAGACGACCGAAGACGTCATTAGCCAGACGAACGGTGGGCGGCACGGTGGCGATCCAGTCCAAACCGTAAATGATGGCGAAGATCGGCAAGCCGTAATAGGCGAGGCCGAATGCGTGCGGCAGGAAGATCAAGGCAATGCCGCGCATGCCGTAATACCAAAACAACAGGACACGTGCATTGAAGCGGTCCGACAGCCAGCCGGAAAGGGTGGTGCCGATCAGGTCGAGGATGCCCATCGAGGCGAGGATGCCCGCGCCGCCGACCGCCAGGATACCGTAGTCGCCGCACATGGCGATGAAATGCGAACCGATATAACCGTTGGTGCTCATGCCGCAAATAAAGAAGCTGAAAAACAGCAGCCAGAAATCGCGGATCCTGATTGCTTTGCCTAGCGCAGAGAACGCAATCGCCAGCGGGTTTTTGGTTTCGGGACGCGCTTCCGGCGGCGCATCGCCGACCGTGCCGTAGGTTTGCAAGCCGATATCCTGCGGGCGCTCGGGCAGGAATATTGCTACCAGCGGAATCGCGAGCGCGGCGACGGCAGACACCAGGAACGCCACGGAGCGCCAGCCGTAGTGGTCGACCATGTAGGCCATCAAAGGCAAAAATACCATCTGGCCCGTGGCGGAACTGGCGGTCAGCAACCCCATTGCCAGACCACGCCGGGTTTCGAACCAGCGACCAACGATGGTTGCCGCCAGGGTGTTGGCAGCGACCCCGCTACCGGCGCCAACCAAGATGCCCCAGGCCAGCATCATGTGCCAAGGCATGCTCATCATGGTGCTGACAAACGTTCCGAGCGCCAGCAGGGCCAGGGCGCCCAGCACCAGAGGCCGGATGCCGTAACGCTGCATGGCTGCAGCCGAAAATGGCCCGATCAATCCGTACAGTGCAATATTGAGCGAGATCACCATGGAAATGGTGGTGCGGCTCCAACCGAACTCATGCTCCAGTGGCAGGATCAACACCGATGGCGTGGCGCGAATGCCGGCTGCCGCCAGCAGCACCAGGAAAATGATCGCAACGACGATCCACGCATAACTAAAACGCATGCGTGACATGATGCTTTGTACGGTCTGGTTCATAGTTGTCAGATTTCTTCAAATTTACTGTTGGCTCGGTCAATCAATTCAACCAATTCCCGATGCGCCCGCTCACCCAGGGCGGCATTGATTTCATCCTGTGCCTGGCGCCAATGCGGTATCGCTGCGCGCCATTTGCCTTTGCCTTCGGCACTCAAGCGCAAGCCGAACGAGCGCTTATCGGTCAGCATTTCGAGCGGCAAGTCGACAGTTTCGATCCAGCCCGCGGCGATCAAGGGCTTAAGGTTGCGGCTCATGGTGCTGCGATCCAAACCCATGTAGTTGGCCAACGGAATCACGCCAAGCGGGCCGTATTTTCCAATGCGCGACAGCAAGGAATATTGACTAACAGTGAGCTCGTCGGCTAGCAGATGCCGATCATAGATACCCGTGATCTTGCGGGAAAGCTGTCGCAATTTCGAGCAAGTACATTGGTTCGACATTTCCATTTTTACATTCTTTTACTTGTATATGCATCGATGTATATGCATGTTAAGTTGAAAGCCTGGCCAATGTCAAGCATGCGCTACAAAGTGGCGGGGGAGAAAAATGCCGGGACTGACGGGCTAGGGAAGTTAAATGTGCATCTGAGGTAATGAAGACGCTCTGGTCGATCATATAAAATGAGAGGTTTGTAACAAGCAATTTTTATAAATGACTAGAAACTTAATTGTAAATGAAGTGTAAATAAGCTGCTCGTGAAGCGTTTTGGAGCTTTCCCACTAAACACCGAAAATCGGTTGTGTTATTTTGCTTTGCGTCGCAGGGCAAGCCAGCGGAATCCAGGGGCCAAGGGCTTTCTGAGCTGGTCATGATTTCCTGAAAACTTCGATCCAGATTGCAAGCGGCGTATAGAAATTGCAAGATATCCCATATTCATGGGATGCCAATTTCTTTGCATTCCTAATACTATCGGCGACTATTTATTTATAGTTCCAGCCGTTAATAAAATTGCCGGGACGATGTCGGACACCCACTTTAGTTTTGATTATATGAACCACAGAATTCCTCCAATGATTCTATGCCTTGGCCTGCAAGGCAGCGCTTCGACTTGGGCATTTAATGTTTGCGCTCAGCTGGTGACCCTGGCACAGGGCTCTGTTCAATGTGTATATGCCGACTGCTTGCAGGATTTATTTAACTCAGTGAAAGCGGGTGAAGAACAGGCGAGCACCTATGTCGTCAAATCTCATTTCGCGGACGAGGATTTTTCCGACTATCTTTCCGCTACCGGTTCACGCTATGTTCTCACGGTGCGTGACCCGCGAGATTGTATCGTTTCGTTGATGGAACGGTTTGGATTTCCCTTTGATGTCGCATTGAGTCACCTGGTGTGCTCCTGCCATGCGTTAATGAGGGCTCAGTCTTTGAACGGCGGACTTTTGTTGCGCTATGAGGATCAATTCTTTCAATCTCGTCGAACCATTCCGATGTTGCGCCAGTATTTAGGGTTGGGAGGGGAGGTCGATTGTGCTTCCCTGGACCGCCTCAATTCTCAAGAATCCATTATGGAATTCATCAACACCTTCGATGAACTTCCAGAAGGGCGCATCTTGAAAATCAACGAAGATAGCGACGATGCGCTTGATGTGGTCACACAATGGCACCGCCATCATTTTGGCGACGGATTAACCGGAAAGTGGAGGACCCGCCTAAGCGAAAAGCAGAAAGTGCTCGTCACTACAATGCTCGCCCATCCGCTCAAACACCTGGGTTACGAGATTTCGGAAAATGCTGAAGTTTCAACGCACTCGTCATTTGCGCCTGATCGTGAATTGGTTAGAACCTAGTACCTCGGTTTGACGAATGGTCCAAGCGCGTGGTCAGCTTTTTCAGCAAATCGTGACAACGGATTTTTAATAATTTCCAATGCCGCGTGTTGACACGCGTAGTCGCAACACCGCTGCCGCTATTGATTGAAAGATAGCGATCGTCCTCGTTCTGCTCGAACGAGGAATAAGCGAGTTCCAGCGGATTTGCGTGGTTCTCCGATTCATCAGATATCCACCGGCGACTTGTGTTTGCCGACAGAAAATCGATATCTTCAGTCAGGCGTCGACTGGTAGAAAATTTTTCGAACATACTCGAAGTCCTTCAAGCAGGCGATGAGTTGGCGCGGATCATCAAACTTAAGATACTGAAGTCAAACTGAAAAGCAGCGTAAAAAACCAGCGGCACTGCGTTTCAGACTACTCGTGAAGAAACACATTGCCGGCGCTGCATAAATCCATACTCACAGATTAATTCCAATTTCACCTGGAGAAAGTGTCTTTACACACTGTTACATGGTGAAAGAAGAAAAGTCGCGTCCCGGCTTTCAGGTTAATAGCGGGTGCATGCAACACTATTCATCCATCAAAAGAGGGAAGCGTCGATTTTCGACACCGATCAACATTCCATCCGGCGTTTTGACGACCTTGACTTTACCTTCGCCGCTGGCTTCGACGATCGCTTCATTCGTTGCAGTCATGATGCTCGCCAGATGTAGATGGCCGTGTAATACGCGATAACCATTGCTTTGCCGCACTACCAAAATTTCAGGATTCATAATTTTCCTCAACAACATATCGGTAAGATGCTTACCCCATCACGTTCAATGCAGAACACTGCACTCCTTTGTTGAGTTGCTCTGATCTTCAATGGTTCCCGAAAAAATTTCAGTTTTATCGAGCAGGCAGGAATGTGTAAAAAATTTGGCCGGTGAAATTTACCTGCTGTTGCCTGTCCTCCTGAAATATTGCTGCATCAATTCGACTGATTGACTGCCTGCACTCAAATGAAAAATGCTTTCGTCCAGTTTTCCCAGCATAGATTGGGCCGCCCCTGATCGCCATTGAATTTATACGCCATTTACAAATATCCGGATGCCGTTTACATGTTAACGGAATGAATGACTTTAACCTGCGTTAGCATGTCGCACGTTTTTCAAACTTACTCATTCGTTGAGCAAATATGCTGCACTGCAATGATTCAATTCCAAGATTGTTTCAAGATCAAATTATTCTTCCGGTGCTGTTATTCGCTGTTATCTTCAGCGCCACACCAGCCAGGGCCGACGATCAATTCACTCTTCTGATGGGTAAGGAAAGCCTGGATCACTACAGCTCCCCGCAATCGACCGACACCTGGCAAATCGAATATTTGCACGACTGGAATCAAACTTTTTCCTACAGTCTGGATCATGTCAATTTGGGAGAATTCAATCAAGGCATATCCCGCCACCCAGACTATGACGGCGGCAATTTGTGGTGGCACGTCGATTTCCTTGATCACCATCTCAGGTTATCCGCCGGCGTCGGGCTCCTTTTTTATTACGACACGGTAGGGAGTTCATACGGACAGGGTTCGACCAATACGCACGGCTTTGGCATCAGCTACACGATGGCCGCCACTTGGCACACCGACGGCCCGTGGCTGTTTCAAGCACGCGCCAGCTATGTCGACGCCGGTGGCTTTGATACGCAATCGGTAATGCTCGGCGTCGGCTACCAACTTGATTTCAAAGGAACGGCAGACGCAGGTAATCATGATGACGATTTCGCGGCAGTGTTTGATCAGAATAAAAATGAAATTACCCTGTATGGCGGGCAGGGAGTGATTAATCAACCGTATAACGTCAAGACGCAATCCGTCGCCCTTGAGTATCGCCGCGACATCTCAGCGTATCTGCAATGGAGTATCGCCTACCTCGACGAAGGCGACAGCGCATTGGCGGATCGGCGCGGCATCATCGGCGAGCTCTGGCTTTCCAAGTCATTCTTTGACAAGCGCCTGTCATTGAGTGCCGGTGTCGGTCCTTACGCCGCACGCGACCGCAAACAGAATCCTTTCGTCACTACCATGCGTTCGTTTGCGGCCGCATATCAGGTGACGCCTAGCGTGGGTGCGCGCGCCACATGGGAACGCGTGATCACCAACTACAACCGCGATAGCGACGTTTTCCTCATCGGGGGAAGTTACAGATTTTAATCATTGAAAATGCCGGAACACATGATGAAATATGCAAAAACGAGTATGTCCATGCTCAGTTCAACCGCTGCACTGCTGGTATCCGGTTGCGGCGGCAGCGCGGTCAACGCCAGCATAGGCGGTACGGTCAGCGGATTGCCGGACACCGCCAATATCGCCGTAGCCCTGGTCAATAACCTGGCAGACCCGGTCATTATTTTTTCAAACGGCAATTTTGTGTTTGACATTCCGATTCAATCGGGATCGACCTATAGCGTCACCGTCACCACCCAACCGTATGGTGAAAACTGCCTCATCGCCAATGGGTCAGGTACTGTCGATCAAAACGGTGACGCCATCACTAATGTAGTGGTTACCTGCACGCCAAATAGCTAAGGTCCCGTAGCGCGACCATTTTGCGAAATTGCAACCAGCCAAAAATAAAAAGCCCGCCAATCGGCGGGCTTCTCGTCTACTGCAATGATACGCCAGCGACCCATGCTATCTGCGTGGTGCCGGTGGTGCCGGCCGCCAACCCGCGCTATCTGCGCGGTGCGTGCGGTGCCCGAATCATTTGTTCGTGCTGCGACCAAGTGCGTCGAACACATGAAGTTGCGATGACTTCCCAATAACCCATGCTATCTGCGTGGTGTCAGTGGTGTCAGCCGCCAACCCGTGCTATCTGCGCGGTGCGTGCGTTGACTAAAGTCTGTTATGCGAAATCGCTTGAGTAGCGACAACGGACAACGTGAAATCAAGAAATCAAACCGAAGGGAATAATACAGAACGACTAGAAAGGGAAGTTATGCAGAATTGGGACCAACAATTAATACTACCTGATACAACTACAGGAACGCATTCTACATGAATTGACGAAAATCACCAACATTTATTTATTCCCGGCTGAAAAAGGCCTTATTTGCATTTGCCAAGCCCAAAAAGCCGCGCTCTGCTCAGGACTACGTTGCTGGCCGGACCCCATTTGCCGCCTTGCTTGAGCATTGATTTGCCAACCGATGGCACCGATGGAATCGATGCCACCCGGATCGGCATGAAGATGACGACGCATCACTGCCTGCGCTTATTTTGCTAGGGACAGGTCTTGAAATTTATTGCGCGATCATGGGCTGGCGCGTCATTTGTAAATCCCGCAGGCAAAATAGATATCGTCGACACGCTCGACATAGGTGCTCTTTTGCTGGATCTCTTTGGTCACCGGATTCGGCCACTTGTAATCGACCCATCCTTTTCCTTCCTTGGATTGAGCGACTTCTACCATGCGTTTGGTAATGAAATTGCCGTCCGCGTCCTTCAGTTCGCTCAGATCTTTGCCGACCAATTTTGGATTGGCGCCATGTGCAGACAATACGCCGCCGCTTTTGATCGGCGCTGCAAAAACGTAAAGGTCCTTGAACTTGAACTCAGGGCTTTGTGAATTGATTTCAGCGTAGGTTTTTTCCCCGCCATTTTTCTTGTAAAAATCAATCGTCTTCTTCACCAGGTTGACTGCTTCCTGGCTGGTGCCGTGCTCGTCGGCTGCCATTGCAGGCGCGGCGACAAACATAGCAAGGATTGCAACGAACAGGCTATTGATCAGGAATTTCATGTTGTCTCCTTCATTGTTGTTATTGAAAGACGCCGGTTTTCCGGCGATTACATTTCGAACAGTTGATCCAGGCTGCTTCGAATGATGGTGGTGATTGTCGTCTTGTGCGACAGCTTGCACCCCATGCTTAAATCATATTCCAACTGTCGGGAAATAGGGCCGCGATGTGACTGAAAGATGGCGAGCAAGAGGTATTTTTGTGGAAATACTGCGCCAGCTCGATTTTATTGTGGGCGCTAGCGGCAAATGTGATGAAAGGCAGACATAAAAATGCCCCGGCCCAACGATAAAGATTGGGCCGGGGCTTATTACATCAAATCAGGAGGAAAAACGGGCTTAGTCGTGTTCCGGCTTTCCTTCCTCTTTGGGTTTCTTTTCCTGATTCTCTGGCGGCTTCGGTTTCATCGGAACCACGGTCGGTTTCGGGGCGGCCTCAACCGGTTTGGCTACCGGTGCCGGAGCTGCATGCTCTGGCGGTCTTGTCGGTGCTGGGGCTGGCGCAGGGTTTTCCCGTTTTTCCGGCGCGGCGTTTGCTGCCGGTGCATGCGGCTTCGGCTGACTTTCTATCGCCGGGGCAGGTGCCTCATGTGCAGGGGCCGGATGGGCCGCCGGTGTTGGTGGCGGCGGTACCACCTTAGGCACTTCTGCTTTTGGCGCTTCGCGGGTTGGTCCTTCACGCGCCGGCTCATGCGCTGGTTCACGTGTCGGTTCCGGCGTTGCATGTGTCACCGCCGCTGGAGCCGGAACTGCCGCTGCCGCAGTAGCCGGACGTGCCGGTTCGTGCGGACGCATCATGGCCGGGTTCACCTCCGCATGCACCACCTGTGGTGCCGGCAAGGCAGCTGGCGGCCTTCCCGGCACGTAAGCCGGTATCGCCTTGGCGGATGCCGGTTCAGGCGCGGCTACCTTGACGACTGCCGGCATCGCTGCTGCCAGATGCGGTCGTGCCGGAATCGATGCATTGACTGCCTGGCCATTGGCTGTGGAATTTGCCGGTGCGACTACTGTGACATTGGTGATATTGGTCACGTTGGTGATATTCGATTGATTGTTGTTGACGGTAATATGCATGCCTTCCCGGATAATTGGCGGTGCGCTCGTCACAACAGCGGGAGCAGTGCCAATCGGTGCCGGTACGATCAAGCCATAATGCGATCCAGGTGGCGGCGGCACGAACACGCCTTCCGGTCCCATCGGCCGCGGCCCGGCAATGACTCCGGCCGCAAGCACGGCCAGCGAAATATTGATACTCATGGAAGGTGCCACAAAGGAAACACCAGGCGCAGCCCAGAAACCGTTGACGAATACCACGCCATTACCGCGATGTTCATAGTAGGGATTGACCCAGCCATAACCGTGTCGTGGCGGATGTGCCCAGCGCCCGTGCGCCCAGACCCAATTGCCTTCCCATACCCAATAGCCGCCGGTCCAATATTCGTCATCGGAAGGTTGCGGCGGCGGTGCTTCCACCAGCATCGGCGGCGGCGCCCATTCCACCATGACCGGTGGCGGCTGCTCCAGTGGCGGATCGACATAGACACTCACGACCGGTTGCGGCTCTGGAGGCACATAGTCCTCCGTCGCCGGTGCCGACTGTTGCGCATATTCTTGCGCCGGTGCAGGCGCCTGAGATGGTTGTGCTGCTTGCCCGGCTTGCGGGGCAGGTGCCGGTGCTTGCGCGGCAGATTGATCTGCCGGCGGCGGTGCCGTAGTGTCGGACGGTTGCTTGGCGTTACAGCCCGCCAATAGTATTGCTGCTGTGATGATGATCTTCTTCAATGAAGTCTCCCGGCTAATGCGACATGATGAAACAGGATGAATATAAGTTGGCAACCGCAAGCGAACAACAGTTGCGGCCAACTTCAGGGTTCAATTACAAAGATCAATAACTTGATGTTAATGAATTGCAATTTTATGCAATTGGTAGCTATTTGGACATGATTCATTAACAATTGTTCCACACATCTTGCAGATATACAAAGAAAAAAGTCATTCGGTTCGGCTGCTATTGGCGATTCGTGAGCGCATACACTTGACTGTAAGTTGCAGCAGGGAAAGTAATGTCGCTTTGATTGCAATACGCATGCACGGCGTTTTGTGCGAGAATAAATTGGGGAGGGATAACCAAGCGGACTTGTCCGCAGGGAGTTTCACATGACACAGGCAAGACGAGTGCCGCTGCCGGATGGTCAGGCAGAATTGCTCGAAATGATTGCGAAAGGCGCGCCGCTAAAAGAAACCTTGGATCGGCTGCTGATCATCATAGAAGCGCAATCCGAAGGCTTGTATTGTTCGATCTTGCTGCTCGATCCGGACGGGACGCACATCCATCCCGGTGCCGGACCCAGCATGCCGGCTGACTATATGGCAATGCTGGACGGCTTTGCAATTGGCCCGTTGGTGGGTTCATGCGGCACCGCGATGTACCGGAAAGAGTCTGTGGTTGTCACCGATATCATGGTAGACCCCTTGTGGGCACCCTACAAGCATTTGGTTGAACCGCACGGCTTTCGCGCCTGCTGGTCGACGCCAATTTTCCTGAATCGCGACACGGTATTGGGTTCGTTCGCCATGTATTACCGTGATGTGCGCAGTCCGGGGCCGGTGGAGCTGCAATTGATCGCGGTGGCGACGCATATCGCCGGCATTGCCATCGAGCGCAAACGCAACGAAGATGAGCTCAATCGCTATCATAACGAGTTGGAAGACTTGGTCAAACAGCGGACCGCCGAGATGTGCGCCGAGAAGGAGAATGCGGAAGAAGCGGTTTTCGCCTTGCAACAGTCGAACCTGGAATTGGCGAATGCGCTCACTACCTTGAACGTCGCGCAAGAAGAACTGGTGCACAGTAAAAAACTGGTCGCACTGGGGTCATTGGTTGCCGGCATCGCGCACGAATTGAATACGCCGATCGGTAATTGCCTGATGATTTACAGCACGCTGGCCGATCAAGCGCTGGCCTTGGGCGAGCAATTTGCCAAGCAAGGCAGCCTGAAGCGTTCCGAGTTGAGCGCCTACTTCGACAATTCCCGCGAAGCAGGGGAAATTCTGGTGCGCAATCTTCATCGCGCCGCCGATCTGATCTTCAGTTTCAAACAAATAGCGGTCGATCAAACGAGTTCAAACCGGCGCTCTTTTCTGCTGGATGAAACGATCAAGGAAATTGTGTTGACGCTGAACCCGCGATTGAAGAACGCACTGTTCGTGATCAAGCAGGATATTGCCGGCGGTGTGCAATTCGACAGTTACCCCGGGCCGCTTAGCCAGGTGCTGGATAGCTTGATCGAGAACGCGCGAGTGCATGCCTTTGAAGGGCGCGCCAGTGGTACTGTCGTCATCAGTGCCGGCCAAGAAAAAGCCGGCTGGATCGAACTCTGCGTGAAAGATGACGGCGTTGGCATTCCGCCCGAGAATATCGAACGCATCTTCGATCCGTTTTTTACCACTAAGCTTGGCACCGGTGGTTCAGGGCTCGGACTCAATATCATGTATAACATCGTGTCCGGCGTGCTGGGCGGGCAAGTGCTGGTGCACAGTGAGCTGGGAGCCGGCACGACTTTCACGATCTTGCTCCCGGTTGTCGCACCGAAACCGGCGACGACGGGCGTCTATTCGACATCCAGTGCGATGCAATAGCGCTCGGCCGCAATAATTTCAACAAATTCGCCAGGATTGCTGGCTTGGCGCCGTTCAGGTGCCGCCGACCGTAAATTCGCTCCTGTTCCTGCCATTGGCTTTGGCTTTGTACAAAGCGCGATCCGCCAGTCCGACGATATCCTTGGCGGTGTCTTCCAATCGCGGCACAAAACAGGCAATGCCGACGCTAACCGTGACAATCTTGGCTATCGATGAATAGGCATGCTCCAGCTTTCTGTTGCGAACATGCTCGCAAATCCAGTCGCCGTAGTGCCGCGCGCTGCTTTCTTCGATTGAAGGCAGTATGATCGTGAATTCCTCGCCGCCGTAGCGCGCCACGACTTCACCCGGACGCCGAGTCGCCGAGCTGATCAATTGCGCCACTTCACGCAGGCATTCGTCGCCCTTGATGTGGCCGTAGCCGTCGTTATAAGCTTTGAAAAAATCGATATCGACGATGGCAACGCCCAGAAAACTTGACAGCCGTTGATGGCGCCGTAATTCCTCGTCCAATTGGGTGTCGAAGTACCTGCGATTATAAATGCCGGTTAAGCCATCGAATTTGGCAAGTTTGGTAAGCTGCTTGGTTTTTTCGATCAGGCTAAGCTGGGTTTGCACCCTTGCCCTCACTACCGCCGGCGCCAATGGCTTGCCGAAAAAATCGGCAGCCCCCGCTTCCAGGGCCGCTACTTCATGCTCGGTATTGGCGTGCCCGGTTACAAAAATGATTGCGGAGTCTGCAGTGATAGGGTCAGATCTTAGTTGCCGGCAAACGTCAAACCCGTTTATTCGCGGCATTTCGACATCAAGCAGGATCAATTCCGGCCTTGCGGTCTTCGCCAAGGCAATGCCTTGCTCCGGTGAGATTGCAAACAGGATTTCCGCTTTGTCGCTGAGCAGTGCGGCAAGGGTTTTGATGATCTCGACATTATCGTCGATGATCAGTATTTGCGGCTTGCTAGCGGGAGGGTGCCATTCAGCGGACAATTCACGCATTTTCCATCCTTTTCCTGGTTTGTTTTCCGCCCCCGTACGGATGTTCAAACGCACTTCGCCTTGCTGGGATTTTCTTTACATGATCGCACAAGCTTGATGATCAGTACACATTTACCGCAGCACTGTGTGCGACTGTCGGCGACCCAATTGCCGATGTTATGATATTTCCCTTGGGAAATGTCAATGTATCCCCCTTTCCTGAAAATCATGTGGGATTTTTCTCGCAATGTTTGACCTAACACGCGACAATCAGCCAATATAGCAGGACGGGATTTCTTGTCGTACCTTTACGAATGCCTCGGCGACAACTTTATGCGCAGCGCATCTCTTCTCTTTTCGATCTTGCTGTTAGCGCATGCCGTGCAGGCCCGGCCGCTAGTGATTGTGGCCGAAGTGTATGCGCCCGCAACGTTCATCGAAGACGGCCATCAGGCCGGGATCGATATCGACGTCGCCAAGGCGGTGTTTGATCGCCTCGGCATTGCCTACGAAATCAAACTGCTACCTTGGGCGCGTGCCTGGGAAATGCTGAAAGCCGGCGATGCGGATGTCGGCTTGCATGTGTCTTACACCGAAGACAGGGCGCGCTACGTGCGTTGGCCGAAGAACCCGGTATGGCAGGCGGACTTTGTGTTTTTCACCAATCAGGCGACCAGGACCAGCTACGATTTCAAGAACTACGAGGACGTCAAGCGTGCGAAAGTAAGGATAGGCATCATTAATGAAAATGCCTATTATCCCAATTTCTGGGAGGCGTTTCCCTCGCCCGACCGGGCCCGTCAAAACTATTACGCGCAACTGGAAGCCGCCAACGATGCTGCGACCAATTTGAGGAAGCTGGAACGCAACCACATACAACTTTTCCCGATCGCCAAAATCCTGGGGATGTATATGGTGCGGGATATGCATCTGGAAAATATCACTTACTATGATTGGGTGCTCTTTTCCAAGCCATACCCCAATGCATTTTCAGATAAGTCCAATTATAGCGACGCCAGGTACCAGAATATCCAGGCAGTGATGCAAGCCTATGATACGGAACTTGGCAGCATGAAAAGCAATAGCCAGGAATACCAGAAATTTTTCGAACGATATCAGGTGCCGTATTTGGATACGGGAGGAAAAGTCGCACGGTAGGGTAGGCGAATGCGCAAGTTAGTTGACCTCGACCCCGATGATACCGTCGGCGCCATCTGTTATTTCCCCTATCACCGCGGCATCCGCAAACCCCGCATCGCGAAACAACGCCAGCACGGCGTCCACTGCATCGGCAGTACACGACACCAGCAAGCCGCCTGAAGTTTGCGGGTCGGTCAGCAATGCGCGCTGCACTGGCGTGATAGCATCCGCCAATTGCACGTCGTGCCCATAGGCCGCCCAATTGCGGCCGGATGCGCCGGTCACGTAACCTTGCTCAGCCAATTCGGCAACCTGGGGTAATAGCGGGATAGCCGACATGTCGAGCCGGGCGCTCAGCTTGGCGCCGCGCGCCAGTTCCAGCAGATGCCCGAGCAAGCCGAAGCCGGTGACGTCGGTTAGTGCATGCACGCCCGGCAGCTTGGCCAGGGTAGTGCCGGGTTTGTTGAGCTTGGTGGTGTTGTCGATCATGACTGCATAGCCGGCTGCGTCCAGCGCATTTTTCTTCAGGGCGGCGGAAAGCACGCCGACACCGAGCGCCTTGCCGAGGATCAGTTTGTCGCCACTCTTGGCGTCGGCGTTGCGCTTGACGCGCGACGGGTGGACCAGGCCCAGCACCACCAAGCCATAGATCGGCTCGACCGAATCGATGGTGTGGCCACCGGCAATCGGAATGCCGGCTTCGGCGCAGATGGCTTCGCCGCCCTGGATGATTTTGCCGATCACGTCCAGCGGCAATTTGTCGACCGGCATTGCCAGCAAGGCCAGCGCCATGATCGGCGTGCCGCCCATGGCGTAGACGTCGGAAATGGCGTTGGCGGCGGCGATGCGGCCGAAGTCATAGGGGTCGTCGACGATGGGCATGAAGAAGTCGGTGGTGGCGATCAAGGCTTGCTCGTCGTTGAGCTGATAGACGGCGGCGTCGTCTGCCGTTTCTATCCCCACCAGCAATTCTTTCGGCACCGGGAAGCCGCTGGATTTTTTCAGGATTTCCGCCAATACGCCGGGTGCGATCTTGCAGCCGCAGCCGCCGCCGTGGGAAAACGAAGTGAGTTTGATGGTTTCGCTAGCGGAGGTCATATGCTTTCTATCCAACTGGTATTGTTGATCAATTTGGCTTTTGCCCCGGCAAGGCTGATAATATGCATAAAAGCAATGGCGTGAATAAAACCAACAGCCTGAACAAACCTACAAGTGTTCCAGTCCATGAGCCAAATGATTTTTTCTTTTCGCACTGCGACATCCAACGAGCTGGCCGGCGCCTTGCAAGATGCCAGAGATTATACGCTGACGCTTTTCGAATGCCTGGCTGCCGCCGGGCTGGATTATCCGGAAAAGGTGTCGCGACTGCCGTACCTTAATCCGCCGCTGTGGGAACTTGGGCATATCGCCTGGTTTGCCGAGTGGTACATATTGCGCGAGGCCGAATCCAGTAATCCTGCAGCGGCCCTGCGCACGTCGATGCTGACCAAGGGTGACGATTGGTTCGATCCCAACACGGTGCCGCACAAGTCGCGTTGGAACCTGGGCTTGCCGAGTACCGGCGCCTTGAAGACCTATTGCCATGAAGTGCTGGACAGGGTGCTGGATAAACTGAGCCGGGCCGAAGACGACGATGATGCTTTGTACCCGTATCGGCTGGCGCTGGCGCATGAAGACATGCGCGGGGAAGCCTTGGCCACCTCGCTGCAAACCTTGGGCGTGATTTTACCGCCGCAACTGGCGCTGCACGGCATACCACCCTGGGCGCAAGGGGAAATTCGTTTCCCGGGCGGCACCATTCAAATGGGCGCGCCAACCGGGGAGGGTTTTGTATTCGACAATGAAAAATGGGAGCATCCCTGCTATGTACCGGCCTTTGTCATGGACTCCACGTTGATATCGAATGCGCAATACACGGAATTCATCGCCGATGGCGGTTATCAGAACCCGCAATACTGGACCAATGCTGGGCGCGCCTGGTTGATGGCGCAGGAATGTTCTGCGCCGCGCGACTGGATACGCGACGGTAAGCAATGGCGCTGCGAACGCTTCGCCTTGCAGGTGGCGCTGACCGGCGGCGAACCGGTGCGCCACGTCAGCCTGTTCGAAGCGCAGGCTTATTGCGCCTGGGCCGGCCGGCGTTTGCCCAGCGAAGCTGAATGGGAATTCGCGGCGATGTCCGGCCATCCGGCCTTGCGCTGGGGTGACTTGTGGGAATGGACATGCACGCCGTTTGAACCTTATCCAGGTTTTTCCGCCGATGCCTATCGCGAGTATTCGCAGCCGCGCTTCGCCACGCACCAGGTATTGCGCGGCGCATCATTCGCCACCCAGCATCGGATGCGCTGGTCGAAATTTCGCAATTTCGCGCTGCCGGAACGCAGTCAGATGTTTGTCGGATTTCGGACTTGCGCACTTTAACTGGAAAGCAGAATGAAACAAGCCATCAGATATCTTCTGTTTTTGCCTTTCTGGTTGGCTGCCTATGCGGCACAGGCTCAAGACCAAGCGCCGATCGTCTTGCAATTCAATGAGCACCCGCCATTCATGAAACAGGAAGCGGACGGCTCGGTAACGGGGACGGTAGCGACGCCGGCGGCGCGCGCATTCAAACGAGCCGGCATTCCTTTCG
>Ga0302315_10001950_pt1 | contig 20067 bp, 13 predicted proteins | sample III_Palsa_N3_1_FD_200532 | JGI IMG/M metagenome (GOLD analysis project Ga0302315, IMG submission 200532) | Peat permafrost microbial communities from Stordalen Mire near Abisko, Sweden - III_Palsa_N3_1 | ecosystem: Environmental > Terrestrial > Soil > Palsa > Peat permafrost | place: Sweden...
CGAGCCATGGTCCAACCATGAAAGCATGAGCGCCGACAAGAAAGCCTTCTACGAGTACCATAGCTGCTTGATGGAGCCGTGGGACGGCCCCGCGTCGATTGCCTTCACCGACGGCGTCAAGATGGGCGCAGTCCTCGACCGCAATGGCCTGAGACCATCACGCTACTATGTGACAAAGGACGACCTGGTGATTATGGCGTCCGAAGTTGGCGTCCTCGATATAGCTCCGGAGAACGTGCTTGAGAAGGGCCGCCTTCAGCCTGGGCGCATGTTCCTGGTAGACACGGAAAAGGGACGCATCATCTCTGACGACGATATCAAACGAGAGATCGCGAACGCTGAACCCTACAGGCAGTGGCTTGACGAAAACCTGGTTAAGCTCGCAAACCTGCCCGATCCGAAGAACATCAAGGCGCCGACGCACGAATCCGTACTGCAGCGCCAACTGGCCTTCGGTTATACTTTTGAAGACTTGCGCCTGCTCATGGCTCCAATGGCAAAAGTTGGCGTCGAAGGCATGGGTTCGATGGGTACAGACACGCCCATCGCCGCTCTTTCCGAGCGTCCACAGCTTCTGTACAACTACTTCCAGCAGCGTTTCGCTCAGGTAACCAACCCGCCCATTGACTGTATCCGGGAAGAGATCGTAACTTCCGTGATAACGACCGTCGGCTCGGAAGGCAACCTGATCGAGCCCAAGCCGGAAAGCTGCCGGCTTATCGAGCTTACGTCTCCTATCTTGACGAATGAGGAGCTCCTAAAGCTTCGCCATATCGACAAGCCAGGATTTAAATCCGAGCTTCTCCCGATCCTGTTTAAGGCCGCCGACGGAGAAATTGGTCTAGAAGATGCGCTGAAGGGCCTGTTTGCCGCTGCGGACGAAGCCATCGCCGCCGGAGCAAATATCCTTATCCTGTCTGACCGCGGTGTAAATAAGAAGAATGCGCCCATCCCGGCACTCCTGGCCGTCGGTGGTCTGCATCATCATCTTATCCGATCCGGAAGCCGCACCAAGGTCGGTCTTGTCCTGGAGAGCGGCGAGCCGCGGGAAGTTCATCACTTCGCGCTTCTCATCGGCTACGGCATCGGCGCGATCAATCCGTATCTGGCGTTTGAAACTATCTCGGATATGATCCGCCAGGGTCTTGTTCCAGACACGACAGCCGAGAAGGCGAACAAAAACTTCGTCAAGGCCGCTCTGAAGGGCGTCGTCAAGGTTCTCTCGAAAATGGGGATCTCAACCATCCAGAGTTACCGTGGCGCACAGATCTTTGAAGCCCTTGGCTTGAACGAAGCGGTCATCGACCAGTGCTTCCGTGGCACCGCCTCGAGAATTGGTGGGATTGGCCTGGATGGGATCACAAAAGACGCCATAGCGCGCCACAACCGAGCCTTCCCAGACCGTCCGACCGACGAAGCTACGCTCGACGTGGGCGGCGAATACCAGTGGCGCAAAGAGGGCGAAATCCACCTCTTCAGCCCAAAGACCATACATGCCCTGCACCAGGCGGTTCGTTCGGATAGCTACGATCTGTTTAAGGTCTACGCGGATCTGGTCAACGAACAGTCCAAGCAGAAGTACACCCTGCGCGGCCTACTAAGCTTTAAGGCAGGCAGGCAACCCATACCGATTGAAGAAGTCGAAACCTGGGAATCCATCGTCAAGCGATTTAAGAGCGGCGCCATGTCCTACGGCTCCATCAGCAAGGAAGCGCACGAAACACTCGCCATTGCCATGAACCGCATTGGCGGCAAGAGCAATACCGGCGAGGGTGGGGAAGACGCCGAACGCTACATCCCGGAGGCCAACGGCGATTCTAAAAACAGCGCGATCAAGCAGGTGGCCTCCGGCCGCTTCGGAGTCACAAGCCACTATCTGGTAAATGCGAACGAACTGCAGATCAAAATGGCGCAGGGCGCTAAGCCCGGTGAGGGCGGCCAGCTCAATGGAAGCAAGGTCTACCCGCCCATTGCCAAGGTGCGCCATTCAACTCCCGGCGTTGGCCTCATTTCGCCGCCGCCGCATCACGACATCTACTCGATCGAGGATTTGGCCGAACTGATCCACGACCTGAAGAATGCAAATTACAAAGCGCGTATCAGCGTCAAGCTCGTCTCCGAGGTTGGCGTTGGAACCGTCGCCGCCGGTGTTGCGAAAGCGAAGGCCGATGTCGTTCTAATCAGCGGCCACGATGGCGGAACCGGCAACTCGCCGCAAACCAGTATCAAGCACGCGGGCATTCCGTGGGAAATGGGCCTCGCCGAGACCCATCAAACGCTGGTGCTCAACAACCTGCGCAGCCGCATCGCCGTAGAAACCGACGGTCAGCTTAAAACCGGCCGCGATGTGGTCATTGCAGCGCTCCTCGGAGCCGAAGAGTTTGGCTTCGCCACCGCGCCGCTCGTTTCGCTGGGCTGTATCATGATGCGGGTCTGCCATCTCAATACCTGCCCGGTGGGCGTGGCGACACAGGATCCGGAACTGCGCAAGCGATTCACCGGCGAGCCTGAACATGCCGTCAACTTCATGAAGTTTGTCGCCATGGAAGCTCGCGAGCTGATGGCGGAACTCGGCTTCCGCAATATTCTGGAAATGGTTGGTCGCACCGATATCCTTGAGGCCACGCAAGCCGTCGAGCACTGGAAGACAAAGGGATTGGACTTCTCCAAGATCCTATACCAGCCTTCGGTCGGTGAAGACGTGGGGCGGTACTGCCAGAAGGGACAGGACCACGGGCTTGAGAATGCCCTGGACAATACCCATCTGTTTAAAGCCGCAATACCCGCTCTCGATCGCCGTGAGAAAGTTACCGGGAACTTTAAGATCCGCAACGTCAACCGCGTTGTGGGTACGCTCCTGGGCAGCGAACTCTCGCGTATTTATGGAGCAGAAGGCCTTCCTGACGATACCATTTCGTTCAAGTTTGAAGGCTCAGCCGGACAGAGCTTCGGCGCCTTTATTCCTCGCGGAATTACGCTCGAAATCGAAGGCGACGTCAATGACTATCTAGGTAAGGGCATCTCCGGTGGTAAACTGATCGTCTATCCGCCGAAGGCCTCGACATTCAGCCCGGAGAAGAACATCATCATCGGAAACGTTGCGCTCTATGGCGCGACATCCGGTGAGGCGTACATCCGCGGCATGGCCGGCGAACGCTTCGGCGTCCGAAACAGCGGCGTCTTCGCCGTCGTCGAAGGCGTGGGAGACCATGGCTGCGAGTACATGACCGGAGGCCGTGTCATAGTCCTCGGTCAAACTGGCCGGAATTTTGCAGCGGGTATGTCTGGAGGAGTGGCCTATGTGCTCGACCTCGTAGGCGATTTCCCGATCAAGTGCAACAAGGATATGGTCGCACTGGACAAGATGTCGGAACTTGCCGAGGAAGAAGAGATCCGGCAAATGATCCGCCGCCACGTCGAGTACACACAGAGCGACCTTGGACAGCGCATCCTCGACGACTGGGACGAAATGGCGTCGAAGTTCGTCCGCGTTATGCCCAACGACTACCGCCGCATGCTCGAAGCCATCGAACGAGCCAAGGCATCCGGCTTGAGCGGTGAGGACGCCACTATGGCAGCGTTCGAACAGAACGCCCACGATGCAAGCCGCGTCGGTGGCAGCTAAACAACAGCGACCTAAGTAAAAGGCCGGTGTAAAAGACCGGCCAGACCAGCCGCCGTTTAAGCGGGAACGGTCATCACGAGACTAAAGGATACGGAATGGGTAAACCCACGGGATTTTTGGAATTTGTGCGAGAGCTTCCTCTTGACCGCTCGGCGATCAAGAGAATTGAAGACTGGAACGAGTTCCACGAACATTTAGAAGAAGGCAAACTGCGCCAGCAGGGAGCCCGGTGTATGGACTGCGGCATTCCGTTCTGCCATACAGGAACGCTTATTGCAGGCATGGCCTCCGGCTGTCCTGTCAACAACCTCATTCCTGAATGGAACGACCTGGTCTATCGCGGCCTCTGGCACGAAGCCCTGGAGCGTCTGCACAAAACGAACAACTTCCCAGAGTTCACCGGCCGCGTCTGCCCCGCGCCCTGCGAAGGCTCCTGCGTCCTGGGGATCAACGCTCCGCCGGTAACGATCAAGAACATAGAGTGCGCCATCGTGGACCGCGGCTACGAAGAGGGATGGATCGTCCCCGAGCCCCCCGAAAAGCGGACAGGTAAGAAGGTCGCCGTCGTCGGTTCCGGCCCTGCCGGACTTGCCGCCGCCGCACAGCTTAACAAAGCCGGCCATACAGTAACCGTCTACGAGCGCACCGACCGCATCGGCGGTCTGCTCATGTACGGCATTCCCAACATGAAGCTGGACAAGAACGTTGTCGAGCGCCGTGTCGATATCCTCCGCAAAGAGGGCATCGAGTTCGTAGTGAACACCGAGATCGGCCGCGATATCGAAGCGCAGACCTTGGTCAACGACTACGATGCGGTCATCCTTGCCATGGGCGCCACCAAAGCGCGCGATCTGCCCATCGAAGGCCGTTCGCTCAACGGCATCCACCTCGCCATGGACTTCCTGCAGGCGAACACGCAGAGCCTTCTGGAGTCTTTCGAGACGGACTACATCTCGGCAAAGGGTAAAGACGTCGTCGTGATCGGCGGCGGAGACACCGGTACAGACTGCGTCGGCACCTCCCTCCGCCATGGCTGCCGTTCGCTCGTACAGCTGGAAATTCTGCCAAAGCCGCCTTCAAGCCGCGCTCTGGATAATCCCTGGCCGCAGTGGCCCAAGGTCTATAAGCTCGATTACGGTCAGGAAGAGGCCCTCGCCGTCTTCGGCAGCGATCCAAGAGTCTACACCACGACGGCCACCAAATTCGAAGGCGATGCCGACGGCAACCTTGCCGCCGTGCACACTGTACAGGTTGAGTGGAAAAAGAACGACGCCGGTCATTTTGTACCCGTCACCGTTCCCGGAACCGAAAAAGTCTCTCCAGCGCAGATCGTACTCCTCGCCCTGGGCTTCCTTGGACCTGAGCAGACCATTCTGGAACAACTAAACGTAGAGCGCGATCCCCGCAGCAATGCGAAGGCGGATTACGGTAAATACACCACCAACATCCCCGGCGTCTTCGCCGCCGGCGACGTCCGCCGCGGCCAAAGCCTCGTCGTCTGGGCCATCAACGAAGGCCGCGAAGCCGCCCGCGAGTGCGACCTGTTTCTGATGGGTGAGACGAACCTGCCTTAACGTCAGTCACGTATTTCAACGGTCAATAAACAGGCTTCCATATAATATATGGGAGCCTGTTTTGTTTCCTCCCTCTTCGCGGCAGGAGTTGAAACGGCGCAGGGCGCATTACTCGTATAGTAAAGAAGTAATACTATGCATTTATTGATGTGCCCGCCCAATTATTTTGACGTGAGTTACGAGATCAATCCCTGGATGCGTCTCGAGGTCACTCCCGACCGCAGCGTGGCCCAGCGCCAATGGGAGACGCTCTACAAGATCGTCACAGAGCAAATCGGCGCGCAAGTCTCCCTCATCGACCCACAACCCGGCCTGCCGGACATGGTCTTCACAGCAAACGCGGGCCTTGTGGAAGGGCAGACCTACATCCCCGCCCGATTCAAGTACCAGGAGCGCGAAGGCGAAGTCGTCCACTTTCGTAACTGGTTTGCCGCCCGCGGCTATAGAGAACAGGAGCTAACCTCAGGTCCCTTCGAAGGGGAAGGGGACGCTCTCTGGTACGCAGGCACCCTCCTTGCCGGATACGGGCCCAGATCGTCAGAAGAGACGCATCCGCAACTCGAACGCATCCTCGGGCGCAAGGTCCTGTCCCTCGGACTTGTCGATGGCCGCTACTACCACCTCGATGTCTGCTTCGCTCCTCTCGGTCCCAACGAACTCGCGTACTACGCGCCCGCATTCGATGAACCGGCGAACCGAGCCCTGGAAGCATTACCGGGAAACAAAATAAAGCTCACCAAAACGGATGCCGATTGTTTCGGCGCCAACGTAATAGTACTTGGGAGAGACGTCGTAATGAACGTGGGCGCTGTTGATTTAGCTTCAGCCCTGACATCAAGCGGATACCGAGTCCATACGACCGACCTTTCCGAGTTCTTAAAGGCCGGCGGATCGGCCAAATGCCTGGCGCTGACCCTCGAGCGATAGGATGTTCCAATGGATCAGGAAAATTACTGGAAGCAAATCTGCTCGAAAGGTGTCCAGCACTTTGCCGCCGGTCTTACCGAGGAACAAACCGAGGACCTCACAAATCGATACGGCGCCCACAACTACCACCCGCTCCCCGTAACAGTAGCACGCACGGAAGGGGCAACGGTCTTCGGCCCGGATCGGCGCGCCTATATAGACTGCATCGGCTCCTACTCCGCCGTCGCCTACGGGCATCTCTCCCCATTTCTGGTAGACACCGCCCGCGCCCAGCTTGGGGTAAGCGCGCTTACGAGCCGTGCCGTCTACACGCCCGAACTTGCCCTGTTTCTCGAAGGACTTTGCCTCTTTACCGGATTCGATATGGTCTGTCCCATGAACACGGGAGCCGAAGCGGTGGAAACAGCGATCAAGCTTGCCCGAAAGTGGGGGTACACAAAGAAAAATATAAAGCGCGACCTGGCCGAGATCATCGTAGCCGACGGCAATTTTCACGGCCGCACCACAACCCTTATCGGCTTTAGCAGCGAACCCGGCTATAAAGAGAACTTCGGTCCATTTACTCCTGGGTTCGTCTCAATGCCCTTCGGCGACATAGCTGCTCTGGAAGCGGCAATCACCAGTCGTACTGCTGCCGTTCTGCTCGAACCAATCCAAGCGGAGGCCGGAATAATTATCCCGCCCGCAGGCTATATGACTGCCGTGAGAAAGCTCTGTTCAAAGCACAATGTGCTGCTAATCTGGGACGAAGTCCAGACGGGTTTTGGTCGAACAGGTAAGACATTCGCCTGGCAACACGAAGACGCCCGACCCGATATGATCTGCCTCGGCAAGGCTCTGGGCGGCGGTATTTTGCCCGTGTCCGCTGTGGCTGGAACCCGAGACGTAATGGAAGTATTCCACCCCGGCGACCACGGCAGCACCTTTGGCGGCAATCCGCTGGCCTGCGCAGTGGCTCTCGCCGCGATCGCCGAATTGGAAGTGCAGGGACTCGCCGAACGCAGCCGAATCCTCGGAGAACGCCTCAAGACAAAGTTCCTCGAACTAAATCACCCGAACATCGCCGATGTACGCGGCCGCGGACTGCTCGTTGGCCTGGAAGTAACCGCGGAAACAGACGCCGCTCGTTTGACACAGGCATTCCTCGACGTCGGCCTTCTCACCAAGGAAACACGACATCACACCTTCCGGTTTGCTCCTCCATTAACTATAGACGAGAACTTGGTAGACGAAATCGCAGTCCGCGTCAACAGTGCCCTAAAAGCCAGTCTTGCTGCATAAATATTCCTAAATGGTTCTTTTTTTGGGACAAACTATTGACAGGCAAAGCGCAGTATGGTATCGTTTAGGTGGGTAATGGATTGATGGATCCGTCATGGATTTATTGAACCATTCCCAAGCTAGAGTTAAGCACCAAAACAAGTTCAGAAAAGCCAAAAACAGAGGAAATAATCATTATGTCCACTTTAATTCAGCGCGGGCGATCCGGTTTCACACTCATTGAATTGCTAGTTGTCATAGCAATAATAGCTATCCTTGCCGCAATTCTCTTCCCCGTCTTCGCAAAAGTACGGGAAAAGGCGCGGCAGACAAGTTGTCTCTCCAACGAAAAACAGCTCGGCCTGGGGTTCACTCAGTATGTCGAGGACTACGACGAGCATTGGCCCTGCGACGGTGCGAAAACCACCAATTCACTGGGTTATGGCTGGGCCGGTCAGATATATCCCTACGTCAAGAGCACGGGAGTATACGGGTGCCCGGACGATCTTCAGAATTCCCAGGGAGGCGAACCCATAGTCTCCTATTCGGCAAATCTTAGCCTACTTCGGACAGACCCCCAGACGAATTCCTATGATCCGCACACTGGCCAGGCGATCGCTACCGAAACAGCTCCCGCCAACACCGTAATACTCACCGAAGTGACCGGGATCTATGCGAACATAACCAGTCCCACAGAACTGCCTGCCTACAATGGAGTCCTTTCGAGCGTGACAAACGGCACTAACTATGTGTATCCATTTGCCGATGAAGCTCCTGGAGGCACTGAGACGACTGGGCCCCTGGGCGGAAATCCTCAAACGGGAAACGTAGCCCGTCATACCAACGGCTCCAACTTCCTCATGTGCGATGGGCACGCCAAATGGCTCAATCCTGGTTCCGTCTCTCCCGGTTCCGTAGCTTTTGCGCCGGACTGTACAGAGAACGACAAACCAGCCGTTGCGGACTGCTCGGCTTACAACCCGGGTAACGGACCACTCGCGGCGGGAACCGGGAACAGCCAGTACGCAGTAACGTTTAGCCCAATCTAGTCTCGATTACTCAGGAACACCGGCGGTTATATGGATTTTTTAAAAGACAAGAAAAACTCTCCGATTGTGATAGCGGTCTTTGTGCTGGCGATGGGAGGAGCGATAGGGAGCTGCATACACTTTATGAGCGGCCCTCCGGCCATTGTTCCGATGGTCGCTCCGATTGGGTCACCCTTAATCAAACCGCCCGGTGACGAGTCTCCAGCCCTCGGTCCGGTAGGAGCACAGGACAAGGGGCCAGGGGGCTTTATTAGACCATACACAGGTGGTGGGACCGCCGCCCCCCAATCTGGAAGGCCACCCGCTTCGCTCTCGTTGACCTAAACCAATTTGAGCCCCTGCTCACAGAACACGCCTAACAGGCCGAGTTCTTCCGGAGCAGGGGTCTTTTTTTGCACGCCCGTCTTCGACCTATCAAACAACCCCGTAAGCGCGACCAACCCTACTGAATATGTCCAACGCCTCCTGAAGATCATCCTGAGTGTGTCCCGCAGTCACAATAGTGCGTACGCGTCCCGCCCCTCGCGCAACCGTTGGGAATACAATGCCCGTGGCCAACACGCCCGCCTCGAAGAGCGCCTGCGAAAACTGTATGGTTTTCGCCTCGTCCCCAATAATCACGGGAGTAATCGGGGTTTCGGAGATGCCTGTATTGAACCCGAGTTCCTGAAGCTTTCCCTTGAAGAAGCGCGTGTTGTCCCAGAGCCGCTGGGTCAATTCGCCGCCTTCCTCGGAAGCCATGACATCGATAGCCGCCGAGATAGCCGCCGTCACCGCCGGTGGGTGGGCCGTGCTGAACAAAAATGGCCGCGCGCGATGCTCCATCAGCTCACGTAGCTTCTGCGAACAGGCCACGTATCCCCCAACCACGCCCACCGCTTTGGACAGCGTTCCCATGGTGATATCCCATCTGTCGTGAGGAATCTTAAAGTGGTTGACAGTTCCTCGTCCATGATCCCCCAAAACCCCCGACCCATGCGCATCATCGACCATAGTGGCCGCACCGTACTCCTCGGCGAGGTCCGCAATCTTGTCCAGGGGAGCGATGTCTCCATCCATGGAAAAGACCCCATCGGTAATAATCAGAACCTTCTTGTATTTACCTTTGGATTCCAAAAGAACGTGCGCCAGATCGTCCATATCGCTGTGCTTATAAATGGCGCGGGAGGCCTTGGTCAATCGGACACCATCAATGATACTAGCGTGGTTTAAGGCATCGCTGATCACCAGATCACCTTCCTCAAGCACCGTGCCGATCACCGCCTGGTTAGCCGTAAACCCGCTCGTAAAGACCAGCGCTGCCTCCACTCCCTTGAACGCTGCGAGTTTCGTTTCCAGCTGGTCCTGAATGTCGAAGGTCCCAATAATCGGCCGCACCGAACCGCTGCCCGCGCCATAGGTGCGTGCAGCCTCAACAGACGCCTCCACAAGCCTGGGATGCGTCGTTAGGCCCAAATAATTGTTGCTTGAGAGATTGATCACCTCGCGCCCGTCCACGCGTGAGCGCGGTTGCTGAGGCCCGCCCAACACGCGTAGATGGCGGTACACCCCCGCAGATTTCAGCACGTTAATTTGATCTTCCACATAGATGTCGAGTGGTTTCATCATTGTTCGGCTCCCCAAACTCCATCCAAACCGTGCGGATAGAGCGCGCATTTAAGGGCTTTGCCCGCAATCATCAGTTCAAAGGCCGTTTCGAACTCCTCCATCGGGAAATGGTGGGTGATTAAGGGCTTAAGATCGACCCGGCCGGTTTCAATCAGGCGCTTGGTTTGATACCACGTTTCGAACATACGGCGTCCGGAGACTCCATGAACTGTAGCTCCCTTGAAAACGACGGTGTTCGTTAGGTCGAACTCGGCAATAGGGTGGCTGCAAATGCCAAGCAGCGCCGCAAAGCCTCCAAAGCGTAGCGAGGCGAAGCCCTGCTTGAGCGCATTTGGATTGCCGGACATTTCGAGCAGCACGTCTACGCCTTCACCCTCTGTCTGGTCGGTGATCTTCCGTACGACATCCGGATCGAGAGCATCGAACACGGCCGTTGCCCCAAGGCTGGATGCGGCATCACGCCGCGAAGCGGACGTGTCTGTCGCAAAAATATGCGACGCCCCCGCTGCCGAAGCAATCGCAATAGCCATCAGGCCGATCGGACCGCAGCCTGTCACCATGACTGTTTTTGCGGTCAATGGGGTTGAGAAGGCCGTATGCACGGCGTTGCCAAAAGGCTCCTGAGCCGCAACAACGGCGGGGGGCAAATGGCGCGCCGTCGGCCAGGCATTATATGCATCGATGGCAACATACTCGGCAAAGCATCCCGGCCGGTCAACCCCGAGAATCTTGACGTTCTGGCATATATGCGCCTGACCAATCCGGCACTGGTAACAATGCCCGCACACGAAGTGGCTTTCCGCTCCAACATAGTCGCCAATCTTAACACTGCTCACATCGCTGCCAACAGCCACCACATCGCCTGCCATCTCATGACCAAACGGCATGGGCGGCTTAATGCGGCTTGCTGCCCACTCGTCCCAGTTGTAAATGTGCAGGTCTGTACCGCAGATAGTAGCGGCGCGCACACGCACAAGGATCTCTCGCGGGCCGTATTCCGGCACGGGCAAAGTTTCACAGGAAGCGCCTGGTTCAGGACGCATCTTGCAAACCGCCCGCATGGTCTCAGGGTTGGCCATAATTCTCCCTATCTACTGTCCTAGGACTTCGATTCCGTTGATTTTGGCGTTCTGGTCCGGGCTGCCCGGCGCCGCGGAGATTCGTATGCTGATATTTCCGCTGGCATCGGGTCGGATTCCTGCAAATTCCTTGACTACTGCCTTGTTCAGGCCGCCGGCAGCCTTGTAGATTTCGAAATTAGAGAGCTCGGTCTGTCCGTTGATGGCAATATTTTCAAACCGACTCCCAGGGTCGGCGTCGAAGATCTCGGCGAAGTGGAGGCGTACCGTGTAGGTGGCATCCTTAGGTACGGGGAAAGTGTACGTAAAGTCCTGCGCGTAACGCTCATTTTGGTAGATCGCGGCAGGAGCTGCATCAGGCACGTTCGTATCGATGGCGGTACCGCTTGCGTTCGTATCTCCCGTGCTCATGTTGGGATCGGGCACGAAGTTTCCGACGGGGTCGTCGCTACCGCAGGCAATCCGTATCGGGACCGTAAAGGTAACCGCACCAGGCACAGCGGATGGTGTCGGAAGGGCGGCATACTTGAAGCCTGCCGGCATTTCCGCCGGGGGACGCGCCGAAGGTGGTGTGCCCCAGGAAGTGTTCGGATTTGGCCCCATGACAAAACTAAGCGTCCCTCCCGCGGTAATCTCAGCGTGCGTAATCCAGGTTCGATTTAAAGGCTTGCCGTTGAGGCTTGCCGATTGGATATAGATGTTTTGCGCGGAATTGTGTTTTGCGATGACTGTGAAAACATGCCCTCCGTAGAGCTTCGCGTCTAGATGGATGACCGCCTTGTCGACAACCGGACTCCCAATAGCATAGATGCCGCTCCCTGGAGTAACCGGGTAGAAGCCTAGCGCGGACAGCACATACCAAGCCGACATCTGACCGCAGTCGTCATTGCCGCACTGTCCTGCCGGAGTATCGTTGTAGAGGGTCGCCATTACCTGGCGGACGCGCTGCTGTGTCTTCCATGCAGCGCCCGCATAATCGTACAGATAGGCCACATGGTGGCATTGCTCGTCTCCCTGGGAATACTGCCCGATCAGTCCGCTAATATCCGGAATATATGGGGAATAGCTGGAATCCTCCGTAAAGAGACTGTCCATCTTCTTGATAAAGCCGGCGTCACCCCCATAGAGGTTAATCAGTCCCGGAACGTCCTGCTGCACCGCAAAGGCATACTGCCAGGCGTCGGCTTCGGTGTACTCGTCGCCCACCATCTTATGGCTGTAGAACCGAGAACCGCGCCAGTTGCCGTTGGCGTAGCGGCCGCGCATGAATTGAACGGTCCCATCGAAAACATTTCTGTAGTTGCCCGCCCGCTTATAAAATATCTGGGCATCCTCGGTATGTCCAAGAGCCTGTGCCATTCGGGCCAGGCACCAGTCGTCATAAGCATATTCTAGGGTCCGCGATGTGGCCTGCCCGCCCGGCGTAGAGGCGACATATCCTATGCTCTTGTAGGAATCGAGGCCCGCTCTGTCCTGCATGGCGGTAGTGCGCATAGCCTGGTAGGCCGCTTCCGCGTCAAAGCCGCGCAGTCCCTTAAGGTAGGCATCCGCGATGATCGACGCCGAGTGATAGCCGATCATACAAAACGTCTCATTGCCCCACAGAGGCCAGATCGGGGTTGAGTTAAGCCCGTTCTGTTGATACTCGGCCAGCAGCGATTGAACGATGTCCACGGATCTCTCCGGCTGCAGGATGGTTAAGAGAGGGCACTCCGCGCGATAGACATCCCAGATGGAGAATTCGGTGTAGTTCTGGAAGCCGCCCGACGCATGGACCTGATGATCCATGCCCATGTAGGAGCCATCCACGTCATTGAACAGTGTGGGCGCCAGGTACGACTCGTACAGGTTGGAGTAAAATGTGCGGCGTACATGCGGATCCGACGAGTCCACCACAACTGCGTCCAGCGCGCGACTCCACTGCGCTTCGGCGAGCGTGCGGACTCTCTCAAAGTCAAAATCCGGGATTTCCGCCTGCAGGTTCTTTCGTGCTCCCTCGATACTTGTCGCCGAGATCCCCACCTTAACCAATACAGCTTCGTCCGCCTCTGTTTTGTAGTTAACAAAGGCCTTCAGGTGTCTGCCCGTCGCTGTGCTCGTGCCATCCGGAAATCGCTGTTCGTTCTGGGCGAGCCCATACGAATCAAAGGGTTTTGAGAACTGCATCACAAAGTAAACAACACGCCGGCTTGCCCATCCATGCGTCTTCCTGGACCCGGAAATCGTCGTATTGTTCTCTACATTAATCGTGCAATCGTAGTTGTCGTTTCCAATCCCATGCGCGAGATCGACCACGAAATGAGCACTGTCCGATTCAGGGAACGTATACTTATGCAGCCCGCAGTGAGGCGTCGCGGTCAATTCTGCGGTAATCTTCGGGTCATCCAAAAATACTCGGTAGTAGCCCGGACTCGCCTTTTCGTGAGCGTGTGAAAAACGCGACGCATAGCCCGGAGTTGTTCCAGGAGTTCCTGCATCGAGATGCACATCCCCAACCGTCGGCATAACGAGGATATCACCCAGGTCCCCAACGCCCGTTCCGGTTAAGTGCGTATGACTGAATCCCAGGATAACACCATCGTCGTAGTGATAGCCGGAAGTGCCATCCCACGTACCCGTCCGAGTATCCGGGCTAAGCTGAACCATTCCAAAGGGAACTGTAGCGCCAGGGTACGTGTGCCCATGCGCGTCGGTTCCAACCATAGGGTCGGCGCATTGCAAGGGGGTGGGGACACTCTGAGCGCATGCGTACCGCGCCGGCAGTGCAAGAGCCAACATGGCCAGTGGCCAGATTAATCCCTTTAAGATATTTCGCATCTGTTGCTCCATGAATAAAGTTTGCTCCAACATAAAACTTCCTGTGTAACTTTAGAACAGTTAGTGCCCGCACAAGCTGTCTCGCTTCATATCCATCTGTATTGTATTACCTTGGTCTTAAATAGGTCTTAAATTTGATGCAGGTCATTCTGATTGCCCATGTTGTGCCCATACGGAAGCATTTTTTAGCAAATGGACATGACTTGGGCTATATTTTGACAAAATTTTGGATTGAGGATTGACAGGCATGACTGAGTATGCTATATTTTAGGCGTGTTATGGATTTCTTGGATCTAAAATGGATGCAAGAAATCAACGATCGATCGTTGACAGATGCAGTCCCGGTAAGTCGGGATAAAGGAGACCTTCATGTCCACTTTAGCTCAGCGTAGCCGCACTGGTTTTACGCTTATTGAATTGCTAGTTGTCATCGCAATTATAGCGATTCTCGCTGCTATACTCTTCCCGGTGTTTGCAAAGGTTCGCGAAAAGGCTCGGCAAACGAGCTGCCTATCGAACGAAAAGCAGCTCGGGCTGGGTTTTATGCAATATACCGAAGACAATGATGAACAGCTTCCCGTTAATGGCGTGGCGCAGAACGTCAGTTTGGGAACGGGCTGGGCAGGTCAGATTTACCCGTATGTCAAGAGCACCGGGGTATACGATTGCCCGGACGATCCAACCACAATCCAAACGGGAAATGGTGTATCCGGCTACCCTGTTTCCTACTCGGCTAATCTATCGCTACTGCGCTCCGATGGTATCGGGCAGCAGGGTCAGGACCCGCACCCTGGGCCGAAGATCTCTGCCGAGAACTCACCCTCAAAGACGGTTTTGCTTACAGAATGCGTCCAAATCAACGCAAACGTTACATCTCCCACCGAACTGCCAGCGGTCAATCCTGGGAACCCGGTTACTTCGTCCGTAAACAATGGCACCGGAGGCAATCTATTTGCGTTTGGTGAAAACTTTGGAGCCACCGGTGGACAAATAGCGACGGGGTGTCTTGGAGGGGAAACCAGTACTTGCGCCCTCGGGGGTGGTCACGCCAACGTTGCGGAGCACACAGGCGGATCTAACTTTCTCTTGTGCGACGGACATGTGAAATGGCTGAACGGCGCCTCTGTTTCACCCGGCTCGGTAGCCTTCGCTGCGGACTGCAATCAGCAAAACTCCCCGGCTGTGGCGGACTGCGACTCCACCAATCCGTCTGGCGCCAGTCCCGCGGGTATGTCCGCCGGCACGGAGAGCAGTCAATTCGCAGCCACCTACAGTTCCATATAGTCTTCCAATCCTCGAACCACTGCCCTTCACCTTCCTACTGAAGTAATTCGGGAGAATGTGGAGGGACTTTCTTCCAAAGGGACTCAAATGGACTTTTTAAACGATAAGAAAAACGCCCCTATACTGATTGTCATCGCTGTGCTGGCACTCGGGGGAGCAGTCGGAAGCTGCGTACACTTTCTTAGTGGTCCGCCCGCCCCGCCGCCACTCGTAGCACCTACTGGACAAGTAGTGATTCGGCCGGGCTACTCTATGGCGCCCGGCGCCGCACCTGCCGGACTGATTCAAACTGGACACGTGGCATCGCCGCCCTAATATGCGATATGGATGTACTATGGAAACTTCGCCCGCTAAAGAGTCACGACGGCTCCCGGCATTCATGCAGATCGTCAAGATCGTTCGCGACAGGATAGAAAAAGGATATTATGCACCGGGCGAATGGCTTCCCACCGAACGGGACATTGCCATCGAACTGAAGGTGAGCCGTCCTGTCGTTCAAGTTGCGTTTAAGTATCTCCGGGAAGAAGGCCTTGTACTTCAGCAGGGGCCTGGACATCGGTCCCGTGTCAGCCCTCGTGAGGGCCCTCCTGTTTACGAACCGAATGAGCTAACAAGCCGAACTATTGTGGCCATAATGCCCCATGCACCCGAGCTGGCCTATGGCTACTCCATTGTTCGAGGGATCAACACGGCGCTGCGGGAAAAGGAATCTTCCCACCAGCTCGTAATTTGCGATACGGACGCCGCACCAATTCCTAGCGATGGAGAAGACGGAGCATATGCCTGGGAGACAAAGTACCTTCAGCGGATTGAACGAGAAGGAGCGGCCGGACTCATTCTTATCCATGCCGGCGGCTCTGTAACGGCACCGATCGTGCGGGCAATCCAGGAGAAGGGGGTGTCTGTGGTCATGATCGATCGTTATTCCCACGATATAGATTCAGACTTCGTGGGCACAGACAATAGGAACGCTTCTAAAGCTGTCGTAGAACACCTGATAAAATTGGGGCACCGCAGGATAGGCTATGTCTTGAGAGTTGAAAGAGTGACATCTGTAGAGGAACGCCTCGGCGGCTACAGGGATGCGCTAGAAACTCACGGCATCCGGTTTGACCCGGAACTCGTCACATCGGGCTGGCCGCACGCCGGGCTGGCTCTCGACCACTACCGCGCACTGTCCGATCCGCCAACCGCACTCGCAGCGCTCCACGATTTTGCCGCGTTCGAGCTTATCCATGAAGCCCAGACCAGAGGGATTAAAGTGCCGGAGGATTTAAGCGTAGTCGGATTTGACGACGTAGAGTCCTACTCGCCCAGGGCCGGAATGTTAACGACAGTTCATCAGCCCTTTTTCGAAATAGGCAGGCGGGCAGGCGAACTCATTCTTCTCAGGCAGTCCTCGCCAGGTTCTGTGTCCGCACGTTCGTTCAGACATATCTTCCTGCCGGCATCGCTCGTAGTCCGCACCTCATGCAGCGCACCACATTTATTGAAGGGTGAAAATAGTTGCGCTTAACGCCAATTGGAGGCCGGGTCCGTGAATATTGGATTCAGGCCGACAGCTTCCAGAGAAATACAGTGACTAACGGCCGGGATGACTATTTGGGCGACACCTATACTCCACCCCAAACCACCTGCCAATTTGTCGGATATCGGGCGTATACACCGCAATGGCATGAGCCCCTGGCTGCCGACGCATCTGTCGGAGCAAACGATGGAATTCCTGGCCCGGTAATCCGTGGGCAGGCGGGCGACACCATCCTCGTCCATTTCCGAAACAACGACATACACTACGGCTTCCCGCACAGCATTCATGCGCACGGTCTGCTATATACTCCGGAAAACGACGGAACTTGGAACAACCGCTCTGCAAATGCTTCCGGAACCGCAGTTTTCCCAGGACAATATTGCACCTATCGGTTTACGGTCCCTCAAAATGCCGCTGGCGGCTGGTTATACTACGACTATTCCATGCCGGAGAACTTAACCATGCGAAAGCAGTTTCGCAATATGCAGTCCCGCGGGTTAACCACGGAGGCGCAGCCGGGAGATCCCGATCAGCAGTATAAGCCGATGGCGTCTGAACTTGGTCTCTTCGGTATGATTGTGATCGACGATCCTGTCGCCGTCCCTGCGGACCAAGAAAACATAGTCTTGTTCCACGACCTGTATTCAGACGATGTCGGCAGCAGCCTGGCTCAAGACCTGGACTGCATTAACGGGTTTTCATTCCTCTCAAACACACCTACATTCTATGCCAGGGTGGGCGAACGCATACGTTGGCGCGTCGGAGCCATGGGCAAGGAACAACACGTCTTTCATATCCACGGGCACAGATGGAAGTCAAAAGGGCAGTTTACCGACACCCTAGTCCTCGCTCCAGGAACGACCGGGACCATCGAATACACCGAAGAATCTCCCGGCACATGGTTATACCACTGCCATGTCACCGAGCATATGATGGGCGGAATGGCAGGGCTATATGTCGTTACCGAGTAGCATTTGGACATCGATGAAACTAAAGCTGACGACATTAACGGGATTGATCGTCTTGACCGCGTGCGCCGCCGCGTCGCCTGAAGCCACTGTCATCGTTCCAGCCGCCGCTTCGCCTACGTACTATGCAAATATTCAACCCATCGTCGCTCAGCACTGTGTGTCCTGCCATCAGACTGGGGTTGGGGCTCCGTTCTCTCTCAATTCCTATCGAGACGTCGAGAAGCACGGGCAGCAGATCGCCCTGACTGTCGGCTCCCGCTGCATGCCGCCCTGGAAACCCGATTCACACGGCGAGCTGGTCGATGAGAACCGATTATCCGCTTCTGAGATCGTGCTGTTTCAAAAGTGGTCGGATTCCGGAGCAAAAGCGGGGGACCCACGAGACGCACGACCATCGCCTGCGGTCTCCCGAGACAACCTTGGCCCGCCGGATGCCGTTCTCTCCCCATCAAAGCCCGTCAATATTCTAGCCGACGGCCCGGATTTCTACCAATGCTTCGTCCTGCCGACTCATTTCACAGGCGGCAAATACTTATCGGCCATCGTCTTCAAGCCTGGAAATCCCAACACAGACGACCATGCCCTTGAGTATCTGGACCCTCAAAAGCGAATACGCCTTATAAATTCCGTGCTTCCGGGATATGGGTTCACCGTCGCCCGCAGCACCACCGGGTTGCAGCCCTCCATGGTCATAGGCGGGTGGGGCATTTGCACCACTCCGCAGCGCTTCCCAAATGGAGCCGGAATATTCCTTCCGCAAGGATCGGACCTTGTGTTGGAAGTGCACTACCACAGCACAGGCAAGCCCGAACAGGATTTGCCGAAGGTACAGCTCTATTTCTGCAAAGGTCCGGTAGACCAACAGGTGCGTGTTGCTCCCGTTACGGGATCTCAATTCCGATTAAACACGCGCAGATTTATGCCCGGCATGCCGGTGGGCGGGCAGCGGCCACTGGTTTCAAGTATCTCAATCCTGGGTGTCCTGCCCTATATGCGTTCTCAGGGCAGCTCCATCAAGCTCGGTATTCTACGGTCCGACAAGTCGCAAAATACCCTGTTCAACATTCCTTCCTGGGATTTCGATTGGATAGGGGACTACCGATTTAAAACGCCAGTGCGGGTTTCCTCCGGATCGTTGCTTCTTATGTCCGCAAATTTCGGCGCCATGCATCAGGAGCCTGTTAGCACCTCCTACAACAATCGGGGAATCACCACCTGGGGAGATACTCTCAATGATGAGAATGCCGCAGTCTATGTGTTCTACACCACCGACCGCGAACATCTCAAACAAAATCTGCCGGCGGACGGCATTCCCGCTTTAGGCGGAGCCAACAATGCCGCCCTGGACCGAATCCTTCTGGATATGTTCGATACCAATCAAGACGGCCGTATCGACAGCCAGGAGCAGCAAGCAATGCGCTCGATTTTTGGACCGAATATGCCGCACACCAGCGGCATGGATTTAATGTAAACAATGAATAAAATGGGCTTAACCCGTCGAAGTGTATTGAAGCGCGCCGTCGCCGGCAGTCTCGCGGCTGCAGTCGGCGAGCTCGCCCGACCCTCCGCAGCTCAGGAAGATGATCCAATCGTCCATAAAGGCATAACGCGCGAATACTGGATCCAAGCCGATTCGATGGAAAGAAATATAGTTTCCAGCAGTCAGGACGATGTTGGTGGGCGAGTCTGGCTTCCGGAAGATACAACGTATTGGGCTATTGGATATCGTGCCTACACTCCCTATTGGCGGTCGTCTCTGCCTGGGGGATCCGAAATAGGCGAGAATACCGGCATCCCGGGGCCTGTCATACGCGGCCGCGTTGGAGATGACGTCATCATCCATTTTCGCAACAACGACACTCACTATGGATTTCCGCACAGCATACACGCGCACGGCGTGTTATACACTCCGGAAAACGATGGCGCCTGGTTATCCTGTAATGGACCGGCTCCAGGAACGGCCGTGGCGACGGGGAAGACCTACACATACCGTTACAAGGTCTTGCCGAGTTCCGTCGGCACCTGGGTCTATCACGACCACTCCATTCCGCAGACACTCGGAGGAGACGCTCCCGTTATGGATATAGGCTCGGAACTGGGCCTGTTTGGCCTGATCGCCATCGAAGATCCTGCAGCCCCTCCTGTTGACCAGGAATTTATCCTGTACTTTCACCAACTGCACGCGACTAATATTCCCATGCTGGCCCAGGACTTTGCTTGCTTCAACGGCCGCGCATTTTCCCCCAACACACCGACTTTTCGTGCGAGGGTGGGCGACCGCGTCCGATGGCGCATAGGAGCATTAGGCCAGGAATTCTATGTCTTTCATCTGCACGGACACCGCT
>Ga0302315_10001951_pt1 | contig 20064 bp, 24 predicted proteins | sample III_Palsa_N3_1_FD_200532 | JGI IMG/M metagenome (GOLD analysis project Ga0302315, IMG submission 200532) | Peat permafrost microbial communities from Stordalen Mire near Abisko, Sweden - III_Palsa_N3_1 | ecosystem: Environmental > Terrestrial > Soil > Palsa > Peat permafrost | place: Sweden...
TTAAAGGATAACGGCAAGCCTTACGGGCAGGCGAGTGCCATGGCAAAACTGTTTGCATCGCAAGTGGCAATGGATACTACGATCGAGGCAGTGCAGATACATGGCGGCTACGGGTTTGTAAAGGAATACCATGTGGAACGGCTGATGCGCGATGCCAAAATAACGCAGATATACGAGGGTACATCGGAAATTCAGAAGATTGTCATATCGCGCGAGGTGCTAAAATAATGGTAAGGGTTTTGTTTACATTTGGGGATAAACAGCCAGGCCGTGAGCGGATCTGTTTGCTGTTTGGTAAAACTATCAGGAAATGAAAAATAAAACACTGCTCATCCTTCTGCTTTCATTATTCATACACAGCACCTTCGCACAAACCAAATTGCCAGTCGGCACCTGGCGCGGGATTTTAAAAAATGCAACCGGCAATAACCTGCCTTTTAATTTTATAGTGAGCGACACCGGCAGTAGCCAGCAACTGACCGTTATAAATGGCGATGAGCGTTTAAAAGTTACCGATGTAAAGTTTGTGGGCGATTCGGTATTTATAAAGATGCCTTTGTTTGATTCGGAATTTAAGCTGCAACTGGCGGTTACCGGCGATGGTAAAAATTACCTTAGCGGCAAGTGGATAAAGCATTTGGGCATTAAAGATGCTACGATGGATTTTATTGCAGAATCAGGCGCGGGATGGCGGTTTTTTAAGGATGGGGCGGCACCTGCGTATAATATATCGGGCAGATGGTCGGCTATTTTTGGGGATGACGGCGCTAAAAAGGATACTACCGTTGGGGAATTTAAGCAAGAAGGTACTAAGCTAACCGGCACATTTTTAACCACTACCGGCGATTACCGTTATTTAGAAGGCACAGTTGCGGGCGACAGCGTTTATTTAAGCTGTTTTGACGGCGGCCATGCCTTTATATTTACCGCCAAAATAAACGCGGATAATACTTTAACTAATGGGAAGTTCTACGCGGGTTATTCGGGCATTGACCATTGGGCTGCCGTGCGGGATGAGAATGCTAAACTGCCGGATGCTTATTCGCTTACCTACCTGAAACCCGGCTATAAAACCATTGATTTTACATTTAAGGATATTAACGGCAAACCTGTTTCGTTAAGCGATGCACGGTTTAAAGGCAAGGTGGTTATTGTGCAGATATTAGGCTCGTGGTGCCCCAATTGTATGGACGAAACCCGGTTTTTCACCAGTGGTTATTATGAGCAATACCACGCTAAAGGGGTTGAAATTATCGGTCTGGCTTATGAGCGCACTACTGATTTTGCCAAATCGCAGCATACTTTGCAGCAGTTGAAGACGCATTTTAATATACCATACCCGCTATTGATTACGGGTTATACCCCATCAAGCGGCGACCCGCAAAAAAGCCTGCCCATGCTGGCCGATTTTAAAGGTTTCCCCACCACCATCATTATTGATAAGAAAGGCGAGGTGCGCAAAATACACACCGGTTTCAGCGGCCCCGGCACCGGCGATTATTATACGCAGTTTGTTACCGAGTTTGATAAGCTGACAGATGATTTGCTGGCGGAGTAAGTAAACGGGTATTTTATAAAATCATATGTCTTAATAAAACAATATGTCATTATAAGGAGGAACGACGAAGCAACCTCGTAGTATGCAAAGCGAACAAGCATAGCTACGAGGTTGCCACGCTATCGCTCGCAATGACATAAATATTAAATGGTTTAGAAAAAAGCCGCTACCCTACCAAACACTCCGCTAAAAACGGAGATAAATACATAATCCTTGATGCGTTTTCCAAGTGCCAGAAATGGATGCGGTCGTTCATGTTGCCGCCCAGGAGCGGGCCCATGATGTAGAGGTTTGGCGCGGCTTCAAATCGTTCGTTCACATAAAAACCTTTGCCTGATAAATTTACCTGGGCTATGTTTTTGTGCACCAGGTTGTAAATAAGCCTGCCTGATGATTTATCCAGATCGTTTGCGCCGGTGCAGTTGATGACTACTTTGAAAGGCGTAGCATACGTTTGTTCAGTTTGGGTACCTGTAGCTATATAATGGAGCAGACCGGCGTTTTCGTATTGTTCAATGCTGGCGAAAGCACCTTTCAGCATAGTTAGTTTTTGTATTTCGAGCAGTAAGGCCTCGCCGCCCTTATAATCGGCACCTGAACGGCGAAACTGGTTGCTGAGCTGCATGCCATAAATGCCTAAAAACTGCTTTTTGGCATCTTCATCCAAAGCCTTTAACAACTCCATAGTAAAGCCGATCACTTTATCAATATACGGGACGATTACCCCGCCCTTAACCGCTATTTTAATATCCTGCATGGCGGCGTCAACCAGTGTGTTAATGGTGTAACTGCCCCCGGCTTTAAGCTGATCCAGGTTTTCAGTTGGGTAGCTATCAAGCGTTTTATGGATGATGTGGTAAGGGAACAGGCCGCTGCGCGATACTGCTACCAGTTTATTGATCTGCGCGGTTAACTGCGGCAGGCCAGCCAGCAGGTATAAAAACTCGATGCTGCTGGCATTGGTGCCTACCATTAAAATGTTCCTGTCGGCAGGGTTTTCTGTTGATGCAATGGCATCGGTTAGTATTTTTATATTATCATCAACGCTTGGTTCGTACAGGTTGTTGATGAAGGTTACGCCATCAACCGGCTGCATAATATCCATTACCGGGCCTGAGCCGGTAGCAACCACTACTTTTACTGCCGTAATTTTGGTGATGCTTTTTACTTCATCTTCAAGTGTGATGGTATAAAGGCCATCAGCAGTTTCCATATCAATCGCTTCGGCATGGATGAGGGTTAGTCCGGCCAGTTGCTTATCCTCAACAATCTTCAGCAGACTGTTAAATTTGCTTTGCTGATACCTGCCGCACATAAAACGGGGCAGGTAAACGTTTTTATAATCCAGGTTTTGCAGGGCGGTATTGTTACGTTCCAACCATTGTTGAGCGGTTAGGCCGCCATTTGCGAGGTAGAAATCTAATAATTCGACCTTATTGGCGCTGAACCAATCGAAAAAGGCATTGCGTTCTTTTTCGGCGGTAAAAAAATCATAAACGGAGGTAATGGTAAGCGCATTTACCGACGACCGTGAGCCGTAAGGTATGCCAAGCCAAAACTCCTGGTTTTTTTCGATAACGGTGATGGATAGTTTTTTTTGACCGGGCACACCATCTATCAACCTGCGGAAAATATCAATAACCGTTGAAGTGCAGGCTATGCCGCTGCCAATTATCGCGATATCAGCTATCTCCATTTAAAAATTATTTAGGGCGGCTATCACCTGCATTATTTCGTCTTCGGTATGGCAAAAAGAGCAGGGGATGCTTAGCGTGGTATCATGAATTTCTTCCGCAATCGGGTATGAACTTTTTATGCCTGCTATACCGGCCAGCGCTTTTTGCTTGTGCGGCGGTACGGGGTAATGGATTACCGTACCTATGCCTTTATCAGCCAGGTATTTCTGCAGCTCATCGCGTTTGGGGTGCCTGATGTTAAAGATGTGGAACACATCGTAATAATCGGCATCCTGCACCGGCAGTATGAACTGATCGTTCAGGTTATCAAAGTACAATTTTGCCAGCTTGTTGCGATGGGCGTTCATGGTATTTAAATGTGGCAGCTTGGCGCTTAAAAAGGCGGCCTGTATTTCGTCAAGCCGGTTATTATACCCGATGATATCGTTATAATATTTGCGCTCCGACCCATAGTTACGCAACTGGGCCAACGTGTTTTTATAGGTTTCAATATCGGTGATCACCGCCCCGGCATCGCCCAAAGCACCCAGGTTTTTTGTGGGATAAAAGCTGAATGCCCCAAATTCGCCAAAAGTGCCCGATAGTTTGCCTTTATAAGTTGCCCCATGCGATTGTGCGCAGTCTTCGATCAAAAACAGGTTGTGCTTTTGTTTTATGGCCATTATTTTATCCATAGCGCTGCACTTGCCATACAGGTGGACCACCATTATGGCTTTTGTTTTGGGCGTTATGGCTTCCTCAATTTTATCAGGATCGATATTGTAGGTAGCTATGTCCGGCTCAACCAGTACAGGTATCAAATTGCAGTTGAGTATGGCCAGTATGCTGGCGATATAGGTGTTTGAAGGTACAATAACCTCGCTGCCTGCGGGCAGGTTGCAGGCCATTAAGGATAGGATAAGCGCATCCAGCCCGTTTGATATACCTATGCAAAAGCGGGCACCAAACCAGCCGGCGTATTCTTTTTCAAAAATTTCCAGTTCGGGGCCTAAAATGTAGTAACCGTTATCCAGTACCTTTTCAAACTTTTCGCGGAATTGGGCAACAAAAGGCGCGTTAAGGCGCTTCAAATTTTCGTAGGGAATCATTCACTAAAGCTTAAAGGTTCGTAAGCGTAATCTTTAGGGTCGTAATTGGTTGATGCCATACCCATCAGTACCGCATCAGGACTCATATCGTACATTACGTGCCAGTCGCCAATTTCCATGATCAAAACCTTCGATGGTGTATTTAAATAATATTTGGTTTTTTCGCGGCCGTTATCAATTAAAACCGTAAAACTGCCGTGCATGCAAATGAGGCCTTCCTGGGTTTCAAAGTGCCTGTGGCCGCCGCGGTTAAGCGATTCGTTTACTTTATAAATATAATATAGTCTTTTTATATCAAAAGGTAGTATGCGGTCTATCGAGTTTAAGGAGCCGCGTTCGTCAGTAAAAGTTTTTAACTCAATTAGGTATGCCATTCTTTACAACTTTGTTTTCTTCATCAATTAAATCCAAAATATGCTCATCGGTTTCCACGCTAAATTTGCGGCCAAATATGTCATCGGTAGCAATTATTTTTTCGTAATCTTCGGTAGTTAGTGTTTTGGGCCGGCTGCCGCCTGCCGACCAATCAATATATCGGTAATTATTATTGATCACGGTATCTTTGTAGGGCGAATTCATGATGATGGTTTGAAAAACAAATTCATCGCTACCCCAGGTATATTTTAAAAACCGGCGCAAAGTGGGTATATTTTCCACATAATCAGCTACGTAGAGGGCGCAATCGGGCGTGAGTGTCCAAAAGGTGGAGTTGGTGCCATAAAAATGCAAGCCTTGCGGGGCTTTTCTTTTTTCAATTAAGGAATTAATGATGCGTTGCAATATGTAACGGCCCTTAAATATCACATCGGTAAAATGATATTTTTCTACCCGGCCAAGCGCTTCGGTCCATTCGGTTTCAAAATCCCAGCATTTAATTAGCTGTTTGCCTGTTTTTTTGCTTAAAAAATCACTGATATGCCCGGCAGATTTTACCGGGTAGTCCTGCCCGCTGAGCAGGTTGATAAACTCATATTTAACGCCCGATGCAACAATTTGCCTTATGCCATTAAAGGCAGCCTCCACAATAGTATAACCGGCCCATTTAACATCAACCCGGTCATGTACAAAAAATACATTCGGCCTGTTAAACAGTTCGCTATGGGTGTTTATATCTATCTTTTTATCGAGGTGGATGTAGATGTCGAAGTCGCCATTGCTTAGCTTATCTACGAGCCTTACGGTTTGGCGGGCAGAGGTATAGGTTATAATCAGAATAGCAAAACGCATCCCTTGGTTTAAAATTAATAGGTTATTATCTCACTAAGATAAATATTAAATACACAATCAAATTATTTAGATAAATTTTTTATTCGCAAAAAGAGTAATTTTTCTGTTATTAAATTTATGATTTAAATAATTTCTATTAAGATAGTGTATTTTGTAGCTATTAATTAATTTTTAATATATTATTAATCAGTGTTAGGCCAATATTAAAGAACGATTAAAAGGTTGCCTTCTACTTTTTTAAATAAAGAACACTGTAACCTACAGTTTCGGGCGAAATAAATTGGCCACTGGTGAGCTTCATGGTGTGAGCGCTGAGGTTGCTTATGGTATAAGTGCTGGTTTCCTGGTAGGTAACCGGCTGCCCATCGGTGTACAGGTAGGTTAATACCAGTTTGGTGCCTTGGGTTAGGGTGAATGATGCGGTATCGGTGTCATGGTTTTGCGCTATCCAAACATTGCCGTTTGCCATAAAATCATAATGATCGCTGGGGGTGCCTATATATACGGAGCTGGTTGGCTTTAAGCCCGACAATAAGCCCCAAAAGCTGGTGTACGACGAATCGCGTACCAGCATCCAGTTGCCAGTAAGGATTCCGGCCGGGGCAGGGTTACCGGCACCCTTAAGGCATGATGAAAGGGTAAAGGCTGCCGATGTAACCAGCAGCAAAATGATAAGTTTTCTCATAAGCCCCCTGTTTAGTTACTTGCTTAAATTAATAATGTGCTTATATAAAGTGCTGGGTGTTATCACCGGGATGCTTGTTAATTTCAAGGTGTGCGCAGTAAAATTGCTTACTATGTAAGTAAGTGCCCCGCCATTTTTGGTTTGGACCCCGTTATAACCAGAAAAGGTTAGCTGTAACGTATCCTGCTTTAACGTATAGGTAGCAGTATCGAGCGCGGTGCCTTCTTTTATGTACAAGGTGCCATTTACATTGAAGTTATAATAATCGCCGTACCGGCCAACGTAGTTTGTGTTTGCTGAGGTAACTACAGCGCAGAGTCCGCAACTATAATAGATGGTGGAGTCGTTTACCAGTTGCCAGTTACTGTTAAGTGTACCAGGTGCTGGGTTGCCGGAGCCTTTATGGCATGAGGCGATGCTAAAGCCGATAGCCGTAACCAATAATAAGGTGATGATCTTTTTCATGGCCGGTACTGTGCTACTTTCTTAAATTGATGATATGTGTGTACGTCGTTTCGGGGGTGAGCGATAAACCACCCGACAGGGTTGCTGTATGAGCGGTAAGGTTAGTTACTGTATAACCGGATGTTTGCGGCGAATTAAATTTATAGCCATTTTGCGATGAGTAGGTAAGCTGGAGCGAATTCTGTTTGAGCGCATAGGCCGAGGTATCCTTAACGTTACCTTCAACCACATAAAGCGTACCGCCAGCAGTAAAGTTATAATGATCGGTAGCTACACCTACATAATTAAAGCCCAGTGTGGGCTGGTTGGCCGATATGCCCCAAACAGTGGTGGTTACCGAATCGTTTACCAGCGCCCAGTCGCCGATGATGGCCAGATCGGGGCGCGGATCGCCGTTGCCTTTTAAACAGGATGAAAGCGTGGCGGTAAGGGCTGTTATCAACAATAAGGTGGTAAAATTCTTCATAAGCGGGTTTGCGTGAAAACTGGTTTACAAAGTATTACGCTGATAATGTGGGTTATGCTACAATGGAGGGAGAAATAATTTGCGCTTATTGTAAAACAGAGTTAGTTATGCTAAGTCAATGTTTGCCGATATTACAAACTTCCAATGCTAAAACATCAGCGACAATTCGCAGGAATAGGTTTCTTCGGTATCGATGATGTTCAGGTTGTATTTTCCGGGATAGAGCAGATCGAGGCGGCGTTTTACATTGTTGAGGCCGATGCCGCCCAGCAGGTCGCGGTTATTGTTGTGTTTTTTATTCTGAATATAAAAGTGCAGTTGCTTTTTGTCAACCTCAACCAGTAACTGTATGGGCGATGCGGGATCGTTAGCTAAACCGTGTTTAAAGGCATTTTCAATAAAAGGGATGAGCAATAAGGGTACTATCTGCTGGCCGTCTACCTCACCATCTATCTTAAAATCAATAAAAGCCTTGTTGCCAAACCTTATTTTTTGCAGATCGATAAAGTTTTGCAAGTATTGCAGTTCTTTAACCAGGGGTACTTTATTATCGTTACACTCATACAGCATGTAACGCATAATTTCGGATAGTTTCAGGATGGCTTCGGGGGTGGTTTCTGAGCGCTGGTAAGCCAGTGAATAGATGCTGTTTAAGGAGTTGAACAAAAAATGCGGGTTTATTTGCGAACGCAAAAAGGACAGCTCGGCGCTGAGGCGCTGATTTTCAAGGTCGCGCTGTATGCGTTCGTTCAAAAACCAGTCGGTAGTAAATTTAAGGGCGGTACTTAAAACAACAAAGGTTAAGCTGGTAAAAACGGTGCCCACAAAGTAGTGCCAAAAACCAATAATTTCGCCGTTCATATGCATCAGCACATCCGATTTAAATATGAGCGCTACCCCATATTTGCCCAGGCCAAACAATATAATGGTAAGGGCAATTGCAATTCCGTATAAGCCGTATTGTTTTTTATCGAGCAAACGGGGAATTAAAACGAGCAGGTTTAAATAAAACAGGCCGATGTTGATGATGGGGTATAATAAAAAAACAACCAATAGCCCTTGTATGCTTAGTTTACTATCGCCGTAGGCCATAAAAATAAAGAGCGATACCAGGCTCAGCCAAAAAAATATATGCCAGAAAACTGACCAGCGTTTTTTCATTAATATGTTTGATTACTTGGGGTAACGAAGCTTTGACGATCAAAAATCATAAATGTTTCATTATACCAAATGTAATATTTTGACTGTGTTATCGGGCATAATTTATATATAGCGGCAGCTTTAGCCGATGAACGGGCAATTATAGGCTATAAACCGATAAAATGGTGTAAATGAGCGTTCGTCTATAAATAGGGGGGCTTGGTCTAAATCTTTTTAGGGGGCTAATAATTTAATATTCCTTTGTATCATCAAATCACTCACAATGAAAAAACTGATTTCAAATTCAAACCCTTTTATTTTGCTGCTAATACCTGTGTTATTTGCTTTAATTATGGGCGTTAGTTACCAGTTTCAACAAAAAAGCTCAGAAGTGGCCTGCATGGCACATAGTGCAGGCGTAAATACTACTTCATTGTTTTTTAAAAGTGTTAATTTAGTAAAAACAGTTTGCGAAATTAGCAAACAGAAATTATGGTAATTAACACAGCAGGTTTAACATTTAAGTTTGGTGACCAAACGGTTGTTAAATCATTATCGTTACAAGTGCCCGAGGGCAGCATATATGGTTTTTTAGGGCCAAATGGCGCAGGCAAAACCACCACCATTAAACTTTTGCTAAACCTGTTACAGGTGCAGCAGGGCAGCATCCATGTTTTTGGCCTGGAGCTGCAAAGTAACCGCATAAAAATTTTATCGCAAATTGGCTCGCTGATTGAACAGCCGGCCATTTACCTGCATTTAACAGGCAAAGAAAACCTGCTGAACAGGGCGCTGCTATTACAGTTGCCCGCATCGCGGGTTAATGAGGTGCTTAATATTGTACATTTAACCAATGCTGCAAATAAAAAAGCAGGGCAGTATTCGCTGGGGATGAAACAACGGCTGGGTATTGCATTGGCGCTGCTATCAGACCCTCAGCTGCTAATTTTGGACGAACCTACCAACGGCCTTGACCCCAACGGGATTATTGAAGTGCGCGAACTGCTGATAAAGCTGGTTAACGAGCATAAAAAAACCGTTTTTATATCGAGCCACCTGCTGGCCGAAATTGAACGTATGGCTACACACGTAGGCATTATTAATAACGGCGAATTGCTTTTTCAGGGAAGCATTCATGACCTGGAAGCGCTGAGCAAGCCCCTGATACAAATTGAAACAGAGAATGTGGCCGATGCAGCCAATTATTTAAAGCGTAATAATATTACGGTAAGCGATATTACAGATCAATATATATACGTGCCTTATATATCCAAACAGCAAATGGGCGAAATAAACGGCCTGCTTAACCAAATGGGTTATACGGTTTATAGCATTGCCAAACAGCAAAAAGACCTGGAGAAATTGTTTTTAGCCATTACCCAAACTGCCTGAACCATGAAAGGATTTATATTATCATTCCGGTCGGAGTTTTATAAAAGCCGCAAAACTGCCGGTTTTTGGAGCGCCATTGTATTGCCTTTGGTGCTTTGCTTGCTGGTGTTTATTGGGTTTTACATTAAAAGCGCCGCGTTGGCCCCCGACCCGGGTATGCTGCTCTGGCTAAAATATGCTGCGCCGATATTGGGTGTAATGGGTACATTTTTGCTTCCGATGCTTATTGTTTTTATTGCCTATTCGGTAAACAGCATTGAGCATAAAGCCGATACCTGGAAAACGCTTTTCAGCCTGCCTATAGCTAAGTTGTCGGTATACTCGGCCAAATATTTATATGCCTTAACCCTCATCTTTTTATCGCTGGCGTTGTTTGTGTTGTTTACGGTAAGCTTTGGTAATTTGCTCGGCGCATTAAAACCCGAACTAAAGTTTCGCGATTACAGCATGGTGGGCACCTTGATACAGTTATATTTTAAGCTGTTTTTATCATCATTGGGGATATTGTCCATTCAGTTTTTGCTGAGCCTGCTGTTCCGCGATTTTTTAAAGCCGATGGGGATAGGGTTTATTGCCATTATTACCGGCGGTATATTAGCCGGAAATAATTGGGACTATGCCTACCTGTTCCCTTATTCGCACCCGGTACTGGCGCTAAAAATGCTGCCCAAACATAGTGCACATAGCACCGGAATGCCAACCATTACGATCGACCTGTTTACCCACGAAATTTATGTGGCCCTTATTATATCAGCCGTAGTTTTTATTGGCGGCTATTTTATTGTGCTGAAGAAAAGTGTGAAGTAGGGGTTAGAGATTAGTGACCAGAGATTGGTGATTAGTTTGATTTATTGATTATGCTGGTTGAACCCTTAACCCCTATATCTGCGAATATGCTGTTGGCGCCAAAAATATTGAGGTGATGCGCGATACGATTGCATCGGGGTATTCGGGCATGGTGCTTATGCGTTTCCAGTCGGGGTCGGCGCCAAAGGCTTTCCATAGTGCATCGTGTGCAACCATATCATCAAAAGTTACCATATAAGTTAAGTTTGGGCGAAAGGTGCCGATAAGGGTTTCGCTGTAAAACACGGGCTTAAAGCCCAGGCGCTTAAAAATGCCTATCTCTCCGGCTTCGTTAAACATTTCAATCTTCTTTTTTCCGGCGGCTTCGGTGGCGCTTTCGTAGCGGCGCAGCTCAAACATGCGCGGTTTTTGCTCAGGTGCTTCCAGTTTGGGCATATGGCTAAAGGCTTGCAGCAATGAACTTTCAATACGATCATACGCAGGGGTGGTTAGCGGCGCGTTTAAATAGGCACCGGCTTGTTGTTTGTAAGCATCGTTATCCGCCAGTTTGGTTTGCGCGTTAAAAAAATCCTCGTGCGAGTTGTAGGGGATCAGCGTGTACAGTTTGGTTTGCCCCGTTGGCTTCAGCTCAGTGAATACGCCAATGTTATTGCTGCCCAGTGAGTTCATAGCCGGGATAAAGGCGTTTTGGAAATAATCTTCCACCAGTTTTTGCTGGGTATCGTCCTTTAGGGTATAAACCCGCAGTTCATAAAGTTGCGATGCGGATTTTTTGCTGCTGCTTGCCATTGTTATCTGGGCAGACAGGCCTGCGGTGGCACCGGTTAACAACGATGCTTTTACGAATGAGCGTCTTTTCATAAAGATGGAATATTTGGTGAAGGCAAGATAATGATTAGTATGGAATAGCGGATATGATATAACGGTAACTAATTAGTTAATGAGGGTTTTGCATGGCTGCGGGTTGACTTACCCGGTGGAAGATCATTATTTAATCAGCTTCGCAAAAAAAATATTCTTTAATAAAAATCCTGCTGACATAGGGCTGTCATTGCACCGTAGTTTATTTGTATCACAAAACTAAAAAAATAAAATTATGGAAATGATAGCAATGTTTTTGAAAGAGCTTGACCAGGAAGCAGAGAACACCCGCAAAATGCTGGTACGTGTTCCGAACGATAAATTCGACTGGCAACCACACCCTAAAAGTATGCGCATACAGCGCCTGGCAACCCACATTGCCGAGCTACCCAGCTGGATAAGCATGGTGATGGTTACCGATGAGCTCGATTTTGCAAAAAATGATTATGAGCCCGAAGTGATAAACAATACCGATGAGCTGATGGCTTATTTTGAAAAGAATTATGCCGAAGGCCGCGCAGCATTAGTGGCTACCAACAAGGAAGAACTGGGTAAAAGATGGTTGTTGCGGAATGGCGACTACATTATTCATGATTATACCAAAGCTGATGTGGTGCGTGTTGCTATTAGCCAGACGATACACCACCGTGCACAACTGGGCGTATTTTTGCGCTTGCTGAATATACCGATCCCCGGCAGCTACGGGCCAAGTGCTGATGAGCAGGAGGCTGCTTTGCAAATGCAGGAAGGGTAATTTAGACCGTAATTGCGAGGCACGAAGCAATCGCTATACTATGCAGAGCGGCTCTGTAAGTAGAAGATTGCTTCGTGCCTCGCTATGACGCTTTGTTTTTGTCAGTTTCTAAAGAAAGATAGGCATCACAATTTTTTCCTTTTTGAGGCGTACATCCTTAATAATCGTTAGTTTTATGCCCATGATCAGATGCCTTGTAGTTGATGATGAGCCTTTGGCGCTGCATATAGTGGAGGATTATATCTCGAAGGTGCCTTTTTTGGAGCTGGTGAAATCGACCACCAACCCTATTGAGGCGCTTACACTGGTGCAGGCGGGCAATGTTGACCTGGTTTTTCTGGATGTGCAGATGCCCGAGCTTACCGGTATACAGTTTTTGAAAATTGCTAACGGCAAAGCCAAAGTGATACTCACCACTGCCTACCCTGAGTATGCATTGGAAGGTTATGAGCTGGATGTGGTGGATTATTTACTGAAACCAATTGCGTTCGACAGGTTTTTTAAATCGGTACAAAAAGCGCAGGGGGTTATACAGCCTGCCGCCAAACCTGTGGCCGCCCCGGAGCCTGCGCAGCAACAAAATGATTTTTTGAGCGATTTTATTTTTGTAAAAAGCGAACACAAGATACAAAAAGTGTACCTCCGCGATATTTTGTTTATAGAAGGCCTTAAGGACTACATCTCCATTTTTACCCCGGCAGAGCGCATCATCACCCTGCAAAATATGAAGAAGATGGAAGATGCCCTGCCCGAAAAGCACTTTATAAGGGTGCATAAATCGTACATCGTATCGCTCAATAAGATTGATAGTATTGAGCGTAGCCGTATTTGGATAGGGGACAAGATCATCCCCGTGGGCGAAACTTACCGCGACCCGTTTTTTAAGATAATTGACGGGAAGAATATTTGAACATAACGCTGTACGGCCTTTTGCTACAACTTCCCTTCCATCATCATCAGCTTAACCCTTAATATACTGGCTACTGATATGGAATCGGTTATCTCGCCATCGCAAACCATGCGGTAAACTTCATCAAAAGGCACTTTGTTTACAATGAGCTGCTCGGTATCTTCGGGTTCGGCTTCGTGCTGTTGCAGGTTGCGGGCCAGGTAAGTGATGCTTTCCTCATCGCTTACCGAATTGGATACGTGCATGCGCAATATCTCCGTCCATTCGGTGGCTTTTAGCCCGGTTTCTTCCAGTAGTTCGCGTTTGGCCGATTCGAGCGGATCGGTACCCAGCGGGCCGCCACCTTCGCATATCTCCCAGCTGTACAGGCCGAGCGCAAAACGGAACTGCCCCACCAGGTAGGTGTTAAAGTCGGCATCGAGCGAGATAATGCCGATGGCTAAATTTTTAAAATGCACTTTGCCATAAATGCCCGGGTTGCCCGCCGGGTTAATAACCTGGTACTCGGTTAAACTGATCCAGGGGTTGGTATAAACAGGCTTTTCGCCGGTAATTTGCCAGGGGTTTTCTGTTGGGTGGTGCATGGGGTAAAGATAGTGATTAGTTAAATATCGGTGTTTATCTCTTCATTTTTACTTTAAACCGTATCACCCGTTTGGTATCAATCAAAATGTCTACCCACTCCAGGGTGTAATTTTTAACTACGTAGGTAAAGGTATAAGTATCGCCATCCTGTTTGTATTTAACAAACTGCTGTTTTTTTAACGACAGCGAATCCAATACCTGCACTGTTTTTCGCTTGCTGATGTATTCATAATCCCATATTTCGGGGTTTTGAAAAGCATTCGTGTTTATCTGCAGCCAGTGCAGCTCCCCCTTGTACTGTAATTTAAACCGGATGGTATCGCCCCATTTTGCAGCAATAATGCCCGAAGCAGGCATTATCAGTTTAAGGTTGCTAACCTCGCCCGGGTCATAATAGGCGTTTGCCGCAAAGTTGTCTTTGGTATAATTCGAGGGCAGGCCTAATGTGCCGGTTTCGGGGAAATGATTCAGGGCAAATTCATCGGGCGGTGTGAGCCAGTAGTAATCGTTATATTGTTTGTGGAAACTCAGTAATTTGCCGTCATCGTCTGTCGTGCAGCCACCTGCCGCCCAGGTTGCATCCAAAGGGTAATAAGTGCCATTTAAAAACACCACGTTCCAGGCGTGGTCGAGCTCGCCCATGGTGCCAATTTCATAATAATCGGTGCGGGTGTAGCCGGGTACTACTTCGGCCTCAATGCCGGCAATGTCGCACATTTTTTTAAAAAGCATGGCGTAACCCTGGCAAACCGCTTTGCCTTTATCCAGCACTTTGGTTACGTAGGCTATTTCCCAAACCTTTTGCTTTATCACGCAATCCAGCGTATCATCACCGGGGCAATGGAAAGTGATGGGTACCGGGCCGTCGTCAGCATGTTTATTGTAGTACTTGTAATCGTACGCTATGTTGTTGGTAATCCACCGGAAGATGGCCCTTGCTTTAAGTATCTGCTGGGGGAAAGGGCTGGTGAGTTGTTTGGTAAGCAGGTTAACGTCGCCAGTGTATTTTACGGTCGTGGCGAGGGTATCGGCGCGCGAATAATCAATAGCAGGTTTTGCCTGCTGTGCAAAAAGGCAACATGGGATGAATAAATTGAATAGCATCAATAAATATTTATGCCTGCTCATGAATTGCCGGTAGTGGATTGCGCTTTTGCATGGTTGTAATGAGGCTAATATAATTATTTGTGGCGGGTTTAAGATGGAATGTATGCTTCGGTGTTCGCATAAGGTTATAGTGAATTGCCAATAGTTTAGAATGTAGTAATTTGTTAAGTTTGTAAGCAATGGATTTAAAAACAAATCATAAAATAATTAATGGTGACAGCAGGAAAATGACCGAATTAGATAATAATTCTGTTAATCTTATTGTTACATCTCCACCATATTGGCAGCTTAAAGATTATGGAACTGATAATCAGATAGGGTATCATGACAGTTATGAAAATTATATTAATAATTTAAATTTAGTTTGGAGTGAATGTTACAGAGTTTTACATAACGGATGTCGTTTATGCATAAATATTGGTGATCAATTTGCTCGAACTGTTTACTATGGCCGGTATAAAGTCATACCTATCCGGGAAGAAATTATAAAGTTTTGCGAAAATGTTGGTTTTGACTATATGGGGGCTATAATATGGCAAAAAGTGACGACAACTAATACTTCTGGTGGTGGTGTACAAATGGGATCATATCCATATCCGCGTAATGGTATTTTAAAAATAGATTATGAATTTATTTTAATTTTTAAAAAGCTGGGAGATGCCCCAAAACCGACTAAGGAACAGAAGGAACTTTCAAAAATGACAAATGAAGAATGGAACACCTACTTTGCAGGTCATTGGAATTTTGCGGGTGCAAGACAAACAAACCATATTGCAATGTTTCCTGAAGAATTGCCACATAGGTTAATTAAGATGTTCTCGTTTATCGGGGAAAAAGTGCTTGATCCGTTTGCCGGTAGTGGAACTACTATACTAGCCGCAAGAAATTTGAGTAGAAATTCTGTAGGTTATGAAATAAATCCCGAATTTATCCCGGTTATACAGGAAAAATTAGGAACCTATCAGGCTGATATATTAAGTACAACTTACATATTTGCTGAACAGAATTTAACTATTGATTTTGATAGCGAAATTAGAAAGATGCCTTATATCTTTAAAGACCCTCATAAACTGGATAAAAAAATTAATCCTAAAGAAAGGCAATTTGGATCTAAATTGGATAAGGAGGGGTCAATATTAAAAGAAGAACTATTTACTGTAAAGGAAGTTATTAGCCCGGAAAAAATCAGGTTGAGCAACAATCAGATTATCCGCCTTATCGGTGTAAAAGAAGATAAAATTATTAATGGAAAGGCAACATCCTTTTTAATTGAAAAAACAAAGGGCAAGCGGGTTTTTATGAAATTTGATGATGAGAAATTTGATGATGAGAACAATTTGCTTTGTTATTTATATCTTGAAAATAAGACTTTTATAAATGCTCATTTGATAAAAAGCAGGTTAGCTTTAGCGGACATTGATACTAATTATAAACTAAAGGGGAAATTTATAAGCTATGTTTAATCAAAATGATATAAATGTTTTATGTGAAATATTGTTGGTTGGGAAAGCTAATGCTCAAACAGCTTTTACTATTGCAATTCAGATAGGATATCCAACTGATGGAAATCAGGTAAAAACAAGGAAATTGATAAAATATGCTATTGAAAACGGATGTTTAATAAAGCCTCAACCAGAAATCCTCCTGGTTTTTGGTTATCAAATGATAAAAATGAAATTACTGCTAACATTGCCTCATTAAAACGTCGTGCACAAAAAACCCTAAGGAGTGCAAATAATTTGCAAACCGAATGGAATCGTCAATATCCTAATAATACAATTTGATATGGCTAAAGAGTGGATATTAAATAGCGCTATGAACCGCTTTCAATTAAATTTTAAGCGAAATGTTGGACCAACGTCCGAAAGTATAAGGGCTTGCTCTCCCGATTCTTTAGAAGAATGGCGCGAGTATTATTTTAGTAAGGTTCGTCCAAAAGAGCATATTGAAGATTTAGGCAGAAAGCTATATGTTAAAATCACCGAAGTTATTCAATCTGAAGTAGAAGAGTTAGAGGAGCAAGATTGTATTGACTACATGCTTCAACTTGTTATCGACAGAACTTATGATGGATACAGGACAGAGATAAATACTATTTATGGTCAATTGCAACATGAGTTAAAATCTAAAATTGTTGCAGCTCCCGATAAATGGGACAGATTATTTAATGTGGACTTTTATATTGAGATTAATGGCAAGTTTATTGGGCTACAGATTAAACCTGTAAATCAGGGGATACAACTTGGACAAATATTTAAAGAAAGAGGTTTACAGAAGAAAACGCATGAAAAATTTACAGATCAATTTGGTGGTAAAGTTTTTTATGTATTCTCTTCTAAATCAGCTGATAAGAAAGTTATAATGAACACCGAAGTCATAGATGAAATAAAAAGAGAAATTGAAAGGTTAAGCATTAAGTAAATGCCTTATTACAAAAACACCCATAAGCCATCAGTAGATTTAATAACTAATAGAACCTTTAGCTGCTCTGCATACTCGCGATAGTTGGGGTGGGCGAAAAGTTTACTAAGGCATTCTTCCAGAAATAGAAAAATTAAAATAAATTTTATGAGTAGTTTAGATTTACCAGGAGGAATAACCTGTTTAGTTTTAGGAATATATATTTCGATAGTTCAAATTAAAAAATTTGCGAAACGAAAGCAAGACGAATTAGGTTTTGATATAAAACTTTTGGGAGGTGGAATTATTTTTATTATTGGAGGCATTGCCTTGCTTGCTAGTGCATTCTAATTGCGGCAGCGTATTCCCTTAACTGGGCGACTATGCAGCGCAGGAAAAACGGGTCGGGCACTCGTGACTTTTAATACAGGCATAAGAATTGTAATGTTTCTACTTCACTACCACCCCATTCTCCTCCTCATATACCCCATTGTCCACTTTCCCGGCCTTCATATTCCTGTAGCCCGGCACATTTACCAGTAATATACCTGCCAGGATGATGAACAGGCTAACTATCTGCCAAAAAACAATCTTTTCGCCCACAAGGAAACAGCCGAGTATTACGGCTACAACCGGGTTAACGTAGGTGTGCGTGCTCACAATGGCAGGCGAACGGTGGGCAATGAGCCACATGAACGACAAATAGGCCATCAACGAACCCATTACCACCAGGAACGCAAGGCCGCCCCAGGCTTCGGCGCTTACATGGCTGATGCTGAAATTGGTGAACTCGCCGGCGGCCAGGGCTATAATACCGCTTGCTACCCCCGCTACCAGTAGCTGTATGCTTGAACTCATTACGGCTGATGTTTTTTCGGCACTGTTTTTTACTATGAGCGAGCCGAATACCCATATAATGGCGCTGCCGATGATCACGATGCTGGCTATGGTGCTCATGGCGCTGTGGTTAGGGTGCAGATGATCGAACTTCAGAAATAAATAAATCCCGGTAAAACCGAGCGCCAGCCCCGAAATAATGAATTTATCTGAAAAATATTCGCCCCAGCGTTGTTTGTCGATAATAAGGAACCATAGTGGTTCAGTAGCAATAAGGATGGCGGCCTGGCCGGAGCTGATGTATTGTTCGGCCCAGGCTATCATACCGGTGCCGCCCACCAGCATCAATATACCACTGATGCCGAGGCGCAGCAACGTTTTATGCGAGGGAAGTACATCGCCTTTAAACTTGCACCAGGCAAACAGTATAGTACCGGCCATCATATAGCGCAGGCTCACCAGTATAAACGGGGGAAACCCCCTGAGGCCGTATATAACCGCCAGATAGGTGGAACCCCATACTATATAAATATTGGCAAAGGCAAAAATAACAAGTAGCTTTTGAGCGGGTGATTGCGGTTTGATAGCGATAATAATTAAGGTATAAATAAAATAAAACCCCTTTAAACAAAAATAGCGATGGGCCTCAAACCCATCGCTATTTTTAATAGTCTCCCCCTCCCGGGGGAGGTTCAGAGGGGGTTAGATGCCGAAGGCTTCTTTTACCTTATCTACGTAATCCAATTTTTCCCACGTAAACAGTTCCACTTCTTTGGTAAGTATGCTGCCATCGTGCCCTGTGAACGATTTGGTAACTATCTGGCTGGGTTTGCCAAAGTGGCCGTAAGCGGCGGTTTCGCTGTAAATAGGGTTGCGCAGTTTAAAGCGGGTTTCAATGGCGTAAGGGGTCATGTTAAAAATGGCCTCTACTTTTTTGGCTATTTCGCCGTCGTTAAAGCCCACTTTGCCAGTGCCGTAGGTGTTTACGTAAATACCCATTGGCTGTGCAACGCCTATGGCGTATGATACCTGCACCAAAACCTCGTTTGCAACACCTGCTGCTACCAGGTTTTTGGCAATGTGGCGGGTAGCATAAGCAGCCGAGCGGTCGACCTTTGACGGGTCTTTGCCAGAGAATGCGCCACCACCGTGTGCGCCCTTGCCGCCGTAGGTATCTACAATAATTTTACGGCCGGTTAAGCCGGTATCGCCATGCGGGCCGCCTATAACAAACTTGCCGGTTGGGTTAATGTGGTATTTAATGTCGCTGTTAAAAAAGTGCGCGTATTTTGGATATTTGGCCTTAACACGGGGGATAAGTATGCTGATGATGTCGGCGCTGATCTTAGCCAGCATAGTTTTTTCCTCGTCAAAGTCATCGTGCTGGGTTGATATTACAATAGCATCGATGCGCGTAGGCTGATTATTATCGTCATACTCCAGCGTTACCTGCGATTTCGCATCCGGGCGAAGATATTTAATATCGGTGTTTTCGCGGCGGATAGCAGCCAGTTCAATTAACAGGGCATGGGCAATATCCAGCGCTAGCGGCATATAATTATCAGTTTCGATGGTGGCGTAGCCAAACATCATCCCCTGGTCGCCTGCGCCCTGCTCTTCTTTAGCCTGGCGGTCAACACCCTGGTTAATATCGGGCGATTGCTCATGTATGGCCGATAGCACGCTGCACGAGCTGCCATCAAACATATATTCACCTTTGGTATAGCCAATTTTATTGATCACCTCGCGCGCAATTTTTTGCAGGTCGAGGTAGGCTTTTGATTTTACTTCGCCAGCCAAAAAAACCTGGCCGGTGGTAACTAAAGTTTCGCAGGCAACCTTTGAATCAGGGTCGAAAGCTAAAAATTGATCTATCAGGGCATCTGATATTTGGTCGGCAACTTTGTCCGGGTGTCCTTCTGATACGGACTCTGAGGTGAATAGGTATGGCATATTTTTTTTTAAATAAATGTACAAAAACAGACAGGGGGATTCAGACCGGATCGTTGTAAAGAAGTATGGTATTAGCACTTTTTTACGTGGTTGCAATCCAGTTACAGTAATACCGCAACGTTAAATCAGTCC
>Ga0302315_10001956_pt1 | contig 20041 bp, 20 predicted proteins | sample III_Palsa_N3_1_FD_200532 | JGI IMG/M metagenome (GOLD analysis project Ga0302315, IMG submission 200532) | Peat permafrost microbial communities from Stordalen Mire near Abisko, Sweden - III_Palsa_N3_1 | ecosystem: Environmental > Terrestrial > Soil > Palsa > Peat permafrost | place: Sweden...
GCATTGTGATGATAATATCAACATCAGTCCATCCACCTTCAATCTTGGCAATATAATCATCCAAACCTACGAAATCCGCACCTGCGTCTTTTGCTTCTTGTTCCTTATCAGGAGTACAAAGCACAAGCACACGTACAGTTTTACCGGTTCCATGAGGTAATGTTGCTATACCACGTACCATTTGATTGGCTTTACGAGGGTCAACACCTAAACGCACATCTATATCAACTGATGAATCAAATTTGGTATTAGAAATATCTTTTACCAAAGATGCAGCATCCTGCAATGTATATGATTTGTTAGCCTCAATTTTGGAGAGTGCCACTTTTTGATTTTTTGTTAATCTAGCCACTGTCTTAAACTGATTTGTATAAATTAATTATTATTTCGACTTTCGGATGTTCAATTTTGGATTTACTCCTTATTAATTTCTTAGTTCGAAACGTTCATATTCCGGCTACAAATTCTCAATTTCAAAATTCGAAATCGAAAATCCGAAGTCCGGAATTAATTCCAGGGAGCCGTACCTGATACGGTTATTCCCATACTGCGGGCAGTACCTGCCACCATTTTCATGGCTGATTCAACTGTGAATGCGTTCAGGTCAGTCATTTTATCTTTAGCTATAGTCTCAACCTGAGTCCAGTTTACACTGGCTACTTTTTTACGGTTAGGCTCAGCTGAACCACCTTTTAAACCTGTTGCTTCCATTAACTGGATTGCTACAGGAGGAGTTTTGATGATAAAATCGAATGACTTGTCAACATATACAGTAATAACTACAGGCAACACTTTACCAGGTTTATCCTGTGTACGTGCGTTGAACTGCTTGCAAAACTCCATAATATTCACACCTTTTGCACCCAATGCTGGGCCAATTGGTGGAGATGGGTTTGCAGCGCCGCCCTTCACTTGTAGTTTCACCATCGCACCGACTTCTTTTGCCATTTTTGTTTTACTTTAATTGTTACTCAATGTTAGTAAGTGGAAGCTATGTAACATTTGATTTATTTTGATTTCGGATTTCGGATGTTCAATTTCGAATTTCCTATCCGCCCGTTTATCAAAATGTCTTTGTTTATAAATCCGAAATCGAAAATTCGAAATTCGAAATATTACTTATTCCTTTTCTACCTGCATGTAATTCAATTCAAGCGGCGTACGGCGCCCGAATATCTTTACCATTACCTTTAGTTTCTTTTTCTCTTCGTTAACCTCTTCAATCACCCCGCTAAATCCGTTGAAAGGGCCGTCCATTACTTTTACGTTTTCACCAACGTAATATGGTACATTCATTGTTTCGCCTTGTGCGGTCATTTCATCAACCTTACCTAAAATACGGTTAACTTCGGCCTGGCGCAGCGGTATGGCGTTTCCGGCTTTATCGCCTAAGAAACCTATAACACTGTTTATATTTTTTATTACGTGTTCAATCTCGCCATCAAGCTGAGCTTCGATCAGCACATATCCCGGAAAGTAGTTACGCTCTTTAGCTATCTTCTTTCCATCGCGCATTTGGTAATACTTTTCGGTAGGGATCAATATCTGAGGGATCAGGTTTGAAATTCCCAAACGGTTTATTTCAGCCTCAACATATTGTTTTACCTTTTTTTCCTTACCGCTTATGGCCCTAACCACGTACCATTTTAACTGATCACTCATGTACTTATATATTAACCTAGTGAACTATAAAAACTCTTCAGCAAAAATCCAATCAATTGATCCATACCAAATATGATCAAAGAAATGATTATTGTTGCAACCAATACCAAAACAGCGCTGCTTTGTAGCTCGCGCCAGGTTGGCCAGGTTACCTTTTCAACCAACTCGATATACGATTCTTTAATATATTCACCTACGTTAGCCATATATTTATTTTATTGCTGTTATGCACGGGAACAAGGATTCGAACCCTGATCAAAGGTTTTGGAGACCTCTATTCTACCGTTGAACTATTCCCGTGTACCCTTGACCCCTTAACGGGATATTTTTTACTTCTTTTTTTACAGTAACAAAGTACTTAGCTGTTTTAGCTAAGTACTTTGCTATAAATTAACCTAACCCTTGCTTCGCTGGCTTGCGAAGCGCAAGTGGTTTTATTTTACTATTTCAGTTACCTGACCAGCACCTACTGTTCTGCCACCTTCACGGATAGCGAAACGTAAGCCTTTTTCCATCGCGATAGCGTTGATCAATTTTACATTGATGGTAACGTTATCACCTGGCATAACCATTTCTACACCTTCAGCAAGGGTGATCTCACCTGTTACGTCAGTTGTACGGAAATAGAATTGCGGACGGTATTTGTTGAAGAATGGAGTATGACGGCCACCTTCTGCTTTTGATAATACGTATACTTCAGCTTTGAAGTCAGTGTGTGGAGTTACTGAACCTGGTTTGCAAATAACCATACCACGACGGATATCAGTTTTTTCAATACCACGTAACAATAAACCTACGTTGTCACCAGCTTCGCCACGGTCAAGGATCTTGCGGAACATCTCAACACCTGTAACGGTTGATTTTAAGTTCTCAGCACCCATACCTAAGATATCAACCGGATCACCTGAGTTAATAACACCACGCTCAATACGACCTGTTGCAACAGTACCACGACCAGTGATCGAGAATACGTCTTCAACCGGCATCAAGAAAGGCAACTCAGTTAAACGTGGAGGAATAGGGATGTAAGCATCAACTGCGTCCATCAATTCCATAATTTTAGCTACCCATGTAGGATCGCCGTTTAAGCCTCCTAATGCTGAACCTTGGATAACAGGAATATCATCACCAGGGAAATCATAGAATGATAATAATTCACGGATTTCCATTTCAACTAATTCTAATAATTCAGGATCGTCAACCATGTCAACTTTGTTCATGAAAACAACCAATGAAGGCACACCTACCTGGCGAGCTAAAAGGATGTGTTCACGAGTTTGAGGCATAGGGCCATCTGTAGCGGCAACTACGATGATAGCACCATCCATCTGAGCAGCACCAGTAACCATGTTTTTCACATAATCCGCGTGACCTGGACAGTCAACGTGTGCATAGTGACGGTTAGCTGTTGAATACTCAACGTGAGCAGTGTTGATAGTGATACCACGCTCTTTTTCTTCAGGAGCTGAATCGATTGAATCGAAAGAACGAGCTTCTGAAAACCCTTTATCAGATAATACCTTAGTAATAGCTGCGGTAAGGGTTGTTTTACCGTGGTCAACGTGACCGATTGTACCGATGTTTAAGTGCGGTTTGCTGCGGTCAAACTTTTCTTTTGCCATGATTTATAATGTTTGTAGGTTAATTTTTATTTAAAAATTGTTATTATATACTATTATTATATTGAGCCAACAATGGGATTTGAACCCATGACCTCTTCCTTACCAAGGAAGTGCTCTACCCCTGAGCTACGTCGGCTTGTATTTAGCTCATTGGTTCATTCGTTCAGTAGTTCATTGGTAGTATAACGCTGTTACTAATAAACTATTTCAACCATTGAACCTACCGAGCGGAAGACGAGGTTCGAACTCGCGACCTATAGCTTGGAAGGCTATCGCTCTACCAACTGAGCTACTTCCGCTTTTTTTTTATTAATGAATGACTGAATTATTGAGTTACTGAATCTTTTAAAATCAATAATTCTATAATTCAATCAATCATTATTACCAGTGGGGGGAGAAGGATTCGAACCTTCGTAGCCGAAGCAACGGATTTACAGTCCGTCCCATTTGACCGCTCTGGTATCCCCCCATTTTTCTATTTCGGATTTCGAATTTTCAATTTCGGATTTATCAAACCCTAATCGATCATCTTTCGTCAGAAATAATCATTGTTTATTCCAGATTGAATTTTAAGATTCAAACACTATCCTTTTGCAAAGATAAATTCGAAATAGAAAATCCGACATTCGAAATTAACAGAGCCTCCTATCGGGATCGAACCAATGACCTACTGATTACAAGTCAGTCGCTCTACCAGCTGAGCTAAGGAGGCTTAAACATTTACCCTTCTTTCTCCTTTGCCTGGTGCGGCTATCGGATTTTTACCGGTTAAATTATATAAGGTTATTTTCTTTTTAAAGAACCACCCTTTTTGTTGATGAGCACTATTACATGCCCCTTCCAAAAGGGATTGCAAATTTACAAAATTTTAACTCTGTGCAAAATTTTTTATCAAAAAAAATCGGCAGGCTCTAAACCCACCGATTTTCTGAAAAATTTATACTTGTTTTATTTTAAAATTCTTCTTCTGTGCCTGCTAAAACTGCCTTTTTAACAGCCTCAGCAACAATGGCTTTCTTTTGTTTATGCTTTCCAATCTGCTTGCGCAGGCTCTCGATCGCCAAATCTGTCGCTTCTTCAAAAGATTTACATTTTTCTTTTGCGAACAATTGGCTGCCCGGTAGCATCAGTTTAATCTCCGTTATTTTATTTGCCTCGTCTTCTACATTTTCAAGCTTAAGGTAAACTTCACCACTAATAATGTGATCATAAAATGTATCTAGTTTATCAGCTTTCTTCTGGATAAACTCCAACAATTTTTTGTCTGCATTAAAACGAATAGATTGCACTGTAATTTTCATGATTCCTCCTTTTTAGGCCTTTGGATGGGCTTGTTTGTAAATAGACTTTAATCGTTCAACTGAGTTGTGCGTGTAAATTTGGGTTGCGCTTAAGTTGGCATGGCCCAAAAGTTCTTTAATGGCATTAAGATCGGCACCGCGGTTAAGCAGGCTTGTGGCAAATGTATGCCTGAGCACGTGCGGGCTCTTTTTATTTTGGGTTGATATGTAGGAAAGATATTTCTGCACTATTAAATATATAAGCTTCGGATATGCGTCGGCTCCTTTATCAGTAACGACTAATGTTAGGGAATTGTTATTAAAATTTTGATTTTTCTTTAACTCCAGGTATTCGGTCATTAATATCCTAAGCTCATTATTTACGGGGATGATGCGCTGTTTATTGCGCTTGCCTAAAACCTTTACGGTGCCCTCGTAAATGTTTATATCGGTTTCTTTAATGCCTATCAGTTCGGAAAGCCTTATGCCAGTGCCGAATAGGGTTTCGATAACCAATTTATCGCGCAGGCCCTTAAAGTCGTGACTAAAAACTTCGTTATCGTCTAACATCTGCGTTAGCTTAACGTCTTCAACCACTACAGGCAGATTTTTAGGAATTTTAGGCGTATTTATTTTTGAGGCCGGGTTATTGGTGATAATACCTTCCTGCAATAAAAATTTAAAGTATTTACGCAACGTAGCTATTTTACGGTTGATGGAACGCGCGGTAAGCTTATGGTTCATGAGTTCAACCATCCAGTTGCGGATGAGGTGATGCGTAATTTCAGAAGGGTGTGTAATTATTGGAGCCGGTGGCGGGTCGTCATGATCAGGATTATTCAGATAGGTGATAAACTGATCAAGATCCGACTGGTATGCCGATACGGTATGGGGGGAGTACCGTTTTTCGAATTTAATATGCTGAATGAACCTTGCTATAAACATAAAAACTACTTGTACACCCGAACTATGAATGTACAAATAGTTTTAATATATTTTAACGAAAACTGAAAAAAAATTAAACAGTTTCGATGTTCATATTTTGCTTGTAGATAGCGTGTTTAACCACGTGCCTGCGGGTAACAGATTTTTTTTCAAAAGCCTGGCGACTGCGAAGCTCTCTTAAAACACCAGTTTTCTCAAATTTCTTTTTAAAGCGTTTTAATGCTTTATCTAATGATTCGCCGTCTTTTACGTTAATAATGATCATAATTCCTGAAATACCTCCTTTCGTGGGAGGGCAAAGGTAAGGAACATATTTGAATTCTGAAAGCGTTATTAAGTTTATTTGGTTGATTTTGTGGATGATTAGCAATATTCAACCCAAACTAACCCAAACATTTTAGAACTATTAATGTTCATTGTGTTTATATTAGCCCCTTTCAGAAAAAATAGAAAAAAATCTACCTGCTTATATGGTTGAATTAAACAATTCTCAAACAGCTTACAGTCAATATTTAAAAGGTGGCGGCGAAATGGGTCGGCTTACCCGGGAGTTTGATTGGAACAAAACAGTTTTAGGGAACCCTGAAGGATGGTCGCAAAGTTTACTTACTACGCTTAGTATAATTCTTAACTCAAAGTTCCCTATGTTTTTATGGTGGGGCTCCGAGTTGATCCAATTTTACAATGATGCTTACAGGCCCAGTTTAGGAAATAATGGTAAGCACCCAACAGCTTTAGGCCAGCGCGGAGAAGATTGCTGGCAAGAAATATGGCCGGTTATAAAGCCCTTGATAGATCAGGTTATTGCAGGAGGGGAGTCAACATGGAGCGAAGACCAGCTTATACCTATTTATCGTAATGGCAAGCTTGAAGATGTTTACTGGACCTTTAGCTACAGCAAGGTAATTGATGAAACCGGGAAACCCGCAGGCGTATTGGTAATATGTAATGAAACAACCAGTAGTGTAAAAGCATACAATGTTGTTAAGGAGGCTAAGAAAGACCTGGAGTTCGCTATTGAATCGGCCGAACTGGGCACCTGGGACCTGGACCCGGTAACCAATAAATTTATTGGTAATGATCGCCTGAAAGATTGGTTTGGCATATCTGAAGATGATAAGATCGACCTGGAAATAGCTGTTAATGCTATGGTGGAAGAAGACCGGGAAAGGGTAACCACGGCTATTCAAAAAGCTATGAAAAAAGGGTCAGACGGCAATTACAATATAATTTACACTATAAAAAACCTTAAAACCGATGTTAAGCGTATTGTAGAGGCAATAGGTAAAGCTACATTTGATGCAGACGGAAATGTTTACCGCTTTAGCGGAATATTACAAGATGTAACCGAAGAATATTTGCTGCAACAGCGTAAAGATGAATTTATAAGTGTAGCAAGCCACGAGTTGAAAACGCCTATAACATCCCTTAGCGCATCAATGCAAATATTGCAGAAACTGATTACAACCGATATTTCATCAGAAAAAATTGCCGTGTTTGTAAACCGGGCAAATAATAATTTAAGTAAACTTATTAGTCTGCTGGATGATTTGCTGAATGTAACTAAAATACAACAAGGGCAACTGGCACTAAATAGTACCCGCTTTAACCTGATTGAACTGATCAAGGATTGTTGTGAAAATATCCATAGCGATCATACCTTTATATTAAAGGGTGATAAGGAGCTGATGGTTTTTGCAGATTACAGGCGAATAGACCAGGTAATGATCAATCTGATAAATAATGCCATAAAATATTCGCCGCAGGCAAAGGACATTGAAATAATTGTTGAACACGATGAACATGACGCAACCGTGTATATCCGCGATTTTGGCATAGGCATCAATCCTGAAAAGCTGCCTTATCTATTTGATCGCTATTACCGTGTTGATTCTTTGGGTCACCAATTTTCGGGCCTGGGTTTAGGATTGTATATCTGCTCGGAGATAGTAAACAGGCATAACGGAAAGATCGGCGTTAAAAGTGATCTGGGTCAGGGAAGCAACTTCTGGTTCACTTTGCCATTAGACTATACCGCCTGAACAAACTCGTTATAAAACAAAAATAGCGATGGGTTTGAAAATCTCAATTTCATAAAACAAATAGCGAGGGGTTTGAAACCCCTCGCTATTTGTTTTGAGAGCTATTTATTACTTCAACACTTCTCTGCTGATAACTATCTTTTGTATTTCTGATGTACCCTCGCCTATTGTACACAATTTGGCATCACGGTAATATTTTTCAACCGGGAAATCCTTAGTGTAGCCGTAGCCGCCAAATATTTGTACGGCCTCGGTAGCTGTACGTACGGCAACCTCCGATGCAAAATACTTAGCCATAGCCGATTGCTTGGTTACCGGCTGGTGTCTGTTCTTCAAATCAGCAGCTTGCATTACTAATAGTTCAGCTGCCTCAATTTCGGTAGCCATATCTGCCAGTTTAAAGGCTATTCCCTGAAAGTTAGCTATTGGCTGGCCAAATTGCTTGCGTTCTTTAGCATAAGCTACCGCGGCTTCAAATGCGCCTTTGGCTATTCCTAATGATAAGGCGGCAATTGATATACGCCCGCCATCCAGCACCTTCATTGCTTGTTTAAAGCCTTCGCCTTCAACACCCAACAGATTTTCTTTTGGCACACGGCAATTATCAAATATCAGTTCTGTGGTTTCTGATGCGCGCATACCCAATTTATTCTCCTTTTTACCATGAGTAAATCCGGGGGTACCTTTTTCAATCACCAGGGCCGATATACCATGCGAATCGCCTTTCTCGCCTGTTCTAACTATTACTACAGCCACATTGCTTGACTTTCCGTGTGTTATCCAGTTCTTTGATCCGTTTACCACATAATGATCGCCATCCAACACAGCAGTAGTTGCCATACCTAAAGCATCAGACCCAGTATTTGCTTCGGTTAATCCCCAGGCACCTATCCATTCAGCAGTTGCCAGTTTGGGCAGCCATTTTTGTTTCTGTTCTTCGTTACCAAATGCTAATATATGACCAGTGCAAAGTGAATTATGCGCAGCTACCGATAAACCTATCGATCCGCATACTTTGGCTATCTCTACAATTACGGTTACATACTCAAAATATCCAAAACCTGAGCCTCCATATTGTTCGGGTACAAAAACACCCATCATGCCCAATTCGCCCAATTGCTTGAACAGTTCAACCGGGAAATGCTGTGCCTCATCCCATTCCATTACATGGGGTTTAATATTGCGCTCAGCAAAATCCTTTGCCATTTGGCCAACCATTTGTTGGCTATCGTTAATTGAAAGATCAAATCCCGGAGCGGTATCAGCTAATAAAACATCCATAATTTATAATTGATTTATACCAAAGTAACGCATTAATAATCAGCTTAGTTTTAGCTTATTTAATGCGCAAAGAAGTACAAAATGGTATATGGTATGAATTATAGGTTTAGTTGATTTAGGACAGGTTGAAAGGGGGATTTTGGATGAAAAAATATTTTTTATTTCGGATGTTCAATTTCGAATTTAGTTTTTCATCGTCATGCAAATTTAAAGTCTCCCCTCCCGGGGGAGATTTAGAGAGGGCTATAATATCAACTCCAAAAATATCAGATCGAGCCAGCGGTTAAATTTAAAGCCTACTTCTTTAAAATGGGCTACTTGCACAAAGCCAAATTTAAGGTGCAGTTGTAAACTTACTTCGTTTTCGCTGTCAACCCCGGCAATCAGAGCGTGCATGCCTGTAGCTTTGGCTATGCTGATGATCTCACCTAATAAAATCTTACTGATCCCCTGCCCACGTTTGTCTTTGTGTACATATACTGAATGTTCTATCGTAAAGCGGTAACATGGCCATGCACGAAAGTGTCCATAGGTAGCAAAGCCTGCCAGTACCCCGTCTTGCTCCGCTACTATAACCGGAAATCCTGCTTCCTTTCTTTCTCTAAACCATGTTTCACGCATTTCGAGTGTATGTGGTTTCTCGCTGTATATGGCGGTGGTGGTTAGTAAAACCTCGTTATAAATATCGAGTATGGCCAGCAGATCGCACTCGGTGGCATCTCTTAGAGTTATGGGTGATGACTCCATTTTGTATTAAATTTAAGATTGATACTAGTCTTTCAAGCTATAAGCTTGAGCAATGCGCACCACGAGTTACGCTGCGCTAAACTCGCGGGAGCGAAGACGTTGGTGATATTAGTTAATACTCCGCTAGTACTATAATGTTACTATTAATCGGCTCAATCCTTTCTTTGCCGTTTAAAAAACCTAACCCTATTACAAAACTAAAGCCTGTAATAATACCGCCCAGCTCATTAATTAATTCGCTTGCAGCGGTTACTGTGCCACCGGTAGCCAACAGATCATCATGGATTAATACATGCTGACCGGGTTCTATAGCATCGGTATGCATTTCGATGGTGGCGGTACCGTACTCAAGTTCATAAACTTTTTGTTTAACAGTATGAGGCAGTTTACCAGCCTTGCGCACCGGAACAAATGGCACGCCCAGTTTAATGGCCAGCATTAGTCCAAATAAAAATCCTCGACTCTCCACTCCTGCTATAACATCTATTTTAGTGCCTACCAATTGCTCGGCAAAGGCATCAACAATATTCTGGCATAAAACCGGGTCTTTTAAAATGGGGGTTATGTCTTTAAATATGATACCCGGTTTCGGAAAATCCGGTATATCACGTATGGCTGATTTAATTTGTGCTGCTATCATTTAAAACTTAAATAAGGCTCAATTTTATGCAAAATTTCCGGAGTTATAATGGCTATTGCCGCTATATCATTTATTGAAGTATAATTGCCATGCTGCGTGCGATATTCTATCACCGCATTTACCTGTTTATAAGAAAGGTACGGAAACTGCCGTAATGATTCAAACGAAATACTATTGATCTTTAATTTAGTCACCGCGGCAGGATTAATCGTCAGCTGATCTTTTATTTCTGCATATTTTGTGGAATCAACTCCGTAAACATCCTTTAACTGTTCTTTTTGATAGAACCCTCCTAACCTATCGCGATAGCGAATAATACGCATGGCGAATGATGGCCCAATGCCTCTAACCTCAGTTAGTTTTGCAGAATCGGCAGTATTGATCTCAACAGTTGCTCCCGCTTTTAATTTGTTAGATACATATTCTTCTTTTTGAGGAATATCGACGTAAGGCTCTAATCTCTTGTAATCATCCGGAGTAATGCCATATATTTTTTGCAGATCAGTATTGCGGTAAAAATGGCCGCCCTTTGATACATAGTTACTGATGATTTTGATCTGCCTTTCACTCAACCCTAACTGTTTCCATTGTGCTGCCGATAAATTGTTGGGGTTGAAATCAAATAGCACCGGGTTAGCCAATTTTTCATCTGATGGGATTTTATCATCCGATGAGTCTACTTTCGCCTTGCTTAGCAATGCTATGGCTTTATCAAAATCCTTTTCGTTTATTTTTGTAGTATCTTTGGCAAATAATTGATAGGCGTAAGGCAGCGCCAAAACCAATGCAATTAAAATTACCAGCACAACCAATCCGTTCCATTCTTTTTTAGTTACAGCCAGGTAATTTTTTATATGCGATTTCATTTAAGACTTTAATACAAGGTTAAATTAAATAAATTTGGGAATATTTATTGCCTGATAAAAAACAATCTTTTAATACGATAAATGAAAATAATCACCACCGAAGAATTTGCCAAAGCCACAAAACTCGATAAACTGAAAATGCCCGGCCTGGCAGCATTCCTAATGGAACTGATGAAAATAAACCAGGTGAATGATCTGTTTGCCCAGGCACAACCCAAACAAGGTATAGAATTTATTGATGCAATTTTAGAAGGCTGCGGCGTTAAGATAGAATTTGATGAAAAAGACCTGAAAAATATACCTAAAACAGGTGGTTTTATAGCTATTGCCAATCACCCATACGGCGGTATCGAGGGCCTGGTATTGTTAAGGATGTTGCTCACCGTTAGGCCTGATGCCAAACTGATGGCCAACTTTTTACTTAAAAAGATCCCTAACCTGAGCGATTATTTTATAGCCGTAAACCCTTTTGAAAACATTGAACATTCATCCAGCATTAGCGGGTTGAAAAATACTTTGGAACTGTTATCACAGGGTACGCCTATCGGTATTTTCCCTGCGGGCGAGGTATCAACCTTTAAAATAGAAACCCAACAGGTAACCGACAGGCTTTGGCACCCGGTTGTAGGCAAGATAATTGCTAAGGCAAAAGTACCGGTGGTACCTATCTATTTTCATGGCAATAATGGGCTGCTTTTTAATTTATTGAGCTTAATACACCCTGCATTACGTACAGCCAAGCTACCATCAGAACTATTTAACAAGCAGGGCGATACCATAAGGCTGCGTATAGGCAAGCCTATAAACGTTGCGGATTACCCCGAATATAACAACAGCACCAAGCTGCTTAACTTTTTAAGGGCACGAACCTATGCCTTAGGAACAGGCCTTGAAGAAGAGAAGAAGCTATTCAATCCCCGTAATCTTTTTAAAATAAAGAAACTGCCCGAGGCTTTTGCACCAGAGATGAATGTAAATGTTTTAGAAAAAGAAGTGGAACCTCTGCGTGAAAACTACCGCGTGTGGCAGGAGAAAAATTACGAGGTTTTCATAGTTCCTACTTCTGTTATTCCGAATATTATCCGTGAGATCGGTCGGCTGCGGGAGATAACTTTCCGTGAGATTGGTGAAGGCACCAACAAAAGTGTCGATCTGGATGAATATGACATTTACTATAACCATCTTTTTATTTGGGATACCGAAACTAAACTGGTAGTTGGCGCTTACCGCATTGGTTTGGGCGATGAGATATTTTACAGCATGGGCAAAAACGGCTTTTATGTTGCCGAATTGTTTAAAATTAAAGCGCAGCTTATCCCCGTACTTAAAAAGAGTATTGAGTTGGGCCGCTCATTTATCCGCAAAGAATACCAGCAAAAACCGTTACCACTATTTTTATTATGGAAGGGGATATTTAAGTTTTTGATCGACAACCCGCGCTATCGTTACTTAATAGGCCCGGTAAGTATTAGTAATTCCTTCTCTAAATTCTCCAAATCGCTTATTGTTGATTATATCAACCGTAACCATTTTGATCATGAGATGGCGCAATACGTTAAACCGCGCAAGAAATTTAAAGTTGATTTTTCGAAAATTGATGCCGATGTATTACTTGCCGGCGAGGATAGCTTTAAGAATCTGGACGACATTATATCAGAAGTGGAAACCCGCAGCATGAAGGTGCCGGTATTGCTTCGCCAATATATTGCGCTTAATGCCAGCATTATCTGTTTCAATATCGACCCTAAGTTTGCTGATTGTTTAGATGGTTTCCTGGTGCTTGATTTTGAAAAAGTACCGCAGGAAATGCTGGAGAAATTAGCTAAGAACCTGTAGAGCAGTGAGTGGTGAGTGGTGAGTGGTGAGTGGTGAGTGGTGAGTGGTGAGTAAGTATGCACAAACTATTCACTATACCCGCCCGTTCAAGTGTCCACACTTGAATAATATAAAATACGAGCGTCCACGCTCGTGTAAAATAAGCGTGGACGCTCATAAAAACTTTAGTTCAAGTGTGGACACTTGAACTGGCGCAAGTAGTGAGTGGTGAATAGTGTAAGTATGCACAAACAAACTACTCACCATTCACTGTTAACTACTCACTACAAATTTATATCTTTATCACCCTGTCGCCCTTTTGTTTCTCTGGTTTATGATCCAATGCTTTGGGGATAAACTTTACAATTGCTAAAAGCGCGGAGCCTAGTACCAGCAACGCTTTGGCCGAAAAGTGAACAAAAGGCTTCATTACTTCCCAGTTCTCTTTGGTTAAATATGAACTCTTTTTATCGTCGTGTTTACCTATTTTCTTTGTATCGCGGGTTGCCATAATTTTAATGCTTTATATATTTATAAAAACATTAAAATCACAGATTGTTTTGCTATTCCAATCAAGAAACATTAATTGCTCCCCTTCAGGGGGTTGGGGGGCTTAGCCTTGCTACAAACATGGTATCAGCTTTATTCTTATAGCCTTTTAACACAGTTTGTTCCTCAAGCTTTAGGCCTAATTCGTTTACCAAAAAGTTAACCACATCTTCATTTTCAGCTTTAAAGGCTGAGCAGGTGATGTAAATAATTGGCTTACCGGGCTTAAGGAACTTAACCACATTGCGTGCTATATTTTGTTGCAGCTTCTGAAAAAACTCTATTTTTTGTGGATTGAACTGGGCTATCATCTCGGGCGTTCGGCCCCAGGTACCTGATCCGCTGCAGGGCGCATCCAGGATTATCCCATCAAATTCATAATCATGCAAAACCTGGTCGGGGTTTTGGGTAAGGTCGAGTAATTTTTTCTGATATTTACGCAAACCTGCCTGCTGAAAGCGTTCATCCAGGTTAGCTAATATAGATTCGCGGATGTCAGATACTACCAGTTTTATATCAGGTTCCAACTCATGTAGTAACAATGATTTACCACCTGATGCTGCGCAGGCATCCCACCACTGATCCCATTTTTTAGGCCTGAAATAATTGGCAGTTTGCTGCGATGAAAAATCCTGCACTTCAAACCAATGCTGGCTGGGAAATATATTTTCGAGCCGTGTGCCATTTGGTAATGAAAAACAGCCATTACCCTCATCCTTAAAAGCAATTTCGGCTTTGTTCAACTCAGCTTTAACCAAATGGTCGTAACCATTGTGTACATGTATGAAAAGATCAGGCTGACAGAAAAACGATCTCAGGAACTCATTTTTATTGATACCTTCTGATAATTGACCAGACCAGGGGAATACATCATTCAGACTAAAATCTTTATACGCTGCCTTTAATAATGCAATTTTTTCGGTAATGCTAAAACCTATACACGCCGCCCAGTCGGGTTTGAAATGCTGCAGAAATGAGTTAACCTGCGTGTTGCATAAAAACTCGGCCACCACAAGGCGTTCATCAACAGGCAAATCAGGCAAGGCACTGCCTATACGATAGTAATTATAGATCAGTCTGTTGGCTACCCGCCGGTCGGTTGAACCCATTTGCTTGTTTTGGCGATAAAAGCCGGGTAAAAATTTACTTAAAGGCGTTTCGGCCGGATACTCTTCCAAAATTCGCTGAAACGTCTTGAGCTGGTTTATCGCCTTCATTCTACCTCTTTAAGTTCAAAATTACTATATAATAACAAGCTTACGTGCGTATTTACCCAACCCATACCAACTTTCTTTTCAAAATGGAAATTATTATGTAAGCCGGTAAAATCCTTCTGTGTTATATTTTTCAATCCATTGGCACCAAGCAGTTGCCCAAAATACAAGCCCTCATCAAATCCTTTAATGGCATAAGGTGTGGGGTCGGAATGCCATGTATTACGGTAACTACGAATAAAAGTTGTGGTTTTCGCCGACTTGTAATCCACATTATCGGCAGATGTGATATGCGTTTTAAGACGCTGCAAACGCTCAATATTTAAAAAACTATAATGTGCCCAGCTTGGGTGCCCAAACAGCGTCACCGGGTATGTTTTAGCAAGCGTATCCAGTGAATGTAGTGTCACCACCAAAAATGCCTGATCGGTGGATGGAACAACAAATACATTCTGTCTGGATCTGGAGAGCTGCGCTATAAGCGGGCTTAATTTCCCGCGTACTACGGTAATGGCAACTATTTTTATACGCTTCCCACTTAAACTATCTATGGCTTTTTTAAACGGGATGATATAATCATTATCAGTACTATAGCCGGATTGCAGGATAAATATTTTTTGAGGCTTTATACGGTCGTTAATATATTGAGCCGTGCGCCATGCATGATATTCAAGCGGTGGGTTAACAATAACTAAATTCTGATTTTTGAAGGTTGATGGCGGCTCGGGTGAAAGCGGCGATACTATGGGTTTACGCGCACTGGTTAATACAGAACTAAAAACCTTCATATCATCCGGAAACACAGGGCCAACTATCAGATCGCTTGATCTTACTTTTTGGCTATAAGCCAGGCTGTGCGCCTCTGCGGGGCTATCCTTTGAATCTATTACCTGTAACTTATAATTGTATCCGTAAAAAGTAAGTGAATCAAGTGCGAGCTTAAAGCCTCGATAATAGTCAGCGGCTATGCGGGCCTTTTTCAGGCTGATATCAGTATACGATGAGCCGGAGCCGATATGATCCAACCCAAATGGCAACAATAAAGAGATGACTGATACTTTTGGAGCCGGGGGCTTTGCCGGAGGCGGGGTAGGTTTTACAACCGGTTGCTCAGTTTGAGTTTTAACAGGCGCTGATACCGGCCGCAGTTTTGGCGAACAGGCACCAAGTATCAGCGCTATTATAAACAATAACCACCTATTCCCACTCAATAGTTGCAGGCGGTTTGGAACTGATGTCATATACTACCCGGTTAATTCCTTTTACGTTGTTAATGATCTCGTTTGAGATCTTAGCCAGCAAATCATAAGGCAAATGGCACCAGTCGGCTGTCATACCGTCCAGTGATTCAACTGCGCGCAGGCATATTACGTTTTCGTAAGTACGCTCATCGCCCATAACCCCTACTGATTGTACCGGTAAAAATATAGCACCGGCCTGCCAAACTTTATCATAAACACCGTACGACCGCAAATTGTTGATATAAATCGCATCTGCTTCCTGTAATATCTGTACTTTTTCACGCGTAACATCGCCCAGTATCCTGATAGCCAAACCCGGACCCGGGAAAGGGTGGCGGCCCAATATATTTGGATCGATACCTAAAGCCTTACCCACCCTGCGCACTTCATCTTTAAATAAAGTGTTCAGCGGTTCAATTACCTTAAGTTTCATAAAATCAGGCAAACCGCCAACGTTATGGTGCGATTTAATGGTTGCTGATGGCCCTTTTACTGATACCGATTCAATAATATCGGGATAAATAGTACCCTGGCCAAGCCATTTTACATCTGTTACCTGGTGAGCCTCATCATCAAATACTTCGATAAATACGCGGCCAATGGCCTTACGTTTCTTCTCAGGATCTGATAAACCGGCTAATGCATCGTAAAAGCGACTTTTAGCATCAACACCCTTTATATTCAAGCCCATGTGCTGGTATGAATCCAAAACCGACTGGTATTCATCCTTACGTAGTAAGCCATTGTCAACAAATATGCAATGCAGGTTTTTGCCGATAGCCTGATGAAGCAATACTGCTGCAACCGATGAATCAACACCACCTGAAAGGCCAAGCACTACTTTATCATCACCCAGTTTCTCTTTAAGTGCAGCGATCGTAGTTTCAATAAATGAATCCGGTGTCCAATCCTGTGCGCAACCACATATATCAACCAAAAAGTTTTGCAGCAATTGTTTACCGTCGATACTATGAGTAACCTCAGGGTGGAATTGTATACCAAATGTTTGTGTGCCTTTTATATGATAAGCTGCGATTTTAACAGTATCAGTACTGGCAATAATCTCAAAATCATCACCTATGCGTGCAATGGTATCAGCATGTGACATCCATACCTGTGATTCAAGCGGAATATCTTTAAACAGCTTATTATCCTTGTCGATATAATGCAGGTTTGCCCGGCCGTATTCGCGGGTGCTTGATTTCATTACCTCGCCGCCATTGTTGTGGGCAATATGCTGTGCGCCATAACAAACGCCTAACAGTGGTAATGTTTTATGAAACTTTTTGAAATCGAAGTTAGGAGCGTCGTCTTGCCTTACAGAGTATGGGCTGCCTGAAAGAATAATACCTTTTACAGTGCTGTCAATTTCAGGAACATGATTGAACGGATGGATCTCACAATAAATATTGAGCTCCCTGACACGGCGTGCTATCAGTTGAGTAAACTGTGAACCGAAATCAAGAATGAGGATTTTTTCTTGCATGGGCAAAGATAGGTTTTTAGCCCGAATTTTAATGAAAGGTTTATAAAATTCAATAGCGATGAGTTTGAAACTCATCGCTATTGAATACTAATATTGAAATCAGCAATTAAAAGTTGATGCCGATATTAAAGCTTTCTCTTAAATTTTCATAGGTGCCGTCAGAGTCTTTAAAGATATTGGTAACACCACCCTGTCCATCATATTCAATAAAGAATTTGGCTTTAGGTGATATTGGAATTTTGATACCAATACCAAGAGCAAGACCGCCATCAGTACTGTGGAAAGAATCCTTCACATCCACATCATCATTGGTTTCTTTAGCACTTGTTAAAAAGCCAATATAGGGGCCAAAGTTTAAATACCAGTTCCTGGTTCTTCCAAAATGCCAGTTTGCCATAACTGGTACGGTTATATAATCCAGTTTAAAATTCACATTATTATAGGTATAGAACGGCGTAGTAACATAACCGTCGCCCCAGCCTTTTTGGTCATAAATTACTTTCACTTTAAGGCTCCAGTCGTTTGTGAAATAATGATCGGCAGAAAGGCCAACATTAAAGCCGCTTACAAAATCGCTGCCATAACCTGAATTACTTTGAATAACATAGGCGCTGTTATAACCTACATCCAATCCGAACTCAGTAGTGCCTGCTTGTTGTGAAAATCGTTGTGCGTAGCTTAAGCTGTAAAAACCCAGCACAATAAGTAGTGTAGTGAGAATTTTTTTCATAAACAATGGTTTTTAAGTTGAATAAGTAAATATAATAAACGATTAAGCCCTTATAACCAATTGATTGAATATTTTTTTATTCTGCTATATTTGTTTATGGCTTTGAATGACGATATACGATGGTTACAAAGATTTTCGAATTACCGAAAAGCACTATCACAACTTGAAAAATTTGTTTTAAAGGGCAATTTATCTGACATGGAACAACAAGGCCTTATTAAAGCTTTTGAGTACACTTATGAGTTGGCATGGAATACCTTGAAAGATTATTTAGAATACCAGGGCATATTAAATATGGCAGGCTCAAGGGATGTGATAAGAAGCTTATAAAGTTAATTTGATTAGCAATGGCGAGTGCTGGAACAATGTAAGTCCTTATGGTATCAGGAAAAAGTTCATCGCCTGCTGGTTGGTAAAGGGAACGAGCTTTTCGCCATCATAAATTTTTACAGTGTAGCCAATTTCATTGGTAAGATAGTTAAGCGTGAGTGTCCGTTTTTCATTTGCCCAAAGTTCGCAGTATATAATAGGCTTATGTTTAAGCAACAGATTTTTGGCCCCTATTAATACTTCAAACTCAAAATTCTCAACGTCTATCTTAATCCCGCCTATGGCTGTTGCAGCCTGTAGTTCGGGGATATCATCCAGCTTTTTCACGGGTAATGTAAAACGCTCGCCTTTTTCGGTATCGTTATCATCAACATGGCAAAGCCCCTGCATTTTTACGTTATCAATTATCGGCATTATCATTTTCAACTCACCCGGTTCACTGCCCAAAGCGGTTTCAAATACGGTTACGTTCTTTAATTTATAATATTTAATTACCCGCTTCAGCGCCTTTAAATTTTGCGGCATTGGTTCAAAAGAGAACATTTTTCCGTTTACAGCCTTTTGGGCCAGGGGAATAGTCATGATACCAATATTGGCACCAATATCAAGCAGTAGTTCATCGGTTGGCAATAGTGTTAAAAAATGCAAAAACTCCTTTTCGTGTTTGCTCATATATAACCGCCTGATGGTAATCAGAGAAAAAAGGAAAAGAAAATTATCAAACCCAAGTATACGTTGCAGTAAGCGCTTTACTTTACTTTTAAGCATAATTTTAGTTTATAATTAACAAAATGAATATTGGAATTGTAAGATAATAACAAATAATAACACCTGCTATAAATACAGTAATTTTAGTATTTTAAACTTAGCAAGTTCCGGGTTTTGCAGGGAATGGTTCCGGGGTAAATTTGTTCTATAAATTATAAGAATCATGAAAACGCAGGAAACTATAAATTATGAACGCATTGCCGAAGCAATAAACTACATAAGGCTTAATTTTAAAGAACAACCCGACTTAAATGAAGTCGCCGAGAAAATAAATTTAAGCCCGTTCCATTTCCAACGCCTGTTTACAGATTGGGCGGGTATCAGTCCGAAAAAGTTCTTGCAATATCTTAGCCTTGAACATGCAAAAAATGTTTTGAAAGAAAAAAATGCTACCCTGTTTGATACCGCTTTTGAAACTGGACTGTCGGGCACAAGCCGCCTGCATGATCTGTTTATCAATCTTGAAGGCATGACACCTGCCGAATATAAGAATGGAGGTGCGGCACTTACCATCAATTACAGCTTTGCCGAAAGTCCATTCGGGAACATAATTGTAGCATCAACCACTAAAGGGATATGCCATATAGCTTTTGCCGACGATAGCAACCAGGCTTTTGAAAACCTGCAACAGCAATTCCCTAATGCAAAATACAACCAGGTAACAGATACGTTGCAGCAAAATGCACTTTTCATTTTCAGAAAGGATTGGTCGCAATTATCAAATATCAAACTGCATTTAAAGGGCACTGATTTCCAGCTTAAAGTTTGGGAGGCATTACTCAAGATACCTATGGGCAATTTGAGCACCTATGCTGCTATCGCC
>Ga0302315_10001960_pt1 | contig 20025 bp, 24 predicted proteins | sample III_Palsa_N3_1_FD_200532 | JGI IMG/M metagenome (GOLD analysis project Ga0302315, IMG submission 200532) | Peat permafrost microbial communities from Stordalen Mire near Abisko, Sweden - III_Palsa_N3_1 | ecosystem: Environmental > Terrestrial > Soil > Palsa > Peat permafrost | place: Sweden...
GAAATAAGAACCCATTGAAGATATTAATTGATTGAAAGTGTGCCCCTTAACATTTGCGGTCAAAAATAATTTATAATTTTTATAACCTTTTTTTACACTATCCATTTTACTCCCTGTAGCATAAAATATATATGTAGTGCCCTTATAATCAAATTTTATTTTTTGACCAGGATAAATTATTTTATTCGTTACGTCGAATTTATTCCTTACGTCGAAAGTATCAATAGGTCTATTGGTGATGTTTAAACCGGATATTAAATATGTAGCATTCTTATCAATAGATGATATAAATAATCCCATAGTCCCCACTTCCTCAGTACCTTCCGGATAAAGTTCCCGCTTTAATTTAGTTTCAGTATCCTGTAAATAAAACGACTTGTTTTTATATATCAATGCTTTCCATTGTAACTTGCTCAAAGTCGGCGTTCTTTCTATTCCTTCACCGTTCCATAACATATGAATGTTAAATGAGGTGTCAATTTTATCGTCTGTTACTTGAATAGCATCAGCAGGTATTGAAATATTCGGTATTGTATCATCCGGGTTCAACGGGGTTGATACAGTATCCTTCTGAATAGCCGCAGTTGATACGGTTTTTGTTTCAGCAATTTGTTGAGTTGTATCGGTCGTCTTTTTATCGGCTTCGCTATGGCATCCAAATAAAACCAAAATGAGTAATGGTACAATAATTATGCGCATTGTATATACTTTAATATTAAATTCTTGATTTTTGTATCATTCTTGCCTGATAAAAATAAAAAAATTATCCCAAACTCGTCTCAACTTGGTGCAATTCAAATTGTCGCTCTTTCAATTATATTTGGCTAAAGCCCCTATATGTTTATTTATTGTTATCCGTCCCATAAATGGGACGGCAATGATAAAAAAATTCATTGCTGTTGGCTTCAGCCAACGGGATGCAGAATATGAATTAGATAAGGCTTTAGCCAAATCGCAAAACTGATAGTCTAACCGGGCATAACATTTCAAAGTCAATCGTGACAAGTTGAAATGCAACCCTCAACTAATCTCTAATCACCAATCAACTAATCACTACTTCGGCCTATATTTCGATTCATTCAATATCTTCTGCGCGTCGTCATCGGCCATTAGCTGCTGTACGGTAACCTCAGGATGTTTATCCATGTACTGCCTTACAATTTGCCAGCCCGTCCATACAGCCAGTTTGGGTGCCGATTCATTTTTTTCGCCCAGGCCGGGGGTAAACGGAGCTTCGGTTAAATACATCTGTATTTTTTGGTAATCGGTTTCGTATAGTAAATTTTGCTCAATAAAATAGCCCCATATGTTTCCCTTAAAATCATTACACCATTGTAGCTGCTTGGTGGTATAACCAATTTTGGTAGAGTCGGGCACATCGGGCAATACTTGGTCCATAAAGTACATGATCTTACCGTTATAGACCATTTTGGCAAGCAGCGATTTATCATTGTCATTTTCGGGGAACATATTTTCGCGGATGATCGTTTCAGCAACCCGCACCGGGATATTATCAGGCGTAAACCTGCGCGATATATAATGCGGAATGTTTTCAGTTAACGCGGGATAAAATTTAGAATCGGCCCCTAAAAACATATCCAGGCCAATTGCGAAAAAATCATCGCCGATCATCGTCTGCGCCTGGAAACCCGAAAAATAAGCGTAAAATTTTGAGGGTAGCTTCGTTTTTGGATAATAGTATTTAATGCGTTTGAAAGCGTCGGATATTTCTGCGCTTTGCTTTTCTATATTACCGGGATATACCGAATCTACATCATGTTTCAGATCGAGATAAGGATGCCGGCCATTTTGCTCGGTATTAAAAACCTGGTCTTTAAGTATGTTAAAATAAGCGGTATCCTTAACATTGCCTGCCGGAATGATCTCGCCGATAAAATCCTGGTAAAAAGCACCGTATTTTTTTTGAAGAAATGCAGCCTGCTGCGCCATAGGTTTTGTGCGCATGGCATCAAAATCATGGTCGAAACGTTCAATAGTTATATCTCCCGGTATGTGGCTAACATCAACCTTTTTATTGTGTGAACAAGCGGTAAGTAACACGCCGGTAAAAAAAATTAAATAAATTTGCTTTGCTTTGTATGTAGTGCAGGTCATTTTTTATCCTTTGCGCAAAATTAATTTATTATTTGCACTTTACCTTGAATAGTACCGTTATCTAAATTATGAATATAGCATTAGCCCAGCTTAATTATCATGTTGGCAATTTTGAGTCGAATACGGCCAGGATCATAGACCATATACAAAAGGCTAAACAAAAGGGTGCCGACCTTGTGGTGTTTGCCGAATTAAGCGTTTGCGGTTACCCCTCGCGCGATTTTTTAGAGTTTGATGATTATATAGACGAATGCGAAAAGGCCGCTAAAACAATAGCCGCAGCATGTATGGATATTGCCTGCATCATCGGCCTGCCTATTCCAAATCACAAACAGGAAGGAAAGGATCTGAATAATTCCGCTTATTTTATTGAGGAGGGCAAAGTTACAGCCGTTGTAAACAAGGCGCTGCTGCCCAACTATGATATATTTGACGAGTACCGCTATTTTGAGCCATCAACCGAGTTTAGTTGCATTGATTTTAAAGGGCACCGCATAGCGCTTACTATTTGCGAAGATTTGTGGAACACCATTGAAAACCCCCTGTACATTACCCGGCCAATGGATATACTCATTAAACAGCAGCCCGATGTGATGATCAATATCGCCGCCTCACCATTTGCTTATAACCATGACGAGGAACGGATAGCCATTTTAGGCGATAATGCCAGCCGTTATAATTTGCCGTTGTTTTATGTAAACCATGTAGGCGCACAAACCGAAATTATTTTTGACGGGGGCTCGCTGGTTTTTGATAAGACCGGGAAACTGATAGATGAACTGCCTTATTTTGAAGAGGGCCTAACTTATTATCAGTTATCAAAAGATGGTACGGTTACGCTTCAGCAACCATCAACCCTAAAAAAGGTACGCGAAACTGATATTGAGCAAATACACCAGGCCGTAATATTGGGCATACAGGATTATTTTTATAAATCAGGTTTTAAGAGCGCCATATTAGGATTATCAGGTGGGATAGATTCGGCAGTGGTATGTGCACTGGCGGCTGAAGCCCTGGGTGCCGAAAATGTGATGGCGGTATTATTGCCGTCCAAATTTTCCAGCGATCACTCGTTAAAAGATGCGGAGGACCTGGTGAAAAACCTGGGCTGTAAGCACGAGGTTGTCGCCATAAAAGACATAACCCAGGCTATTGAAACCGCGTTGCACCCGCAGTTTAATAATTTACCGTTTAATATTGCCGAAGAAAATATACAATCGCGCAGCAGGGCTATTGTGCTGATGGCGATGTGTAATAAGTTTGGTTATATTCTGCTCAATACATCTAACAAAAGCGAGGCTGCGGTTGGATACGGCACGCTATACGGCGATATGTGCGGCGGTATATCTGTAATTGGCGATGTGTACAAAACCCAGGTTTTTGAACTGGCGCGACACATTAACCGCCATAAGGAAATTATCCCCGAAAACTCCATTATAAAACCACCATCCGCCGAGTTAAGGCCCGGCCAAAAGGACACCGATTCATTACCTGAATATGAGGTACTGGATAAAATATTGTTTGAATACATCGAAAACCGCCGCTCATCAATTGAAATAATTAAAATGGGGTTTGATGAGCAAACCGTCCGCAGGGTTATCCGGCTCACCAATTTAGCCGAACATAAACGGTATCAAACGCCACCAATCTTACGGGTATCGCCAAAGGCATTTGGTATGGGCAGGCGTATGCCTATTGTAGGTAAATATCTTTCGTAAAGGCTAATTGAAACAATTGCAGCTTATAATAATTATTTAAGGTGCAGCTTAACTATATCAATCAATTCCCCTAAACCAAAGGGCTTTCGCAGGTAGCCATCCGCCAGGCCTGCTTTTGCTATTTCCTTGATATCGCTTACTGCCGAAATAAGGATAACCGGGATATGACTTGTTGCGGGGTTTGATTTCAACTCCTTGCTCAATTGCTGGCCGTTGGCATCACTTTTCCATTCGGTAAGCCAGTTATCCATCAATATCATATCGGGATTATGCTGGTCGATAGATTTTAGAATTTTAGAATCTTCCGAGGCTATTACCTCATAATTCTGCTCTTCCAGTACATAAACTATACTATCCCTGATATCTTTATCATCTTCAATTACCAATATTTTTTTGGCCATGTTTTTATATAATAGGTTGATTAAGTTAGATTGGGTTGATTAGGTGAGTGGTTCATTATATTACATTTCTTTATAACCATTCACCTAATCAACTTAATCAACCGCTTAACCTTAACCCATAACAATCGGGGGTATCCCTTTTGTTTTAGCAATGTGCATTTTAAGTAAAAAATTTACCCCGAGATAACAGGAACGTTAAACCAGCCGGTTTAACGCCTTAATTTCAATAGGCTCAGAAAGCAGTGCGGGGGCTATATGCATAAAATATTTATAATGCGGCGTAGCCTGGTGTTTGGTTAAGGCATCCGCGCTTTCCCATTGATCTATAACTATATACTTACCTTTTTCGTCGCTGCATTCATAAATTTCGTACGACAGGCAGCCCTCCTCGGCCAGGGTAGCATTAAGCAGTTTTTTTAATTCTACCTGGAAAGCGGCATCTGCATCTCTTTTGCAGGTTAAAGTAGCAATTACACTGATATTCATAACGGAGCGTATTATGATAGATAACTGTAATAACGATTATTTGTTCAATATAGCGATAAAAATTGATGAATACAATTAAGGAGTTGATTGCATTGCGGCCCGAAATGCTTTACTGACGTAATAAAAAGCGCCGGTTTTATGAATATGGCCGAATTTTAAGAGGTTTTAATAAGATAATAGTAAAACCAATAAACATCGGAACCTGAAAATTGTGAAAATCAAAATTTTAACAAACATGAAATAATTCGTAAAATCCGTTTTAATTCGTAAAATTAGTGTTCTGTTTCAACCGTTTAAGGCAATATTAAATTATAGCAAATGCGGCAACGGGGTTCATAGCTTTCCAATTCGCCCAGCATTATCCGGTTCTTGCCAGGCACTTTGCGATAGGAGTATAAAGCCGGGTTACCGCATACCACGCATACAGCGTGCACTTTGGTAACCGATTCGGCAATAGCCATCAGAGCGGGCACGGGGCCAAAAGGGCGACCTTTAAAATCCATGTCCAGGCCGGCAATAATTACACGTACACCTTTATTGGCCAATATATTGCAAACATCGGGCAGTTTATCGTCAAAAAACTGGGCCTCGTCAATACCTATAACCTGCGTATGCGCTGCCTGTAACAATATGGCTTCTGATTTGGCTACAGGGATTGATGTAATAACATTTGAGTTATGTGATACTACCGCCTTTTCATCATAACGGGTATCCTGTTTGGGCTTGAATATCTGGTAGCTCAATTTAGCAATGCGTACCCGGTTTATCCGCCTTATCAACTCTTCGGTTTTGCCCGAAAACATTGAGCCGCAAATTACCTCAATGCTTCCGCCACACTCATTCTTTCTCTTAAAAACGTCTTCAGTAAGCTGCATACCAAATTTTTACAAGGGTCTAATATCAGCAATTTAATGCTTATTTTTGATAACCAATTTTCTAAATAGCGCAGCCATGAAGCAACAGGAAGTATTTAATAAGATAAGCGGGATCATAAAAGAGTTAAATGATCAGTTTAAGTACCTGGAAGCCGACCCGGATAAAATAAACGAATTGGAACTGGAACTTTTTCTTGCAAATACCCATTTTTTAGCCGGTTATGCGGGCATATTGCGTAAATTAAACATACAGGATAATGCCGCCAAACTAAAAGAGAAAAAAGCTAAAGGCGAAGAAAAATACTTTGAACCGCTTATTCATCAGCCCGGACCCGCTTCAAAAGATCAGCCTGTGCCGCATATTGATATTGCATCCGGTACTCCAGGCGATGATTATTCGTACATAAGGCAGGAGCCTGAAATTATTAAACATGAGCTGGAGATAGATGAAAGCTGGATAGACGCGGAGGAAGTACCAGATGAGGACGAAGCGCCGGATGAGCCGGAAATGCCCGCCATGGAACCGGAACCTGAAGTAATTGCTGAAAAACCTGTTGATGAAAAGCAGAAAACAGTTAAACAGGATGAAGAAGTATTAACCATCAATCAAAAAATATCAGCACAGTTAGGCAACAAAGCGGCAGCCGAATCAAGCATACAGCCGCTTAGCGACCTTAAATCAGCCATCACCTTAAACGACAGAATGCTATATGTGAAAGACCTGTTTAATGGCTATAGCCTTGCCTACAATGAGGCCATTGATATATTAAACCGCTTTAACTCTTTTGAAGAAGCCGACAACTATTTAAAAAGTAATTACGCTGCTAAAAACCACTGGGCGGATAAGCCTGAAACCGTCGAAAAGCTTTATGGGTTGTTGAAGAGAAGATATTCTTGAGTGGTAGTATTTACCAACCCGTCGTGCCGAATTTATTTCGGCGTCTCACATGCTAAGTAAACACCATACGGACAACCTGTCTGTGGGATGCTGAAATAAATTCAGCATGACGCATGTTATTTTATTAGGCATAGATCATCCCCATTCTATTAGAATCCAACTTAAGCAGAATAAACAATAAAATCGTAAAACTCCATAAAGACGACCCCCCATAGCTAATAAAAGGCAAAGGGATACCAATAACCGGTACCAGGCCAATAGTCATGCCGATGTTTATCATAACGTGGAAAAAGATTATAGAAACCACACCGTAGCCATATATGCGGGAAAAGGGCGATCGCTGCCGCTCGGCTATCATGAGCAATCTTAGTAGTAAAAATAAATACAAGCCCAAAACCACTATTGAGCCTGCAAAGCCCCATTCTTCGCCTACGGTGCAGAAAATGAAATCGGTGCTTTGTTCGGGTACAAATGAATATTTGGTTTGGGTGCCATGTAAATAGCCCTTGCCCCACATTTTGCCCGAACCAATGGCTATTAATGATTGGTTAAGGTTATAGCCTTTGCCTTTATTATCTTTAGTAATACCTAATATAATATCAATACGTACCTTTTGATGCGGCTGCAAAACCTGGTTGTATATAAACTTAACGCTAAAAATGAATGCGACCGACAGCAGCAACCCAGCGAGCAACATGATCAAAAATCGTTTGTTTTTCTTGAATAAAAACGCCACCAACCCGGTAGCAACTGCAAGTACAGCTATCACCAGTAAAGGGTTAAACAAAATGGCTACTATAAATAAAAATATAAACAGGGCAATAATTACCAGGAAATAAGGTGATAACCCCTCGCGGTAAAGCACAAAAATAAGCGAACAAAATACCAGTGTTGAACCCACATCGGGTTGCCGCATTATTAACAGCATTGGGAAACCAATAATGGCCGCCGCTATAAAAAATGATTTCAATTCGGTTATGCGCACATTGGCCCCGCTTAAATAGCGCGCCAGCATTAAGCAGGTGGCAAATTTTGCAAACTCGGATGGCTGTAGCCTGAACCCTCCGCCCAATGATATCCAGGCCTGGTTGCCGCCAACATTGCGACCAACAACCAACACTAAGATCAGCATAAAAACGGTTATGCCATAAAACGCGGGTGCCAGCGCCGATAGAAACCGGCTTTCTAATAATAATAAAACTATGCCAATTACAATAGCCGACAATACATATATAAATTGTTTGCCAAAATTGGTGTCCATATCAAAAATATTTGGATGCCTTATATCATATACCGCCGAGTGAATATTTAACAACCCAATAGTACATAAGGCAAGATATATGAATACTGTTACCCAGTCCACATTAAAAAAGAAGCTGCGCTGGGTATTCATTTTGCTGCTATATATTTAGTGGAAGTTTCTTTTTTATTGATTGTTGCTGCACTTTTAAGCGCCGGCAATTTCTTGATATTTTTGGTGCTGTCTGTTGTCGGCTTAGATATTTTTTTGCCTTTTGTATATATAGCCGGATCGGGTAATATATTTTGATTCATATAGTATTCAGGCGTTATACCAGATTGGCGTGCGGAAATACTGCCCTTAAGATACTTTTCAACAATAAAACTGGCAATGGGTGCAGCATATTTCGCGCCTTGACCGGCGTTTTCAACCACTACAGCTATGGCTATTTTAGGATTATCACGCGGCGCGTATGCTACAAACACCGAATTATCCTGCCCATGTGTTTGGGCAGTACCGGTTTTTCCGCACATAACGATCCCCGGAATTTTTGAAGATGCTGCTGTGCCATGGTCTACTACAGCTTCCATGCCGTCAATAACCGGCTTAAAATATTGGTTCTCAACGCCCACATAATGTTTTACGGTGTCCTGGCTACGGGTTATGGTTTTTGAACCAATGCTTTTAACGAGGTGTGGTGTATAATAAAAACCCTGATTGGCAATCGTACATTCGATATTAGCTAATTGTAAAGGTGTAGCATCCACTTCGCCCTGGCCAATGGCAATTGATAAAATTGTACTTGAACGCCAGGTGCCGGGATGATACATTTTATCATAAGTTTTAACAGTTGGCAAACGGCCCGCATGTTCGCCTGGAAAATCGAGATCCAATTTTGATCCTAATCCAAATTTGTTCACCTTTTCGCGCCAATCGGTAAATGTCGAAGTGATATTCCTGGTGCCTGATGCATTCATTAATCTTTCAAATACCATAAAAAAGTAGCCGTTGCATGATACGGCTACAGCTTCGCTTAGATTAACCAGGCCGTGTTTTTCGTTGTGAAAGCAGGCCACCTTACGATTTCCGGCCATATAATAACCAGGGCAGTAATAGGTAGTGGACGGTGTAATGATCCCCTCTTGTAACGCAATAAGTGCACTAAGCGGTTTAAATGATGACCCCGGCGGATAATAAGCTTGTATAGGCCGCACTAACAGTGGGTCATAGGGGTTAGCATATAACGCGGCGGCATTATTACCCCGTTCATGGCCAACCAATAAGTTAGGGTCATAGGTAGGGCTGCTTACAAAAGCAAGTATTTCGCCGGTTGAAGGCTCAATGGCCACAATGCTGCCTACTTTATTACGCATCAATCTTTCGCCCAGCTTTTGAATGTCAATATTTAATGAAGACTTTAAACGCGCACCCGGAACCGCAACTGTATCATAAGCCCCATTGGCATAGGACCCCTTTGGGTTTCCCCTGGAATCAACTATTGTAGTGGTTACACCGCGCTGGCCGCGTAAAACGTTTTCATAAGCTTTTTCAACGCCCGTGGCGCCAATATAATCCCCTTTGCGGTAATATCCATGAGATTTGGCTATATCCTCATCTCTTACTTCGCTGGTATATCCTAAAAATTGCGCAGCTACTGAATCGGGATAGGCCCGTACCGGATGTGGGTCGACAAAAAAGCCGGGAAATTCAGATAGCCGTTCCTGCAAGGAAGCGTACAGTTGCGGGGATAACTGCTTATCAAAAATTATTTCGCGGGTGGGCGATATTTTTAACGCGTTTAAAAACCGTTTTTCAAACTCCGCCTTGTCCATGTTGATCAGCTTGCATAACGCAAGCGTGTCAAACGGTTTAACCTGTTTGGGGATCACGCTGATATCATATACCAGTTCGTTGCCGACGAGTATTTGTCCGTTGCGGTCTAAAATAAAACCGCGGTCGGCGAATTTGGTTATCCTGCGGATAACATTGTTGTTAGCATAAAGCAAATACTTGTCATCAACTATTTGTACATAAAATAGTCGCCCAAGCAAAATCAGAAATATAGTTATAAATATACCGGCTATAACGTAACGCCTCTCAAAAAATCTATTCATTTACGTTCTTTACTCCTGTAAAATAGCAGCCCCGAAATCACCATCAAAAATACAGTAAATAACGAACTCAATACAACCCTGGTTAAGGTATATTGTATTTCAGAAAACCGAAATGCTTCTAAATTAAACAGGAAGAAATGATGGAATAGCGTAAGTACAGCAGCATACGTAAAAAACCACCTGAAACCCATCATGCTTAGCGTAGGTTCGGGTTCATTATCGAAACCATCCTTTTGTACGGTAATGCTGATAAAAAGGATGCGCACAAATGCCAGTAATACACATGCCGCAGCATGAAGCCCCGGCGTATCATAAAAAGCGTCAATAGTTAACCCCAATATAAAGGCCAGTACAAATAACAGCAGGTTAGGCGTATCAAAAGGAAGCAACAAAATAAAAAGTATGTATAAATAAGGCGTTGAAAGATTATACAGCACAACGTTTTTTAACAGGAACACCTGTATAAGTATCAAAAGTATAAACCTAAAAAAATTAACGACAATAGCTCTGTTCATTTCTTTTCAAGAGTCTCCAGCCCCAATTGTTCTTGTGCAAATTTGTTAGTCACTACGTATACATATTGCAGCTTACTAAAATCAACTGCCAGATCAACTTCAAGGTTTAGTGATGAGCCGCCTTCTTTGGCATGCAGGTTACTAACCTTTCCTATTAATAACCCTGACGGGAACAGCGAATATTGTGTGGTCACCACTTTTTCACCAAGCTTTGGTTGTGCGTTGGTGGGAACATCAATCAATAAACCTTTAAGCGGGTCAAGGTCACTGCCCCATTTAAACGAGCCGATATCTTTATGGTCGGCAAGCATGGCGCTTATGCGGGTATCTTTATTCAATACAGATCGCACGGTGGCAAAGTGTTCAGAAACGTTAACGACAATGCCTACAACCCCTGTTGCACATATAACGCCTAATCCTTTTGTAATACCTGCATTACTTCCCCTGTTAATAGTGAGGTAATTATTACTGCGGTTAACAGAGTTGTTAATTACTTTAGCCCCAACATATTCATATTGCGTTTTGTAAATGGTATCATTAACCTTACGCTTAAATAAAGTATCTACATAAAATGATGACTTAAGCTGGTTTCGTAACCTTGCATTTTCAGCCCCCAGGCTATCGTTAACCTCCTTTAATGTTAAATATCCTTTAAGCTGATCCACACGTGCATATAAACTACCCGTTACATTGTTGGTGCTATTTATAAACGTAGCTTTTTGAAAAGAGTTATATTTAATATAAATAATCAGCGAACTTATCTCAAAAATCAGGAATAAGAAGAATGCGTTGTACTTAGTGATGAATACCAGGAGATTGCGCATTGTTAATTAGTGATTAGTTAACTGGTGATTAGAGATTAGTGCCTGTTTGATTGAATATAGTTAGTTACAATTATTGGTTAGCAGCTTGTTGCTTTAAATAATTAATATAACCATTTATTAACCTCATACATTCTTCGCATTGAAGTTTAAACGTTTCAAAAACATTATTAGTTATACATTTCAAATCTAAGCCGATTATAAGATGACCGATAGTTTCAGCAGCAGGGCCCCTTGAGTTAATTAGGAATTTTGAAGAATCTGCATAATGAAATCTTCCATGTCCTTCAGCTACGTTATTTCCTATTGATCTTGATGAGCGGATAATTTGATTGCTTAACTTGTATTTTTCTTCAGAAGGAAAACTTTTGGCCAATTCAAAAATATCATTTCTTAAAATACGGGATTTCTTCCAGGCATCAAGTTCAGTAAAACTTCTCATTAGCTAAAAGTACATACTAATTATAAAATTTACCAACTTATATTAAAGCTAATCTACTAATCACTAATCTCTATTACTGCATTAAGAATTTAAAATGACCAATATTTTTAAGCGCTGTGCCTGTTCCGCGTACCACGGCGCGTAAAGGATCTTCGGCAACGTGGACCGGCAGCTTGGTTTTTGCCGCTATGCGCTTATCTAAACCGCGTAATAATGCACCACCACCGGTTAAATAAATGCCGGTTTGATAAATATCCGCCGATAGCTCAGGCGGGGTAATTTCCAGCGCCTTTAATATCGCTTCTTCAATTTTTGATATGGATTTATCTAAGCAGTGTGCAATTTCTGTATACGATACCATGATCTGTTTTGGTACGCCCGTCATCAGGTCGCGGCCTTGTACAGCAAAGTCGGCAGGTGGGTCGGCAAGTTCAGGTAATGCAGCGCCAACTTCGATTTTAATTTTCTCGGCAGTACGGTCGCCAATCATAATATTATGCTGACGACGGATATATTGTACAATATCCGAGTCGAAATTATCACCGGCAACACGTATAGACTGGTCGCATACAATACCCGATAACGCGATAACCGCTATCTCGGTAGTGCCACCGCCAATATCAATGATCATGTTACCCATCGGCTCTTCCACGTCAATGCCAATACCTACCGCAGCAGCCATTGGCTCATGTATCAGGTAAACTTCTTTAGCCCCGGCAATTTCGGCAGAGTCGCGCACGGCACGTTTTTCAACCTCGGTAATACCCGAAGGTATGCAGATAACCATACGCAATGACGGAAAGAACCATCCCTTGCCCTGGTTTATCATTTTTATCATACCGCGTATCATGTGTTCGGCAGCATTAAAATCGGCAATTACGCCATCTTTCAGCGGCCTTACGGTACGGATATTATCATGTGTTTTGCCCTCCATTTGCATGGCCTGCTTGCCAATGGCAATAACTTTATTAGTGGTACGGTCAAAAGCCACTATTGATGGCTCGTCAACCACTACTTTATCATTATGAATGATAAGGGTATTTGCGGTACCCAGATCAATAGCGATCTCTTGCGTGAAAAAATTAAATAAACCCATCTGGTGCTTTCCTCAAATTGTATTGTAAATTTTATAAAAATATGCTTAATAAACTATTTTATTGCTATTTAAAGCGTTAAAACTTAATGTTTATTATGTTTTTTGTTAAGTCGTTTAATTACTTGGCGGCACAATGTTATTATGTTAAGAATTTATAACCCCATCGGGGTTAAATGTCTATAGGAAAAAATATTAAATTGTTCATTTGGTGCCGTAGGTACCTAACACAAGTTGCGTACCTACGGCACGCTAATCTTTTCTATTTTTTTTTCTATAGACATTTTGCTCCTAACGGAACATCTTATATTTCTTTGCATAATAATAATAATAATAATGTAATATATAGAGGACTTTTATTATCTAATTATTCCCCCGAAATGCTTTCATTGCTAACTAACCTCTAATTAACTAATCTATAACCTCAATGTTTAAAATGACGTACACCTGTAGTAACCATCGAAATATTCTTTTCGTTGCATTTATTTATGGAATCCTGGTCCTTGATTGATCCGCCCGGCTGTAACACGGCTAATATTCCTGCATCTGCCGCCAGTTCAACACAATCCGGGAAAGGGAAGAACGCATCTGATGCCATTACCGCGCCATTCAGATCAAATCCAAAGCTTTCTGCCTTTATTATCGCCTGCTTTAATGAATCGACCCTCGATGTTTGCCCAACGCCGCTTGCCATTAACTGGTTGTTTTTAGCAAATACTATGGTATTTGATTTGGTATGTTTTACCACTTTGTTAGCAAAATGAAGGTCGCGCAGTTCGTGCGCAGTCGGTTTCCTATTGGTAACCGCTGTCATTTGTTCAGGCCCTTCAATCACCATGTCTTTATCCTGCTCAATTACGCCGTTCAGCAAAGTTTTAAACTGTGTAACCGGTAATTCAACAAGTTGACGTATCAATATAATACGGTTCTTTTTCTCTTGCAGTATTTGAATTGCCTCATCTGTATAAGCAGGCGCTATCAATACTTCGTAAAATATCTTGCTAATCTCTGTTGCTGTTTCAGCATTGATCTCGTCGTTGGCAATTATTACGCCGCCAAATGCCGATACCGGGTCGCAGGCCAGGGCATCTATCCAGGCCTCTTTTATAAACGAACGGCTGGCGATACCGCAGGCATTGGTATGTTTTAAAATAGCTACTGTTGGCTCGGTAAATTCGTCAATAAGGGCGACTGCTGCATCAACGTCAACCAGGTTGTTGTAGGAGAGCTCTTTGCCATGCAGTTTGGTAAACATAGCATCCAAATTGCCGTAAAATGTCCCCTTTTGATGTGGGTTTTCGCCATAACGCAAGGTTTGGCTGGTTTGTATACTTTGCTTAAAAACCGGCAAAGGCGCTTCACGGTTAAAGTATTGAAATATAGCCGTATCGTAATGCGATGTTATATTAAAAGCCTTATGTGCAAATTTATGGCGCTGGTCAATGGTGGTTTCGCCGTTTTGTGTGTTTAATAAGTTTTCAAGTTCCTTGTAATCATCCTTGCTTGCAACTATAACTACATCTTTATAGTTTTTTGCCGCCGCGCGGATCAGAGAAATACCGCCGATATCAATTTTCTCAATTATATCTTCCTGCGATGCCCCTGAGTTGACGGTTTCTTCAAACGGGTAAAGGTCTACAATAACCAAATCAATTTCGGGGATTTCATATTGGGCCAACTGCTGCTTATCGCCTTCAAAACCCCTGCGTGCCAGTATGCCCCCAAATACTTTTGGATGCAGCGTTTTTACCCGGCCGCCTAAAATGGAAGGGTAGGAGGTAAGGTCTTCAACAGCAATAACATCAACGCCAAGTCCGCGTATAAAACTTTCCGTTCCGCCGGTTGAGTAAATCTTTATACCCAAGCGGTTTAGTTCATGGATGATAGGCTCCAGGTTATCTTTATAATAGACAGAAATCAGGGCATTTTTTATCGTAACGGGATGACTCATTCAGAAAGCGTTTTTTTGAGCCGCAAAGGTAGGGATTAGAGATTGGAGTTTAGTGATTGGGGATTAGTTTTTTATGATAAAAATTGTAGATTTATAAAACGGTTGTTTATTAAGAAATTTGCAATGAAAAAAGTAGAATTGGATGTAAAAGCGATGGTTGCCGGAATTGGCCGAAAAGCAACTGATGAAGAGTTAATTGAATATTTAAATAAAGATATTGATGCCATTCCAATACCTTTAGAAGAAGCTTTTGCAAAATATACAAAGGATAATCCAATACTTGAAAAATGAAACTATTAATTGGTTTTGGACTTTTTGTTTTATTGATTTGCCAATCGTTCGTAAAAGAAAAACCTACTCAGATTGATAAATTATACGGGAAATGGAAACATTTAGAAAGTTCTGAGAAAATGCTTAGCAGCAATGGTGCTAAGTGGGTTACACTTCAAAGGATACGAGTAAATATGTAGAGTTCTATAAAGACGGTAAAATGAGCGGTACTTATTTTGAGGGTTCAAAATATAAGTTAAAAGATAGCGCTACAATTATAATAAATTTTGAGTCGGATACTAAAGCTATAGAATATCGATTTTGGATTAATGATCAGACTTTAGTGTTAAATAATGCCGCTTGTGATGAGGGCTGTTCTGAGACCTTTATTAAAGTAAAATAATAGTTAGCTCTTCGTCTTTTTAAGTAAACTCTCTATCACCTTCGGAAAATGCTGGTGCTCTAACTGCTGGCCTTTAAACTTTATCATCTCCAGGTTATCGCCGGGTTCAATTTTAAATTTTGACTGGTGGATGATCTCGCCCTCGTCAAAATTTTCATTAACAAAATGTATGGTAATGCCCGATTCTTCTTCCTTATTTTCAAGTACGGCATTGTGTACATGATTGCCATACATGCCCTTGCCGCCATATTTGGGTAACAACGCCGGATGTAAATTAATGATCTTATTGGGGAAACTTTCTAATAACAGCTTTGGTATTTGCCATAAAAAACCTGCAAGAACGATCAGATCTACCTGGTGCATTTTTAACAGCCTTATCACGTCATCGGTTTCATAAAACTCATGCCGGGTAAATATATGCGATGGTATCTCGAAGTTATCGGCCCGCTGCAATACAAATGCCTGCGGGTTATTTGTTAGCACCAGCACAACCTCAACATCAGGATTGCGCTTAAAGTGCTCCATTATTTTTTGAGCATTTGACCCGGAACCTGAAGCAAAAATAGCTATTCGTTTTTTCAAAATGGGAAATAGGTTTTATTATTGACCAAATATAAATATTACTGATTTGAAATGCTACTTAATTGACGTACTCTGACGAATAAACCCATAACGCACCACCGTTGTTTTATTGATCGTGGTGGGTATCACGTTATAATTACCCGTTTGCAGCACCAGCGAATATTGTCCTACATTATAAACTTGTGCATTGGCAAAAGGTTGTGATTTTCCTGCTTTTGTGGTATCCGCGCAAACCATATCCGAACTTAAGGTAAGCTGATCTTTTGATAATGACCAATGCCCGGTTGTGGTTTGTGTAATACAATCGAAATTGGTATATGTGCAGGTATTATCCGCATTAAATGTAAATATCTGTGATGAGCCGCAAGTGGTGTTTAAAGTATCCGTTACCTGTATCAGGCTATCAGTAGTGGTAACCAATATGGATGCTAACTGCCAGCTACCGTCGGAAAAAAGCGATGAAATTGTAGTTTCATTTTGTTTTTTGCAGGAATTGCTTACCAGGTTGATCAGTAGTAAACCTAACACTATAATTAACGGGACTTTATTTTTCATTCAGTATATCGCCACAAAAGTAAAAATTCCCGGCTATTGCGGGTAATGGCAGGTAATTATAACTCTTTTAAATGACTATTATTTTACCATGCAAATATTCAACCTGTAAAAATGCGAATTGTTAGCAGCGCGATTAATTATATTTGTACCATGCGTGTGCCTTTTGAAGAATTAAAAGCCGAATTTAAGCGTATATTGCTCCAATTCAATTTCGCTGAAAACAAAGCGGAAACATGCGCCCAAACTTTTGCCGAAAACAGCAGGGACGGCGTTTATACACATGGCTTAAACCGCTTTCCATCATTGATAGAATCTATAAAAGAAGGCCTGGTTAACCCGCATGCCGAACCCACTAAAGAAAGTGGAATTGGCGCTATTGAACAATGGAGCGGTAATTATGGCCCCGGCATATTAAACGCGCGTTTTTGCATGAAGCGGGCAATGGAACTGGCAAATGAAAACGGAATAGGCTGTATAGCGCTTAAAAATACCCATCACTGGATGCGTGGCGGCACTTATGGCTGGCAGGCTGCCGAAGCCGGGTACATCAGCATCAGTTTTACAAATACCATTGCTAACCTGCCGCCCTGGGGTGGGCTTGACCCACGATTAGGTAATAATCCGCTGGTTATTGCCGTTCCCCGCAAAGGTGGGCATGTTGTGCTGGATATGGCCATTTCGCAATATGCCTATGGTAAGCTGCAACAATATAAAGCGCAAAATGAACCACTACCATTACCAGGCGGATATGATGAGCAGGGCAACTTAAGTACCGATGCCGCCGCCATTATTGAATCGAAAAGGGCATTGCCCATCGGATTTTGGAAAGGCTCTGGCTTGGCTTTAATGCTTGACCTGCTGGCAACTATATTAAGCGGCGGCAATTCTACTGCTAAAATTTCTGCTCGCGACAAAGAATCGGGGGTGTCGCAGGTGTTTATTTGTATAAAACCGGCCAATGATAAACACACAGAAGATTTAATAGAAGAAATTATCAACTATACGAAAGCAAGTACACCTGAAAGCAAGGATAAACCAATTTCTTATCCGGGAGAAAATATGCTACGGGTACGCGAAAAAAGTTTGAAAGAAGGCATTTGGGTGGACGAGAAGATTTGGGAACAGGTGAGGGCATTGTAAAATTGTCATTTAAATATTGGATATTTGTATTAAAATGCAATTATCAGCTAACGACATACAGATTGTAAAGGATTATTTTTCCGGACAGCCGGTAATAAAAGCATACTTATTTGGCTCTTATTCCCGCAATGAAGCTGATGTAAACAGCGATGTCGATATATTGGTCGACCTGGATTATTCAGAGCATATCGGGCTCGGTTTTGTGACTATGCAATCGGAACTGCAACAAAAACTTCATAAGAAGATAGATCTCATTTCTTCTAAAGCAATCTCCAAATACATAAAGCCATTTGTTGAGCAGGACAAAGTTTTGATTTATGAAAGGTAAGCCTGGTGACCGCCAAAGAATACAGATATAAAAGATTTTCTTGCAAATTCAATGATGCGATTTGCTTGTGTTAAACAAATTGAAATAATTGGCGGGGCCGCAAATAACATAACTTCAGAAACTAAAGCGATATTTACCGATTTAGAATGGCAGCAGATCATTGGAATGCGGCATATATTAGTTCACGAATATTTTGGAGTTGACTTCGATTTGATTTGGCAGGTGGTTATTGACGATCTTCCTATATTAAAAGAAAAGATACTTATCGCCATTGAAACAATCAATAGTTTTAAATGAAATTTGAAACCTATTTACCCAGTGATGCGCTTAAACCCTACGTTAAGCATTTTATCATATCGGAAAATAGTGATGCCAAAACTTATAAGGTACTGCCTGATACCTCGCTGGTTATGGGCTTTCAATATGGCGGGAGGCTGGCGTATGTACAACCGCAATCAGACGTTCCATTATCAACAGCGGGTATAACCGGTTTAACGGACAGCTACCGCCTGTTTAAAAATACAGCCCATACCAATAGTGTATTGGTTGTATTCCATGAAACAGGTGCGGCCGCTTTCGTACAACAGCCTTTGCATGAATTGTTTGGCGAAAGCATTTCGCTGGAGCACTTTTTCAGTAAAACGGATTTGTCGGAAACAGAAGAGAAACTGGCCATTGCTAATGACGACAGGCAACGGATAAATATCATTGAGCAATTATTATTAAAGCATTTGCAGCCCGTACAGGATGTTTTGATCAGCAAAGCTGTAACGTATATCCATCAAAGCCACGGAACGATAAGAATGACCGAACTGGCGCGAAATTTAAATACCAGCCAAAGCCCACTCGAAAAACGTTTTCGTAAAATTGTAGGGGCATCGCCCAAAAAGTTTTCATCTATCGTCCGCATTAAAAATGTACGGTCGTTATTAACTCAGTATAATTACCAGCAAGCTGCATATTTAGCTGCATATTATGACCATGCCCATTTTATAAAAGATTTTAAAACATTTACAGGCGAGACACCCGAACAATACGTCAAAACATTACCAAAGTCTTCAAAATAAACGATTTTTTACAATGGCATCTTCTCCCTGTTAGGGAAATTTGTACCATACAAAAAAATCAAAAAGACAATGTTTACAGTACAACAGATGAAGGCGGCACATGCCAAAGTAAAATCAGGGGCTGATTTTCCAAAATATGTGCAGGAAATTAAGTCATTAGGTTTAGCCTATTATGAATATTTGGTTACCAATGGTACCACGGTTTATCATGGAGAAAACGGGTATGAAGTAAAAAGCGATCCGATATATGAAAATACAACAATAGCAAACCCGGCTTCTGCCGAAAAGCTACGCAATTACATCCAGGCGCACCAACAAGGATTAACTGATTTTTTAACCATTTGCCGGCAAGCTGCCGAAGCAGGTGTGGAAAAATGGGTTGTTGATACGCAAAAGATGATGTGTACCTATTACGACCTGGCAGGCAATGAAATGATGGCCGAGCCTATCCCTGACGGGCATTATGCGAAGTAGATTTTATTTGGTTTTGATTTGCCTTTGTTTAACAAGGCAAATCAAAACTTACAGTTAATTATCAATCGGAATTGCAAACCAAAAATTGCTTCCGTTGCCCAAAATGCTATCAACGCCTATTTTACCATTATGCCTTTTAACTATCTCGGCGCTTATATACAACCCTAAACCCAGACCCGAAAACTGGTGGCCAAGCGCATCAACCCGGTAATAACGGTCAAACAAATGAGGTAGTTTTTCCGGATTAATGCCTATCCCAAAATCACGGACGGAAATTTTTGCAAATTCATCATCGCGCTCAATGCTGATCTCTATCCGTTTTGATTGCGGCGAATATTTTATAGCATTATTGATAAGGTTTACCATTACCTGGTCAATCCGCCTGTAATCGGCATAAACCATTAGTTCAGTATCACCATTTAATATAAACTCATGGTTGCCGTCAAGACGTACGTGTTCATAACAGTCTTTTATTAATTCGGGAAGGTTAAAAAGGGTTTTATTTAAACCCAACTGACCCTGTTGTATTTTTGTAAC
>Ga0302315_10001964_pt1 | contig 20015 bp, 16 predicted proteins | sample III_Palsa_N3_1_FD_200532 | JGI IMG/M metagenome (GOLD analysis project Ga0302315, IMG submission 200532) | Peat permafrost microbial communities from Stordalen Mire near Abisko, Sweden - III_Palsa_N3_1 | ecosystem: Environmental > Terrestrial > Soil > Palsa > Peat permafrost | place: Sweden...
GAACTCACGGGCTTGATTAATCGTCGAGAATTCGAATTTCGCCTGGAATCGCTCCTTGCGCCTGAAGCTCCAAACGAAAAACATCACACCATGCTTTACCTTGATCTTGACCAATTCAAGATCGTCAACGACACCTGCGGACATATTGCGGGTGATGAATTATTGCGCCAGCTCGCGGCGATATTGAGAACGAAACTGCGACAAATCGATATCCTGGCGCGACTGGGGGGAGATGAGTTCGGTGTGCTGCTGGAGGCCTGCTCACTGGAGCCGGCATTGCGAATTGCTGAATTGCTACGACAAACAGTCAGCGAGTTTCGCTTCGTATGGCAAGAAAAAGTCTTTCCTATCGGCGTTAGTATCGGTATGACCAGTTTTGCGAACGATGGATCGACCTTGCCTGACATTTTGCGCGAGGCCGATGCGGCTTGCTATGTTGCTAAGGACAAGGGGCGTAATCGCCTCCACGTCTTCACCCCGGAAGACAAGGAGTTGGCCCAGCGGCATGGCGAAATGGGCTGGATCGGACGCATTCAAAAAGCGCTCGACGAGCAACGATTCGTCCTGTATTCGCAAAAAATAGTTGCGCTTGGCGATAGCCGGGAATCGGGCGGACACTTTGAAATTCTGTTGCGCATGATCGGTGAAAGTGGTGAACTCATTCCGCCTGCGGCTTTTATCCCTGCGGCAGAGCGCTACGGCTTGATGCCATCGCTGGATCGCTGGGTGATCAAAAATGCTTTTCGCCACTGCGCGGACAGTTTATCGAACAATATCGCGCTGGAAACCTGCGCAATCAACTTGTCGGGAACATCGATCGGAAATGACGATTTGCTCCCCTATATACGCGCACAATTTGAGTTATACAGGGTGTCGCCCAGCCACATTTGCTTTGAAATCACCGAGACTGGCGATTGCGAATCTCGGGAAAGCGGAAATCCTGATCAGGAACTTGAAGGAACTTGGATGCCGCATTTCCCTTGATGATTTTGGCAGTGGAATGTCGTCATTCTCCTATTTAAAGCACTTGTCCGTCGATTACCTGAAAATCGACGGAGGCTTCGTCAAAGACATGGTGAATGATCCGATTGATCGTGCTATGGTTGAGGCAATCAATCGCATCGGTCATGTGATGAATCTCAAGACAATTGCAGAATTTGTCGAAAATGACGAAATTCGCAAGGAGCTGAGTGCAATGGGCGTTGACTATGCCCAGGGATACGGCATCGACAAGCCACGCCCCTGCCTTGTGCCAGACAATCAAGGTGTTATTCAGCACGAATGCTTGTTACAAACTGACTCATAGCAGATTCAAGATTTGCTCGAATTATTTCCAGAAGGCAAATTACTGGAATCGTCAACCTGTCATTTCCTACAGGGTGAAGTTATTCAAAAAAAAATCCACTATACGAACATGGAATCGGGCGCAATATTACCTGCTGGGAAACGAGTGGTTTTTGGATAAGCAGTCAAACTGACAATGTCGAAATCATTTCAATATCTGAAAGACTTGGTACTTCGAGAAAAATCTACGCATCTTTCAATACATGCATCCCATATTGAAATACCGGAGGATCTGACGGAATGAGTTCGGTTCAACGGCGGGTCGCGTATTGTCATCGCCGCATGCAGATATCTGATAGGAATTGAGGCGTAAAAACTGGATTGCATACGCGAGGATCGTCATGACGACCGAGAGAAATAATTTTTTAGAACGACTAATGGTTATTTTTAAACGGGAAGCAGAAGAGCACCTGAAAACCATGACGGAGCTTCTTCAACTTTTGGAGAGCGGTGGAAACGGGCAGGTGGACATGGACATAGTCGATCACTTGTTTCGCGAGGCACATAGCCTGAAGGGGGCTGCCAGATCGGTAGATATTGCCCTGATTGAGAGCGTATGCCAGAGTATGGAATATGCACTTGTAAAGTTAAAGCAAAAAGAAATCGACCTTTCAAGCGGCTTTTTCACGGCGTTTTATCAGGTAATTGCGCATTTGACGTACGAAGTCAGTCATCTTGCCGGCGAGAGAAAAGCATTGAACCTTGTTCAATTGCAGCTGATGCTGCAGGCGCTTTGACTGAAATCGCCTAGGTGTGATCATAAGTGTTTTCCTGAAGATTCAAGAAGCGGCGGCTAGTCATAGAAGGAGGAACCAAGGGTGAATCTGAAAATGAAAAACGATGAAATCGATATCCTGATCGTTGAAGACAGTCCGACGCAGGCCGAGAAATTACGCTACCTGATCGAAGGTAAAGGTTACGGCGTTCGAGTGGCAATCGACGGTGCGATGGCATTGGCTGCGATCAAGGAGCGCAAACCAAACCTGGTGCTTTCCGACATTGTGATGCCGGGAATGGATGGTTACACGCTATGTCGAACCATCAAGGAAGATGAAAACTGGCGAGATGTCCCGATCATCCTGGTAACGTCGCTCAATGACCCCAAGGACATCATCCATGGATTGGAATGCGGCGCCGATAATTTCATTCGGAAGCCCTACGCCGACGCTTATTTGCTGGCGCGAATTGAATATGTCTTGATGAACCAGGAACTGCGTTCCGGGAAAAACATGGACGTCGGAATTGTCCTGTATTTGGGTAATCAAAAGCATTTCATCAATTCACAACGACAGCAAATTCTCGATTTGCTGATCTCGACCTACGAGCAAGCGGTATTTGTCAACGACGAGCTGCACGAACGCGAACGCCAGGTAATCGAGTTGAACATGCGCTTGGCGCAATACACGACGGAATTGGAAGCAACCAATCGGATCGTCGCCGACAAGAACATTGAACTGGAACATGCCAGCCGCGCCAAATCGGAATTTCTGGCGAATATGTCACATGAATTAAGGACCCCGCTCAATGCGATATTGGGATTTTCCGAAGCATTGAAAGACGGGCTCGTCGGCCCCATGGAAGAACAGCAAAGAGAATACATCACCGATATATATGAAAGCGGCGGTCATCTTCTCTCCCTGATTAATGACATCCTGGATTTGGCAAAAATCGAGGCTGGCAAGATGGAACTGGAACTGGTTCCAACCAACTTGAAAATGCTGTTGGAAAACAGCGCATCTCTGTTGCGGGAAAGAGCGCATGCGCATAGTGTCAGGCTGACGCTGTCCGTCGAGCCCATTGAATCGGCTCTTGTCGATCAGCGAAAATTCAAGCAAATCGTTTTCAACCTCGTATCGAATGCAATTAAATTTACACCGGCCGGCGGTGATGTCATGATCGCGCTGAGCAAGAAAGAACGGGCTCTCGATCCGGTGGGTTCTTTGGGTGATTTCGAAAGTGAATTGCCGGCAGCGAGCGGGCAATACATCGAATTGTGCGTTACCGACAACGGAATTGGAATAGAACCTGAAGCGTTGAATAAATTATTCCAACCTTTCGTGCAACTGGATAGTGGGTTAACGCGGAAATACGAGGGTAGCGGGCTTGGCTTGGCCATCGTCAAGCAATTGGTCGAATTGCATAACGGCACGATGGAGGTAAAAAGTATCGTTGGCAGCGGATCGTATTTTGCTGTTTCTCTTCCCTATATCAAGGCTTCATCGCATTCGCCGGTTCAAGTGTTGAAAGCAGGGCAGTGAATTACTTTCATGCAGGAGGACAATCGCTCATTGCTACTTTTGTGCCAAGCACACGCTCGATCACTTCAAACATCTGATTCTGGTTGATCGGCTTGGCGATAAAATCGTTCATCCCGACCTCCATGCAATGCTCACGATCGCTTTGCCTGGCATTTGCTGTCATGGCGATGACCGGGATTCGTGGATTCAATACCGACGGTTGATTGGCCCGCAGGCGACGAGTGGCTTCGTAGCCATCCATGACCGGCATTTGACAATCCATCAATACCAGGTCGTAGTTTTTTTCGCGCAAACATTCCAACGCTTTTTGCCCATTTTCCGCAATATCAACTTCGTGGCCACGCTTGGTCAATATGACACTGACCAGGCGTTGATTCAACGCATTGTCTTCGACCATAAGGATGCATAGGCGTTGGCCTCCTATTTTTTGCGGTGTGTCGCCCGCCGCTATTTGTGCCGGATAGTTCGACAGATTCTTGCCCAATAACGGCCCCAGGCAAGCACGCAACTGTGAAAGCCGGATTGGTTTGGTCAAATGGGCGGCGAAACCGGCTTGGCGCGCACGTTCGCCATCGCCTCGCCTTGGCCCGGGTGTCAGCAAGACTTGGCGGGTTGAAGAGATTTTCTGATTATCTTTGATTAGTCGGCCTAATTCCACGCCGTCGAGTTCCGGCATCATCATGTCAATCAAGGCAATGTCGAATGGATGTCCAGCGGCGGCGGCATCTTGCAGCAAGTTAAGTGCCGCCTTGCCTCCCTCGGTTGCAGTCGCGATGCAGCCCCAGGAGCCAAGTATATTCAATAACAATTGGCGATTTGTTTCATTGTCGTCGACCACGAGAATGCGGACATCGGCCAGATCAGGCAACGGTTGTTGCTCTTCCCGTTCAATGGGCTGTCGTTTCAATTCGGAAGTAAACCAAAAAACGGATCCTTCACCATGTTTGCTCGTGACGCCAATTTGGCCTCCCATCAATTCAACCAGATGCCTGGAAATGGATAGGCCAAGCCCGGTGCCGCCGAAGCGACGTGTCGTCGAGTTATCTGCTTGCACAAAAGGGGTGAAGAGCTGATCCAGCTTCTCGGGAGGGATGCCGATGCCGGTGTCACTTATCTCAAGATGAAGAATAAGCCGGCCTGGCTGGATATCCGTAGCCCTGACATTGATGCGGATTTCGCCGCGAGAAGTGAACTTGATCGCGTTGCCAGCCAAATTGATGATGACTTGGCGCAGTCGGCCGGGGTCGCCTCTTAACAGCAAGGGCATGTGCGGATCGCGCTGGACAATGAATTCCAGCCCCTTTTCGTTTGCCCGCATTGCCAGGATGTCAATGACGTCGTCGAGCATGGCATCGAGATCAAAATCAATGATTTCGATATCGAGTTTTCCCGCATCGACTTTGGAAAAATCAAGAATTCCGTTAATGACCACCAGAAGTGCTTCGGCGCTGCTTTGGATTGCGCGCGCGAATTCATGTTGCTCGTCATTCAGTTCGGTTTCAAGCAACAAATGAGTCATTCCGATAACCCCGTTCATCGGAGTGCGAATTTCGTGGCTCATGTTCGCCAGGAAATCGCCCTTGGCTTGATTGGCGGCTTCTGCAGCGTCTTTGCTGTGGCGAATGGTCCGAATGTAGTACAGGGCATTACCAACGACAAAAATCAGCATGCTGCCCGACGATGCGAGCAGTATGAAAAGCCAAATTCGATATGTGTTCAGGATTGGAATTTCCGACGAGGAGCGGAAAACGTACATGTTGATCGATTCTTGCGGTAGCGGCCGAGATTCCATAATCACGGGTTCGTCCTGGTTCTCGATGCGCAGAAGGGAAGGGAAGCGTTCATCACCCCAGGACCTCATTTGCAAAGGAGTGAAGCCTTTCCTTTTGTATTGCGTGAGTCGATCGCTAGCAGTCAAATGGAACACGGCGGCGCCGGGAATTGCGCGCCCCTCCAGCTTTTTGTCGCTCGCAAGAATGATGACGCCCTGGTTGTCTGCGATGAATGCGTTTGCCTGTTCAACCCAATAGGCCAGGTTTGAAACATTGATCTTGACGACAACAACACCCATGAAGTTGCCGTTTTCAATCACAGGTGACGAGTAAAAAAGTCCGGGGACATTGCTCTGGCGCCCCATGGCATATTGGCGGCCGTCATGCCCGGCTTTGGCCTGCGTAAAATAGGTGCGATCAGCATAATTGATGCCGACAAAGCTTTCCGAAGTGCCGGCGTTGCTGGCGGCGATACAGTCGCCAGATGCATTTACCACCCAGATCACATCAGGGGACAGATTTTTTTGTGCGACGGAAAGGAAGCGATTTAATTTTTCCAGGCTGGAATCGTGTGCCCAGCGCGATTTACGTTCTTCGCTCCCTATTCCTATTCGCGAAGCCTTGGCGTCTGAGCCGAAATCACGCAACACTTGCAAAACAGCGCCTTCGCCGGACAGTAATTTTGCAACGCCTTTCAAATGATCGAGACTGCGGATGATATTGTTGCTGACATTGTCCGCTTGTTGCAACGCAAGACCTGATTCCTGTTTGAAAACCTCGGCTGAATGATAATTTGCATAGTCATCGGCAATGAGCCACGCTGTGCCGATCCACCCGAAGATCAGCGCATTTATTATCCAGGGCCGGCTGATCGTTCGGTGAAGAATCAATCCTATCAGGACCAGAAAAATCAGATCCGCGTACAGCGCGAGCTCAATACCTCTTTCCATCTGGACTGTAAGAGCACTGCCTGAAATGAGCAGAGCCAGCAGTAGCGAGGCAAGAAGCAGGATCGCCAGGAAAAGTAAAATCTTGCCGGATTTGATTGACAGGCCTTTTATCATGCGGTCCCTTGACTTTGGCACATCGGGCTAGAAAGAGTCGGGCGATTTCTTGCAATTATGAAACCATCATACCTTGTGAGCAAGACTACTACCATTGACATCAAATTGGCAAAGTACCTGCTCCCTATTTTTAGGAAAACATCGGGCAAATGAGGCGAGGGCGGTTTGCCGAATGTTCGCAATTTTCAATGCCATTTATTTTGTAAACAAATTGGTTTACATATTGAATTGCTCCGATTACACTTCAAATATTATGTTGGAGTGTATTCATGGCTAGACGCCTATTGGTTTTTACCGCTTGCGCAGTGGGCTTGCTTTCAACAGTGGGGGCGGCGCTTCCTTACCCCATCCTTTCGCCGCTATTTGCCGATGGGCAAATCAATGGGCTTAATCATTTTGCCGGCTTGCCACCCAAATTCCTCCTTGGTTTGGCGCTGGCAATCAATCCGTTGGGCATGTTGATTGGCTCAGCGTTGCTTGGCCCGATCTCGGACCGATATGGCCGTCGCTTGACCTTGTTGTCGACCATCTTGTTCAGCGCCATCGGGCATTTAGCGACCGTGCTGGCCCTGTTTAGCGAACACTATCTTTTGTTTTTACTGGCGCGATTTGTAACCGGCCTGGCCGAAGGTAATTCCTCGGTGATGAGTGCCTTGCTGGCCGATGAACTGGAGGGGGAGCAGCGGGTGCAGGCATTTGCGTGGCTCAATGGCTCAAGCTATAGTGGTTGGCTGTTAGGGCCGCTCATTGCGGGGGCAACCGTTCAATTCGGAACCAGCGTGCCATTCATGATCGCAGCCGGCATTCTTTTCTCCACGTTTTTGCTGGGACTTTTCACCTTTCCCAGTCAAGCTTCAAGTCATTCCAACGGCAATTTTTGGCATAACCTCAGCCAGCGCCATTCGTTTACCTTGCTGAGATACCGTCCATTGCGCGAACTGTTCATCATCCACTTGGCTTATACCTGCGGGGTAACCGCTTTCTATGAATTTTTCCCACTGTGGCTGGTTGAGTTCCTCAAAATGAAAGCGCTCGGCATCAGCCTGGTCTCAGGCACGCTGTGCGCGGTAATGACTTGCACTTCTGCGATAGTCGGTCATGGCTTGGTCGTGACTGCCGGTCCAAAACATTTGCGGCGCTATGCATTCATGGTCGCTGCATGTATCACCCTGACTGCATTGCTGGGACCGCTCGGCGGATGCGCGGCGTTGATTGCTTTTGGCGTACCGCATGCACTTTACAATACCATTCTGCCGGTTTATTGTTCCGAGCGCTTTGCCAACTATGGGCATGGCGCGGTGATGGGGTTGATTTCAACGACCTTCTGCATCGCCAATGTGGTGGTTGCATTAATCGGTTCCGGCGTCACCTTGATCGACACGCGATTGATCCTGTTACTTGGCGCCTGTTCTTCTGCGTGGGCGGGTTGGCGAATTGCATTATGGGCGACGCAATCAGCGGACGGTAAAAGCGTTTTTGAAAAGCAGGTGAACGCATGAGCACCAACACCCAGGGGCATTTACTTTATTTGTTGAAGACTCAAGGTCCGCTCACGGCACAGCAGTTGGCCGACATACTTTCCGTCACCTCGATGGGTGCGCGGCGGCAACTTGAAGTAGCGATGGAAAGCGGATTGGTCCAATGCGAAGATCGTGCGGCCGGCATCGGCCGGCCAGGACGCTGGTGGTCGCTGACCGATGCCGGGCATGCGCGTTTTCCTGACCGGCATGGCGATGTAGTGATCCAGTTGATTGGGCATCTTCGCAACCAGTTGGGTGACGCAGGGATCGAAAAACTGATCGATGCGCGCGAAACGCAAATGGCCAAGCAATATCGTGCTGAGATCGAGAACCACGAAACACTCGGCGACAAGCTGATGTCTTTGGCAGAAATTCGCTCTCGCGAAGGCTATATGGCTGAACTGAGGACAACTGAAAATGGCTGGGAATTGGTCGAACATCATTGCCCGATTTGCGCAGCCGCCAGCCAATGCCAGGCATTTTGCCGCAGCGAATTGCAATTGTTTCGAGACCTGCTGCCGGAAGCAAAGGTCGAGCGCACCGAGCATTTGTTGCGTGAAGGCGCGCGCTGCATCTATCGTATTCAACCGGTCGGGGCTTGATCAGGATCGTAGCCTAAATTCATATTTTCGAAGGCGTTCAATGATTAAAATTCGCGAAATCGACCATATCGTTCTGAGGGTAATTGACCTGGATAGGATGATCAGGTTTTATTGTGACGTTCTCGGTTGCAGCATCGAACGAAAACAACTTGAAATCGGCTTGGTGCAACTGCGCGCGGGGCGCTCATTGGTTGATTTGGTGCCGGTCACAGGAAAACTCGGGAAAATGGGCGGTGCAGCGCCGGGAACGGAAGGCCGCAATGTCGACCATATTTGTTTTCGAGTCGAGCCGTTCGATGCTGACTTGATTCGTGCCAGCCTCGCCGCCGCGGGGGTAGCCGCCGGCAAGGTTGAGTCGCGCTATGGCGCGGAGGGAGAAGGGCCGTCGATTTATATAAGCGACCCGGAGAGTAATACGATCGAACTGAAAGGCCCTCCGACATGACCCTCAACAGTCATTGATCATGGGCTCAGCAATCGCTGATCGCCCGGGATAAATACAGAAAACGGGCAAATCAAGATACGGGATTGATCCGTTGCCCGTTCGCGTCAACGACCTTTTCGCCGTCTTCTTTTGTGAATTCCTTCAATTGCGGCAATGGCAAGATGTCCAGCACCAGTTCCGATGGCCGACACAACTTGACTCCAATCGGGGTTGCGACGATCGGGCGATTGATCAGAATAGGGTGCAGCAGCATGAAATCAATCAACGCATCGTCGGTCAAGCTGGGATCGCCAAGTTTCAATTCCTCATAGGGCGTGCCTTTTTTGCGCAGCACATCGCGCGCCGAGATTCCCATCGCGACGATCAGTTCGATCAACTTGGTCCGGGACGGCGGATTTTTCAGATATTCGATGACCTCCGGCTCTATCCCCGTATTGCGGATCAGGGCAAGCGTGTTGCGTGACGTGCCGCAATTCGGGTTGTGGTAAATCGTAATCTTCATATTCCTTATCTCAATCAAATTCAGTTAGGAGCGTCTTTGGACGAAGTCACTGGGCGCGACTGTTCCGCCGACTGTAGCGTCTTTTGGCGCCACCGGGTAAAGCCAGCAGAATACAATTGTCGCTACCGATGCACCGAGCATCTGGGCGACGATGAAGCCTGGCGCGTCCATCGGGCGGATACCGGCGAACGTATTCGTGGCAGCACGCGCCAAGGTTACCGCAGGATTGGCAAACGAGGTCGACGAGGTAAACCAGTACGCAGCAGTAATGTAAGCCGCTACCGCATACGGCGTAACAGCCGGCCGGCTGCGTGAACAGCCAATAATCACCGCAATTAATCCGAAGGTCGCGACGAATTCACTCCACCACTGTGCCGGGCCGGTGCGGGCGTGCTCCGAGGCGAAGAATAACGGCAGATTGAACATGCCATGTGCCGCAGCGACACCGGCGAATGCGCCGATTAACTGCACGATGATATACGGGGCGACATCCGATGCCGCTACGTTCTTTTGCCAAGCCTCCGACAAGGTCACGACCGGATTGAAATGCGCGCCCGAAATCGTGCCGAACATCAGGATCAATGCGATTAACCCGGCGCCGGTGGCAAGCGCATTGGCCAATAATGCAACGGCGGCATTACCGCCCGCCAGGCGCTCGGCCATGATACCTGACCCGACCACCACAGCGAGCAAGAACGCGGTGCCCAGAGCTTCGGCGACCAAACGGCGTGCCAGGCTCATGCAATACCTTCAGGTGAGCAGATTGGGGTACAAGGACTGCCACCGCAGCAGTTCTTGGTTAGGAATCCGATCAAACCATTCATGGTCCTGAAGTTCGCGGCATAAATGACAAAGCGGCCATCCTGGCGCGACGTTACGAGATCGGCATGTGTCATTTCCTTCAGATGGAATGACAGGGATGAAGGTGGGATGCCAACTTGTTCGCTGATTTTGGTGGCGGCCATCCCTGACGGACCGGCCTGCACCAAGGCGCGGAACACGGCAAGCCGGGACTCCTGAGCCAACGCCGCGAGGGCTGCAATGACATTCTTCGTTTCCATGGGTTTGCTTGATTTTAATATTCCATATTTCCATAATAATGGAAATATGGAATTAATTCAAGAATTGCTTGGCGCTCGTGTCTTATCGGATCGGATACGTGGGCCACTCCAAAATACAAATTAAGCTACAATCCGCAACATATGAAACATTCCCGACCATTTCGAACCGTTACCGCGATCATCGCGCTTGTCAGCGTACTGTGTATGCAACTGGCGATGGCGTCATATGTGTGCCCTGGTATGGCGGAAGTTCCAACTGTCGTATCGACGGCAGACAACGCCCAGAGCATGCCGGATTGCCACGGTATGGACATGAACCAGCCCGTTCTGTGCCACGCTCATGCGCATGACCAATCCGGCAAACAATCTCTCGACAAGCCTGAAACACCCGCAGTCTCGCCGTTCCTGCCGGCGCGATTGATACTCACATTGGATGTCGTCGAAGCGACATCAATTCGACATCCCGTATTTCATGGTTCACCGCTACTGAATCGGGCTACTGCACCGCCTGTTTCCATCCGCAACTGCTGTTTCCGCATTTAATTTCCCCGACCGCTTAGTTCGTCACTGTCATGCATCGTGCATGACTGATGTTGCTTATTGCTGTCTGGAGATTTCATGCTATCCCTATTTATTGCGCGTTCCGGTGCGCACAAAGGCATTTACCCCGGATTTCTTGCCCAAGCGGGGGCAATCACACTGGCCGTCGTGTATTCGGCCGCCGCTTTTGCGGCAGACGGGCCGTTGACGCTGGCTGCAGCCCAGAAGCTTGCGGTCGAACGTTCACTACAATTGCCAGCCCAAGATATGGCGATTATTGCATCGCGTGAAATGGCCGTTGCAGCGGGTCAATTACCTGACCCGACGCTTAAAATTGGGCTTGATAATTTGCCGGTGAATGGCTCGGCACGATTTAGCGCTACCGACGATTTCATGACCATGCGCCGCATCGGTGTTGGCCAGGAATGGACGCACGCCGATAAGCGCCAATTACGCAGTCAACGCTATGAGCGTGAAGCCGACAAATCGGTTGCAGAAAAAGCTGTCGTGATCGCCGCCATTGAACGCGATACCGCATTGGCTTGGCTGGATCGATATTACGCGGAACAGATGGCTGCCGTGATCGCCGAACAAGCTGCGCAGGCGCAGCTTGAAATTGAAGCGGCCGAGAGCGCCTATCGTGGCGGCCGCGGTAACCAAGCAGATATTTTTTCTGCCCGCAGCGAACTGGTCGAAGTCAAGGATCGTCTCAGCGAAATCCAGCGTAGAGCCCGCAATGCCAGAACCATGCTGATGCGCTGGGTAGGTGATGCCCCCGATGTTCCGCTCGCCGAAGTTCCGAATGTCGAAAGCCTCCGCCTTAACCCTGCTGCACTGGATACGCAACTCGCGCATCACCCGCAAATTGCCGTTCTGTCCAGGCAAGTAAGTATTGCGGAATCAGAAGCGAAGCTGGCCGAAGCCAACAAACAGGCTGACTGGAGCGTGGAACTGGCTTTTCAGCAGCGCGGCCCGGCTTATTCCAATATGGTATCGATCGGGATATCGCTGCCGCTGCAATGGGATCAAAAGAATCGCCAAGATCGCGAATTGTCGGCAAAACTCGCCGCGCTCGAACAGAGCAAAGCCGAGCGCGATGAAATGTTGCGTGAACATGTGGCCGAGACGCGCATCATGATCGAAGAATGGCAAAACGACCGCGAACGCAGCGCTCGCTACGCGCAGGAGCTGATTCCCTTGGTAAACCAACGCGTGCAGGCGGTAGTCACGGCCTACCGTGGTGGCAAAGCCAGTCTTGCTGATGTCTTGCTGGCGCGACGCAGTGAGATAGATATCCGACTCCAGGCCCTGCAGATGCAGGCCGATACTGCCCGCATCTGGGCGCAACTCAATTTCTTGTTTCCAACGGATGAAGAAGCAATGCATTCGAAGGTCGAGATGGACAAGGATAGACAATGAAAAACAACTTACGCATGCTTGCCTTGATATTCACAATACTTGCTGGCGGTTATGGGATTTTTCGCGCTGGCGTCAATCAGGGGATGCAAAGCATTGCTTCGATAGCGGGATTATCTGTAACTGGAACCATGTTGCCAGATGATAGCTCGAGCAAGAAGCCACTCTATTGGCACGACCCGATGCACCCTAATCAAAAATTTGATAAGCCTGGCAAGTCTCCCTTTATGGACATGCAACTGGTGCCAGTTTACGGCAGTGACGACGTCGACGATGGTCATGTCAGCATCAACTCTCGCATTCAGCAAAACCTGGGTATCCGCACAGCCGAAGTTACAAAAGGCAGCATTGGTTCAGCGTTGATTGTGGTCGGCAACATCGCGTACAACGAACGTGATGTCGCTCTGGTGCAGGCGCGCAGTAACGGCTTTGTCGAGCGACTGTATGTGCGCGCACCGCTGGACCTGGTGAAAAAAGGCCAGCCTTTGGCCGAGCTATATGTGCCCGAATGGATTGCGGTGCAAGAAGAGTATTTGACCGCTAAGCATATGCAAGGCAGCGGATCAGATGCGTTAGTCGATGGCGCTCGGCAGCGCATGCGCTTGGCCGGGTTGAGCGACGACCAAATCCATTTGGTCGAAACAAGCGGCACAGTGCATTCCCGAATCACGCTTGCCGCGCCGATTGACGGGGTGGTCTCCGAACTTGCCATACGCGAAGGAATGACTGTTAGCACCGGGGCTCCGTTGTTTCGCATCAATGGGCTCGCCACCGTCTGGGTCAATGCGGAATTGCCGGAGAATTTCGCTACGCAAGTGCATCCGGGGATTGTCGTTGAAGCAAAAGTGCCGGCGTTGCCAAATGCACTATTCAAGGGCAAGGTCAGCGCGCTTTTGCCGGAAGTGAACGCGACGACCCGTACGCTCAAAGCCCGGATCGAATTGGCGAATCCACATGGTGCGTTGGTGCCGGGTATGTTTGCCACAGTCAACTTTGCACCGAGCATCCGCAACGAGGTGCTGCAAGTGCCAACTGAAGCGGTGATTCAGACCGGCACCCGCAGTGTCGTCGTGTTGGCGCAAAGCGAAGGGAAATTCATTCCCGTCGATGTCGAGCTTGGTACTCAATCGAATGGCCTGACCGAAATACGCAAGGGGCTCGAAGCAGGGCAGAAAGTGGTTGTATCGGGGCAGTTCCTGATCGATTCGGATGCAAGCCTACGGGGAACCGTCATGCGCATGAATGATGTGTCGAATCACGATAACACAGGGGCTGGAAAATGATCGCCAAGCTGATACGCTGGTCGATTACCAATCGCTTTCTGGTGCTGCTGGTTACGCTGATGATCGCCGCATGGGGTATTTGGTCTTTGGCACGAACGCCGCTCGATGCCATTCCTGATCTTTCGGATGTGCAAGTCATCATCCGCACCAGTTACCCGGGGCAGGCGCCGCAGATCGTCGAGAACCAGGTTACCTATCCATTAACTACTACCATGCTGTCAGTGCCGGGAGCGAAAACGGTGCGCGGCTATTCATTCTTTGGCGATTCCTTCGTCTACGTTCTGTTCGAGGATGGCACCGACCCCTACTGGGCGCGTTCGCGCGTGCTTGAATACTTGAATCAGGTGCAATCGCGCCTGCCGGCACAAGCCAAGGCTGCCCTCGGTCCGGATGCCACCGGAGTGGGTTGGATCTACGAATATACCTTGGTGGATCGCACGGGAAAGATGGATTTGTCGCAATTGCGCGCTTACCAAGACTGGTTCTTGAAGTTCGAACTGAAGACTGTGCCTAATGTGTCGGAAGTCGCCAGCATCGGCGGCATGGTGCGCCAGTACCAGATTCAACTCGATCCCGACAGGATGCGCGCCTATAACATCGCGCAAAACAGAATCATCGATGCGGTCCAGAAAGCCAACCAGGAGACCGGCGGTTCGGTGCTCGAACTGGGTGAGGCCGAGTACATGGTGCGGGCATCGGGGTATTTGCAATCGCTGGACGATTTCCGCAAGATACCCTTGATGACGACTGATGCAGGGGTGTCGGTGCGGCTGGGCGATGTAGCACGCATCCAGATCGGCCCGGAAATGCGGCGCGGGATTGCGGACTTGAACGGCGAGGGCGAAGTCGCCGGTGCCGTGATCGTCATGCGTTCCGGCAAGAACGCACAGGAAACCATCGCGGCGGTGAAAGCCAAACTGGAGAAACTCAAATCGAGCTTGCCACCCGGTGTTGAGATTGTCCCAACCTATGATCGTTCCAAGCTGATCAAGCGAGCGGTGAGCAATCTTCAGGAAAAGCTGATTGAAGAATTTTTCGTAGTAGCGATTGTCTGCGCTATTTTCCTGTTCCACATGCGTTCCGCATTGGTGGCTATCGTCACCTTGCCTATCGGGATTTTGGCGGCATTCATTGTCATGTATTACCAGGGCGTCAATGCCAACATCATGTCGCTCGGCGGTATTGCGATTGCAGTCGGTGCAATGGTGGATGCAGCCATAGTGATGATCGAAAATGCCCACAAACATATCGAGACGTGGAATCACATTCATCCCGACGAAAAATTGACCGGGGATGAGCACTGGCGGGTAATCGGCGACGCTGCCTCCGAAGTCGGGCCGGCATTGGTTTTTTCGCTTTTGATCATCGTGCTATCGTTCATCCCGGTATTCACCCTCGAAGCGCAGGAAGGTAAATTGTTTGCGCCACTGGCCTTTACCAAGACCTATGCAATGGCCGCGGCGGCCGGCCTGGCGGTAACCTTGATCCCGGTCTTGATGGGTTACCTGATTCGCGGGCGGATTCCGGAGGAACGGAAGAATCCATTGAATCGCTTCCTTATCTCATCGTACCGGCCTTTACTGGAAATCGTACTGCGCTTTCCCAAGGCAACATTGGCCTGCGCGGTAGCGATTGCGATTGTCACCATCTGGCCGATGTCACAGTTGGGCGGCGAATTCATGCCGCCGCTGGATGAAGGTGATTTGCTGTACATGCCCTCGGCGCTGCCCGGCATTGGCGCCGGCAAGGCAGCGCAGTTACTGCAGCAGACCGATCGCTTGATCAAAACCGTGCCTGAAGTTCAAACCGTGTTTGGCAAAGCAGGGCGCGCTGAAACCGCAACTGATCCGGCGCCGCTGGAAATGTTTGAGACCACAATTCAGTTCAAACCGCGCGACCAGTGGCGACCCGGCATGACCACCGACAAGCTGATAGAGGAGCTTGATCGAATCGTGAAGGTGCCAGGATTGTCCAATCTGTGGGTGCCACCGACCCGTAATCGTATCGACATGCTGGCCACAGGGATCAAAAGCCCGGTGGGCATTAAGGTTGCAGGAGTGAGCTTGCAGGAAATCGACCGTATCACCGGCGAAATCGAACAAGCCGTCAAGAAGGTTCCGGGCGTGTCGTCTGCATTGGCAGAACGGCTCAATGGCGGACGCTACATCGACGTACATATCGACCGCGATGCAGCTGCACGCTACGGGTTGAACATCGCAGACGTGCAAAGCGTCGTTTCCGCGGCAATCGGCGGCGCCAACATCGGTGAAACCGTCGAGGGCTTGCAACGCTTTCCGATTAATGTGCGTTACCCTCGCGAGCTACGTGATTCAGTCGAAAAATTGCGCGAGCTGCCGGTGTTGACTGAACGGGGCGCGCAAATTACTTTGGGCGACGTCTCGTCGATCAGCATCGTCGACGGGCCACCGATGCTCAAGAGCGAGAATGCGCGACTGTCAGGTTGGGTCTACGTGGATATTCGAGGGCGCGATCTCAGCTCGGCCGTGCATGAGATGCAGCAGGCGGTGGCAACGGAAATAAGATTGCCGGCCGGTTACTCCGTGTCATGGTCCGGGCAGTTCGAATATCTGGAACGTGCCACTGCCAAACTGAAGATTGTGGTACCGGCCACCTTGTTCATTATCTTCATGCTGTTGTACCTGACCTTCAAGCGCTTCGACGAAGCGGCGTTGATCATGGCGACACTGCCATTTGCATTGGCCGGCGGCATCTGGCTGCTATGGCTGCTTGGACATAACCTGTCGGTTGCAAGCGGCGTCGGTTTCATTGCGCTGGCTGGAGTATCGGCCGAATTCGGCGTGATCATGCTGTTGTATTTGAAGAATGCCTGGGAAGCGTGCTTGGCTGACGGCAAAAGGAGCGAGGCCGATTTGCTTGACGCAATCCGGGAAGGCGCAGTCCTGCGCGTTCGACCGAAGGCCATGACGGTCGCTGTGATTATCGCCGGGCTGGTGCCGATCATGCTCGGATCGGGCACCGGCTCCGAGGTCATGCAGCGGATTGCGGCACCGATGGTCGGCGGCATGATTACGGCACCACTGCTGTCGATGTTCGTGGTGCCGGCCGTGTATTTACTGCTGCGTCGACGGAAATTACGTCAGCAGCCTATCTCAGTGACTATGCCGATGATGGATGTCGGGAAAATGTGAATGGCTATGAGTAATAGGCGTATGTCGATGCCAATGAGAATGTTTGGTGCCGGCAGGGATGGGCGGGTTGTGCTCATGTTGATGGTGTTCGTCGTGGATATGTTCGTGCGCATGTTCCAGCGCTTGATGCGTATGTTCGTGCTCGTGGTTTTCGGTGAGGTGCAACCAGATGCCCAGTGCCATCAATGCTCCGGCAATCAGCAAAGGCAAGGTGATCGGTTCGCCCATTGCGACGGCGATCAACGCGCCCAGAAATGGGGCCACTGAAAAATAAGCACCGGTACGCGCCGTGCCGAGATGACGCAGGCCGACCACGAACAGCGCCAGGCTAACTCCGTAAGCAAGAAAACCTACGCTCATTGCGCCGGCAAGGTTGGGCCAAGGCGGCAGGTTTGCGCCCAGCATGACGGCAAGCCCGAGATTGACCGTGCCGGCGACCATGCCCTTGACCGACGCGAGCCACGTAGCGTCTGCCAACGATACCTTGCGGGTCAGATTATTATCGATACCCCAGGCGAGGCATGCTCCTAGTATCGCCAGGGCTGGCAAAAATCCGGCGAAGTGTACCTCTCCCGGCCAGCTCAATATTGCCGCTCCTGCCACGATGGCAACCATGCCCACGGCAATGCGGTGATCAAAATTTTCTTTGAAGACGAACCACGCCAATGAGGCGGTAAAAACGCCTTCGGCATTCAAAAGAAGGGAAGCGCCGGATGCCGGCATGCCGGTCAAACCCACCATCAGCAATACTGGGGCGACAATGCCGCCCGCCGCAATTGCGCCAGCCAGCCAAGGCGCTTCCTCACGTTTCAGGCTGACCGTCGGCGCATGGCTTAGGCGTCGAAATAGTGTCAAGCCCAGGCCGGAACCAAGATAAAGAAGGCTCGCGAGTAGCCAAGGGCCAACACTGCTCAACAGCAATTTCGCCAACGGTGTCCCGGCTCCAAATAATACAGCGGAGCCAAGCGCTGCCAGCACACCGGGTTGACGCAATTGCAATTTCAAACGCATGGAAATTTTCCTGTTTGGATGGTGATGCTTGTTGTTGATTTTAATACATATTCAAAGAGTCAAACGACTAGGCTGAACAACCACCCGACAGCACCGCTGGCCAGTACGATCAACCATGGCGGAAACTTCCAGTACATCAAGGCAGCCAGCGCAAGCAGGGCGAGGGCGAAATCTGCGGGCGTGAGAATCGCGCTGGTCCAGACCGGGTGATAAAGCGCAGCCAGCAACAATCCGACTACGGCAGCATTTACTCCGGCCAGCGCCGCCTGGGTATGCACGCTTCGGCGTAGTTGTTCCCAAAACGGCAATGCACCGAAGACCAGCAAAAACGACGGCAAAAAAATAGCAACCAGACATATCGATGCACCTATCCAGCCGTTCGGCGGATTATGCATCGATGCACCGAGAAAAGCAGCGAAGGTTGAAAGCGGGCCGGGGAGGGCTTGTGCCACGCCGTAACCCGCTAGGAATGTCTCGTTTGTCACCCAACCGCTCGGCACCACTGCAGTTTGCAGAAGGGGCAGCACAACGTGGCCGCCGCCAAAGACAAGAGATCCTGCGCGATAGAACGCATTGCTCAATTCCAGAACCCGATTAGGCCAGGCTTGCAGCACGAGTGGCAAGCCAACGAGCAGGCCAAAGAACACAATCAGCAGCACGCTACCGGCTCTGCGACTGAGTGTGATCGGAAGTGGATCGTGGACGATATCTGGAGCCGGCTTGAATAAAATGACGCCCGCCAGCGCCGCCATCATAATCGCGCCGACCTGGCCGAGCGTGGTCGACCATTGTAGGACGATACAGGTGGATATCACGGTGATTGCGATGCGGGCAATGCCCACGCAAAGTTTGCGGGCCATACCCCATACCGCTTGGGCGACCACGGCAACCGCGACGATCTTTAATCCGTGCAGGATGCCTGGCGGGAAGGCGCCACCCCAGGTCGACAATCCCATGCCAAATAAAGTCATGATGATCGCCGATGGCAGCGTGAACCCAGCCCAAGCAGCCAACGCGCCGGGAAAGCCTGCACGCGTCATGCCAAGCGCCATACCGACCTGGCTACTGGCCGGACCAGGCAGGAATTGGCACAAGGCAACCAGATCGGCGTAGCTGCGCTCACTAAGCCAGCGCCGGCGTGCCACGAATTCTTCGCGGAAGTACCCCAAATGCGCGATCGGCCCACCGAAGGATGTCAGGCCAAGGCGCAAGAAAAGTAGGAACACACGCCAGGCGCGTTCAGGAGCGATTCTGTTGATTTCGGTTTCGCTCAATCGCATTCATTTAACTCAATATGTTCATAGACGTACCTGCAATGTAATATGTAAATGCTATCCTATAGTAGCTTGCAAAATCGAACACATGCATTATAGGTGCAACATACTTTTGACCAAAGGGAGGGCCGCATGACCAAAATCATCGGTATTGCCGGTAGTCTGCGTGCAGGTTCTTATAATGCTGCACTATTGCGCGCCGGCGCCAAACTCATGCCATCGGATGCGACACTTGAAATCGCCAGCATCAAGGGAGTTCCTCTGTACGATGGTGACGTCGAAGCCGCGGAAGGTATCCCCGCCGCAGTTGAATTACTAAAAGCCCAAATCGCCAACAGCGACGGTTTACTGGTAGCGACGCCAGAGTACAATAATTCGATACCGGGCGTGTTGAAAAATGCAATCGATTGGTTGACGCGCCCATCGACCGACATTGCACGGGTGTTCGCCAATCGCCCCATTGCGATCATCGGTGCGTCGCCTGGTGGATTCGGCACCATTCTGGCGCAGAATGCCTGGCTGCCGGTGCTGCGCACACTCGGCGCACGTCAATGGTTTGGCGGACGCTTGATGGTCTCGCGCGCCGGCAATGTATTTAACGATACAGGCGAGATGATCGACGAAAAAATGAAAGCGCAATTGCAGCAGTTCTTGCAGGGATTCGTCGAGTATGTAAAGTCTTAGCATCGAGTCTAACTTGCCCATTTCCATGGCCTGACTTGGCGGTATCTCATTGACGCCGATAATGATCTG